>Ga0325410_1000933_pt1 | contig 31578 bp, 19 predicted proteins | sample PopdelMetagenome_16_FD_206182 | JGI IMG/M metagenome (GOLD analysis project Ga0325410, IMG submission 206182) | Populus deltoides microbial communities from Bellville, Georgia, United States - Xylem-PdIQD-R3 | ecosystem: Host-associated > Plants > Phyllosphere > Stem > Wood/Secondary xylem...
CCCCAAAACGCGTATGACAAGTTAGCACCAGCACTACTAATAAGGCCAACAACTAACTCCTCAACCACCGATGTGGGATCTTACAATCCACCCCTCTTAAGGAGCCTGATGACCCCGTCGGCACCATCAGACAGCCAGTGAGGTCGGCTCTGATACCATATGTAACAGCCCAGCCCAGCCTGCCATATATTGTCTGTTTTGGGCTTTACTGCCCTCACAGTTTTGTTCCTGGTGATGCGAGCCCTTCTAGCCTAACGCTCCAAAACACATATGACAAGTTAGCACCAGCACTACTAATAAGGCCAACAACTGACTCCTCACCCGCCAATGTGGGATCTTACACACGAGAACTAGGCTAATATTTCATAAATAACTAAAAAAATATTGTCTTATTTTAATATCAGGGATTACAAATTTATACGTAAGATGTATTTTTTGTATTAAAAAGGTAGTTCTTTTTTATTGATGTTAGAATGGTTATGTTTTACCCGATAAAATAAGGATCTTTTTACCAAGGAGGACTTATCGTAAACTTTAGACAAACCAACAATTAGAAAACACAATAACACCTTAGCATATATTAGACAATTAAACAATGCAACTTACCTTAGGTAGGGCGTATTTGGGTGCTAATATCTTTTTTTTACGCAACCAGTCCCCGTGCCCAATCTCTGAGACTAGTTAGGGTTCATAATGATCAAAATATTAGGTGGCGACCCTCATTCCTTCAATACACTAATAAAAGACAAGAAATTATTGTCTTCCCCATTTTCTTGACATATACCTGAGAGTGGACGATCGTCGTAATGTCGTACATGTGCAACACTAATAAAAGAAATTAGAACACAAAAAATCAAAATACACCAAGAGAACTATTAAAAACAATAAATCAAAAATCAAAAAATTAAAACTAAAAGTTTCATACTTAAAAATTGTTGGAGGTAGAAAAACAAACGAAAAGATTGATTTAGTAAAAGAAAAAAACAATTTAGGTATGAGTTGCCTTCAAAGAAAGCTAATAATGATGTTTCTATTACGCAACATATATCAAGCTCAAAATCAAGCCTAAGCCATAATTGTAAGGTCCGACCCACTCCCCCTTGCAAAATATTGTCTGCTATGGTCAACCCAACTTGGTTTCCACACCTCACGGTTTTGTTCCTGACAACCCACAGGCTCCAAAACATATCCTGCAAGGTTCGGTACCAACTGCCTTAATATGCCCTGGCTCTTTCGATGTGGGATGTTACAATGATTCTTATGACTTATCTTCACTTTTTTGATCTCTCAAACAACAAAGCCAAGAATTTAACCCCTCCAACTAAAATCAAAACTCCTTCTTGTCTATGTCATCACTCATTTTTTTTACCTTTTATTTTCATATATATTGTCAAAAAATGAAAAAAAAATACAATTTTTTTTTTAAATGCATTTTCAATGCAATTCAACCAATTTCCATCCATTTTGTAAATTTCTCAACTCTTTTCACTTGTTGTGTACATGTTGATGAATTTTAAAAAATAATAAAATTGGAAAAATAAAAAAAGAACAAAATCAAAGAAAACAATAATGAGTGAAATAATAGTCAAGAAAGTATAGAGAAACCAAAATAAAAATAAAGTTTTGGTTCTCTCTATAAGTAACTAAAAATAAAGGGATGGGGATAAAAAAAAGAAAAAAAAAGAAAAGGATAGAAGATTGGAGAAGATGAAAAGATAAGAAAATAAAAAATGAAGGTGAGTATAAATAAATATAGACCCATACCATGATGGAGGAGGAGATAATTTTTAAAAAAAATGAAAAGAGAGAAAGAAAAGTAGGATAAGAAAGAAAAAGATAAAGGAGGACAAAACAAAAAAAAAAGAAAATATGTGCAACCGAAAGAGAAAAAAAAACGATTTGAGAAGAAGAGATCTCCCTCTTTTCACCAACTCGTCACCCCTCTTAATCACCATCTCTACCTAGCGCAAACTCTATGTTGATTAGAACGAACACCACGTCATGACCACAACTCAACCTCACCTCCACGTCACTGCTAGCCACCATAAAAATTAAATCACAAAGCCCTAATGACAACAACAACCCAATTTTGTACACCTCTCTCCTCTCAATTAGCCACCGTGATGCATAACCACCATAGTCCACAATAATCAATAACTCTCATCACCTTCACAACTATAAACCAAAAAGAAATGACCTTTCTCTTTTAGTTTCAGCCATAAAAAAATAGTATATTTTTCTTCCTTTTTTTAAATAAAATTAGATCCTTAAAACATTTTTATCCATCAAGAAACATTACTAAAATCATAGCCATATTCCATCTTATCCAAGAGAATCGAGCCATTTTAGAGGATTTTTTTAGATTGAAAATGATGCATAAGATGCATATGCCTTAGCTTACCAAAGGCTATCTACTACCTATGCATGAGTCTCATGTTCCAAAACTGCCCACTTATGTTCTAATAGCTTTTGATACTGTCTTGGCTAGTTTCTAGTAGATTTTAGGGGTAAAAAAGACTTTTCCTTGCCTATTTCATCATTATATTTCATTTTCAATATTGTTATGAAATATTTGAAGTGTTGGGGTCCCTATCGTTGTACGACAACCTTGAAGGTATGATGCTATGAGATTTATTTTCAAAGGCGGAATAAGGAATGATATAAATACCTTGCAACGGAGTTGGGAGAATCAGATTGTAACAAGTTTATTTAAGACATAATTGTTTTGTCTTGGTATGAAATTTTATATGTGTTGATTGTGTGTGCATGAGTATTGATTTGGTTTGGTTATGTATTAAGGGTTTTATTATCCATGAATCAACCTAGGATATAAACCATCATTCGGCGTTACCTCAAAAGTTCATGACCTTACTATATGTAAAATATCTTCAAACCATTTTTTAAGAAAAAAAACTTTATAAATTTTCCTAGAGATTTTGGATATGTATTAAGGGTTTTATTATTTGTGAATCAACCCTAGATAAATGAATTGTCATTGGGTGATATCTTCAAATGTTGACCGAAAAGATAATAGAATTACTTAATATATAAAACTTTATTGTGTGCAAATATTTTTAAACCCTTATTGTGTTTTTCCTTGCAATTCTAATTGTCTTTTAATTGTTTTTATTATCCAAAAATTAGTTGAATATAAATGACCTATCGCTAGGCATTATCTATAGATAATAAGACTGCTTGATACACAACTTCATTTTAATTTTATCCAAAATATTTTTGAGCTATAATATTTTTACTTGCAATTTTGGTTCTGTATTAATTGTTTTTATTATCCAAAAATCAACCTAAGATAAATGAATCATTATTGGACATTATTCTTATATTTATTAAATGGATAATATAATCGCTTAGTACACAATTTTATATTTGTTATATGCAAAGCTTTTTTAAGATATAATATTTTTCATTTCAATCTTTGTTATGTATTTATCCATAAAAATCAACTTTGGAAAAATAAATAGTCACTAGGCATTGTCCTATAATCTTGCTTAACGGATAATTGAAGTGATTAAGACATGACTCTTATTTTATAGATAAAAAAAAATTATAATGGTTTTCTTATATTTGTTTTTTGTGAATTTGGACCTATGTCTTACAACACCTTTTTGAGCTATTATTTCAGCTATACAATTAGTACCTTTGAGAAAGGGAGTCACTCACAGTGACAAAAATATTTTTAAAATTATAAATGTAAATATTTGTATAATCATAAAATTAATTTTTAATTGTACATATTTATTTTTTATTTTAATATGAATGTTATGTTCATGTTGATGTTGATGTGTATGAGAATTTATTCTTGCGTTCTTGTTTTTGGGACAACCTTTTTTGATGCTACAAACAAATTTATTCTAGATCAATATGGTCGTACATAGGCCTATTAAATGCGAGTGATGGTGTTTATGGACTATTTCAATCAGTTTAATTTTGAATAAATTTGTGTCTATCAATTGCTCACTATTCTTTTAGGTTCAACGCTTGTATTTCAAAAGTGAGGATTAAACTTTGTTTCTAGGCCCAGATCTCAAAATCATTGTCTTACATCATAATACCTTTAATAACAGAGCACAAATATATCAATTTAGGTAAACTTTTAGTAAGTAAACATAATAGATGGTAACTTCCTTTTCTATTGTTAACTTGTAGCTTGCATTGATGGTCTTTGAGACAATCTATTTTATTTTGACTTGAAATATTGAAACTCTAGCTTTGTTGTTGAGAGAAAGAGACAGATGGGCAATTAAAGTGATGGATTGGGCTTGAGGTTGAGCATGGGATATGTTACACAAAACAAAAGGAAAAAACCATTGAAAAGGGTAAAGATCAACAAAGGAAAAAAAAAATGAAAATTGCATGTTAAGAATTAGACAGGGGAAAATGAGACAAAACAACTCAAACACTACCAAGTTAAGAAATCTACCTTTAAGAATGTAAAGTAACATTAAATTGGTAGTGAGAAAGAAAAATATTAGAAAATTTAAAGCCAGACTTAACAATAGTAATGAAGTAATAAAAACTAAAACAATAAATCTTAATTTTGCAATCTAAATCCAACTTAGCATCCATAGATACAAGCATAATATTTTTTTAGACTAGTTTCCTTTTTCTATAACACTTGATCAAGGCTTCTTCGGGTTAAAAACAAGTTATAGAAATTTAAATAGGTATGATTTTTTAGTTCCTACATTGATTTCCTTTAAGAATAGAGGGTAATTGATAACATAAAAGAGCTTACTTTCCTCTATCATGCATTTTATTTTGGTCTATTCATAATCACATTGTTGTGCTCTGTGTTTGAAGAACTGGCTAGCAAACTACTCTTATATTGGTAGCTTCCTCGATGTTCATGTGCAATAATGTCTAATCCAACAACATAACGTTAAGAGAATGTCATTGCTATCATTTTATAACCCAACACAATATTCCATCACATAGCTATTTTTAAGATAGGTAATGGAATTGAAACTAAACAAATAAGATAAACATAACCATGCACGATATCATAAAATGAATGAAAAAGTAACTTATAAAGCTATATCCACAACCACAGCCCTATGCTTAAGAAGGGCACCTGTCTGATGAAGATGTATCACATCCTATGGTGTTGGGCATCTTAAATCCAATGGTGTCAATCCTTGCTCCCAATAACTACCTATTTTAGCTTAGAAAACAAAGGTGGAGAAAACTTGTATTATCAAGAAAAATCTTTAGCAAAGATTTTAGAAATGAAAAAATTGATGGAACAAATTAAAAGTCAGGAAATAGGTGAATGAAGATCATAGAGCTTAGCGAACAAAAATCTTCAGATAACCTGACATTTGCGTAAGCCCATCAAAAGTAATAACAAGACAATATGATTAAGGTAGAGTTCAAAACAACAAGACATGTCCTTTTGTGATTAAAAAGAAGAAGCTGAAAACAACTCAGGATCGGTCACCAAATGAACAAACAAACAAAAAGATCCTTGAAAATGTCTTCACAAAATCCCAGCCATCAAACTCAAGAAAAATAAGAGACATCACGACCGACAACAAAGGTTTCCCCTAACTAATCTGATATAGGCGAATAGCTCAAACATAACTCAATCTAACTCCTAAGTATTAGACAACAGCCATGCAATCACCACCCAAAAAAACTAAGAACCAAGATAAACAAATCAAACAAAACTCCAACATATCAATCTCGAGACTATTCAAGCAACACAAACATGAAACAATCCAAACACCACAAAATTCAATAAAAACTAAACATCAAAGCAAGGCAAGTCAACCCTAGCTTAAATAAATGTAAAGAAAACACATAACCCTAAAATAAGATGACTAACACTAAATGATAAAAAGATAGCATAGGAAAAATAAGAAAAGAAACTCGCCTAGAGCTTGCCATAAACAAACACATGGAGAAAGCCTCCTCACATGGCAACAACACAACCTATGAACCCACAATCCTGCATTACACCTAAAGGAAAAGGATAAACAAAATTAGAGCATAAAAAGAAAATAAATAACCTAGACTATAGAAAAGAATCAAAGCTATCACCTGCTTGCACAATAATTACACAACAAGAAACCTAAAACAGAAAAACTAATAGAGGCTAGTTAGAAAGCAAAAGAAAAAAAAATCCATCCAAGCTCTGAAAAAAAAAGAGGAAGATCGATTTCTCTCTCACGTAAGCATTTTATAATTAGAGTTGTGAGCATAAAATATGTGAAATAAGAGTAAAACCAACCCCCCAATATAAGTGTGTGTCTTTATATATATAATATATGGAGTAAGACACTTTTATGTGTGTGTCACATACTTTTTTTACACATAAAAGTTTAATTGAATTCAAATTCAAATTCAAATTCAAATGGACGAGATATTTGACATTGATATGAGACAAGTGATTTCATGAATAATTGTATAAACCTTATTTTTCCTTTATTATTTTATACCCTTCAAGGCCTTGACATTTGGAATATTATAGAATAATCCAATTTTCATATTTATTTTTGCTATTTTGCTAGATTAGTAGAATGTGTTTGTTAATTAAAAATCTCCTAAAACCCAAAATGTCCAGTAGAGAAGACTTAAACTCAAAACAAATAAAATGAGTTCTACGCTTAATTTTGGTAATGTTATAAATTTTAGTTTTCAACGATCCAAAAAAAAAGTGATGAATTGATGTTTTTTTATTTAATTTCAATTCACATCATATATTTGAGTTGAAATAAAATCATGAATAGACTTAGATAATAATTGGACAAATGATGGTCGGCAAAAATCTAACCATTAAAATATATAAGGTGTGGTTATTCACTTCTAACCTCACAAAAAAATAAATAAATAAATGTTTTACACAAAAATAAATAAATAAATAAAATAATAAAAAATAGAGAGAGAGTGAGACTCCAGCTAGCCTACATATAGGTGGTATGATTGCATTTTCAATTTCTCATCTATAAAATCTTCTTTTCCTTCCCATCATTTCTACTCAACCCATTCATTTAACAGATATAGAAGTGTGTAGAAATGGCCAGTTCCTCTGTTTCTAAAATAAAAAATATTTGTGTTTTTGGTGGATCCAGTCCTAGGAAAGAAAAAGAGTTTTTAGAATCAATAAATTATCTTGGTAGGGTACTAATTGACCGAAAGATTCATTTAGTGTTTGGGGGAGGCAGCCTTGGGTTAATGGGGGGTGTTTCAATTGCTACATTTTTAGGAGGCAGTCAAGTTTTGGGGGCCGTCCCCAAAGCTTTAGCCGAAGGGGACATCATTGAAAAAACAGTTGGAGAGGAACTATAGGTCTCCATAATGGCTGAACGACTGTTTGTCATGTTTAATCATGCTGATGCCTTTATTGCTTTACCAGGTGGTATGGGCACTTTAGAAGAGATATTTCATATTTCCTCTTGGGCTCAGCTGAACATTTACCAGAAACCTATAAGTTTGCTAAATGTTAATGGTTTTTATAATACTTTACTGTCTTTTCTTGATCATGCTGTGGAACAACAATTTCTAACATTTTCAGCGCGACAAATCCTCATCTCTACTGCTACTGCTGAGCAATTGATTGATGAACTACAATCTTTCATCCCTGTAGTTGATTCCTCTATGAGTCGACTCAATTGGTCAATCACAGAACGCCATAAAAAGCTTAGATTGGATTTGAGCCTTAGTTTGTGAAATATTAGGTCTTTTGGTTTTATTAATCGCATAATATTTGTGTTTGTTCTTTCTTATATTTGTTTAAGTGTGTTTCAAGTTTGTCAGTAGTCACTATTTCAGGTAATTTCTTCTATACTCTATCTTTCTGCCTTAGAACATTGAGGACAATGTCTCGTTTTAGTTGGGGGGAGAGGGTAGTAGTTGATATTAAAAAAATTTAACTAACTCTGTTTTTTATTATTACAACCATTTGCAAACCTGTTGTTACTAGGATGGCAGAGTAAAGGAGGAACTTTAGTGACTCTTGAGACGCATTTTAGTAAACATTCTTAACAAGGTCTATCATAATACTTCTTGAAATATTCAGATTTACAAACTCTCGCATTGTTATCACTTCATTCTGCTCATATACTCATTTAACAAGTATTCTTAAACCTTCATTTTCACACACACACTTTAACATATGATTGTGGGTTGCATATTGGATTATTACATTATTCATGTTTTTTTGTTAATGGTAACAACTAAGGGAAAGGGATAGTTTATAATATACAAAAAAAAACAAATAAAAAAAATAGATAAGTTTGGTTTCGTAGCCTCCTTGACTTAAGCAATTAAGCCTGAAAGGATGTTTTAACACATAGTACCCTAAAGTCAACTGACTTGGGAGCTATTGGCCCAGTGCTTGTTACATGGGTTAAGGAGAAAAGCTTAAGGGAATCAAACATTACTCTATCTATGTATCAGTATCTACAACCCGAGTTACTAAGCTCGTAGGGGTGTCTCAACACCTGATGCCCTAAGATCAACTGGTTTGGGAGTCATTAGCTGAAAGCTTGTTACATGGGTTCAAGATACATTGGGTTATAAATTCTTGCTTTAAAAAAAAAAGATAATAATCCCAACCCAAGAAAGTTAACCTTAAACATTGGAACAAAATTTTGTTTTCTTCCATGAAAAGCTCCTTAGCTATGTTTTGATTTATTGAGCACAAAAGGAAAGTTTGTTAATATCTTGTTTAAAAAGTATAAAGCAGATATATAAATTTAATGAGAGTTCATTTATTTGGATAGATTAATGAAAGTTAAATGATGAATGCCTTGCTTTGTAAACCTTGCAAATTGTTTTTGTATTTTAATGCTTTGATAACTAAGGACTAGTAATAAGCTGGTTGAAGGGGTGTGATTAGCACTCAAAAGTGCATTCTCATTAAGGCTTTATATCATCATATTGCACTAAAGTATCGTTAAATTCCTTAACTAAAGCATGTTTTATAATAACAAGTCTGATAATATAATATATCTTTAATTTATGGTAAATGGTTGTTTTGAATGTAGGTATATCTCACAATTCAAAGGATTGATTGATGTGATTAACCATTGAAAGTGAAGAGACAAAAAGAGGGCTAGGGTAAGAGAGGAGATGCTAGTTCAATTTCAAACTGGAACACCATTCGGTTATTGGATCATAACTGGAGTTTTAGAACTCGGATTTAGGTCTACTTTATATGGATGGAAAACTAAGACATAGACCTAAAACTTTTATGAGAATCCAAGACTCAATTCTGTTGTTTTCAAGTTCAAATCTTAGCAACAACAGAGAAGTGAGAACCTATCCTACAGCTCAAACACTATTCGATTTTCAGCTCATATCTTGAGTTCTAGAAGTCCAAATGAGCTCTGGTTTTTTTTTTTTTGTTGGAAAGCTAAGCCAATTGCCCACAGATTTCATGGAACAAAGGGCTCAAATTATGATGTTAACAATGAAGTTTTGGCCAGCCAACAATATCAATAACCAACCAATTATGTCAATAACTAGCAGCCAACAATATCAAAAACCAGCCACCAACCAAATAGTTTGTCAACCAATCAATAGTTTTAAATTTTAGCCTATAAAAGGAGGCATTTGCCATGTATTTAATATCTTGGTTTTCAGATCAAGATGATGTTCTTACTTTCTTTCTTTATATCTTTGTAATGTTCAAGTTTTCTTTCATGCTATATTAACCTCTTGTTTATGCTTTTTCATTTCCTTTCCTATACTTAGTTAATTTATATCATAATCATGTTCTTATCTTGTTTATTTATGTTCTTCTTCTTCATTATGTTTAGCTAAGTTAGTTATGTCAAGGTGAAAAGGTTTTACTAATGGTGTTAGAATAGGTATAATATAAACTCAACATGGACTTTAATGATTATATCCAAGAAAGTTTGTTATTATCATGTTTTATCCTTTTATCTTATTAATTCTTAATACCTTGCTTGTTAAATGGTTAATCTAGATTTGTGTTGTATAACACTTGGTACATTAAATACTTGATCCTTCATAGTCTTCAGCCGACATCGTTATTATGATAGGAACTTGATTTGTTATTAACATAAGCTAGCAACATGAATGCCTGATGATATTTATAAGTATGGTGTTACTTAGATAAGATGATTAATATGATCTTGTTAATACTTTATAATGAGTCGTTAACGATAAATCATCCGATTGGAACCTCCTTTGTGTGTGGTTTCCAATTGAGTAATAAAAAGAGTTTATATTATATTTATTTGAAATACCATTAGTGGATCCTCTAACCTTGACATCTGTTTTATTATTGTTTAATCCTTACATCAATATCACTTCTCAAAACTCTCTTCAACTCCTTTTCTGTTATTATTCTCTTCAAATCTTTCTCTTTATTTATAATTTATACAATTCACCTCTCTGTGGTTCGACCCCAGTCTTGCCGGGTTATTTATTACTTTGACACTCCTGCACTTGGGATAAGACATCAACTCTTTGATCGTGTCATTGACAAAAAAAAAACAAAAAAAAAACCCAAAACCAAAACAGATTAGCCTTAACAAAAATATAAAAACTTAAAAATCTTTCATAAAAACAGATCAAACACATGAAAAACAAAAAACATTAAGAACATTCATCAAGTACCCAACAAACACAACTCTTAAACTAAACCAGATTTCGAATAATAAAAGATAGGGTTTTATTCGCAATCATAATAGAACAAGAATCAAGGATTCATTTGCTTCAATTATCGTTAAATCAACACGATTTTGTCAAATAGAGTTTCAGTCTAAAACAAAAACTCTAAAAGTAAAACACTTAAAACGTGTTATTGATGCAAAAAAAAAATAACCTAGATTATTTGCTAACAATGTCGTCTGAAAGTAATCCAAAACACCAAGCTATAACAATATTCATGGGAAGAAGATGAAGAACGAAACCCAGAGTCGCCTAGAAAAGATGAACTACTGCCAAACCCAGAAGTTCGTATTTAAGATTGTTAAACACAATGTTCTTAACCTTAACAAACCATATTATCATAGGCAAATGTATTTGAGTTAAAAACACCATTAAGTTACACCAAATCATTAAAAACATACATATGATCTAAAGTTCAAAATTGCTAAATCATCACACCTTTTTTTTCCATTAAATTTGAATCCAAAACTAGCCTTTATAACTTATTTTGACCATTATCGCGGGGTGCCGTGATGTCGTGGGCGGCGACAAGCTTTATCGTGTCTCCTAAGGAGCTGTGTGTGTTGAGAAGGGTATTTTAGGTTTAATCATAAAATTATTATTAAGGTTCAGGAGTCGCCATCTATTATTATGGTTAATAGGAACTTATGGTTTGTGAGAGTCTATGTAAGGGACTGGTTGTGCAAGGAGAAGACGCATCACCCCTAGTGTACCTAAGGTAAGTTACATTGTTGTTTGATTGTTTTTCTAGGTCGAGTTGCTATTCGTTAGTCTCGTCTAAGGTTCAAGGTAGATCTATCTTCATGAGAGAGTCTCTATCTTATCAGGTTAACTCTATTGTGTAGTTTTACACCCCACGGATATTAAAGTCTACATCTAGACCCTAACAAAAAGGATTAGTGAGAGGATTTTTGATGTTTTGGTCAGATCCTAATGGATAATCATAAATTGGTTACAACATCCGTCTTGCATTTTAAAACATGAGAAATTGAAATTTTTGTCTTTCTAAGAAAATATGCTTGGAAAATTTTAAGATTTAGTCATATGTATGAAAACAAAACTTTTTTTTTGAAAAGGGAAAATAATTTAAAAGTTTTGATTTTTTTAAGTTTTTTTGAATTTTTTAGAAATATTTTGGAGAAAACCAAGTATTTTAATACTGGATTTGTATCTTACAGTGTAAAAATACAACCTAATATTAAGCAAAATAGGTAGAAAAACATGTGAGAAAATTATAATTTTTTGAAAAGATTTTTTGAAATTTTTTGTTTTTTTATATAATATTATATTATTATAAAATATGGGTTGGGCGGGCCCAGCTAACAAGGTCCGATCTCGGACCAACAAATCTCTTTTTTTTCTTTTCTTTTTTTAAGGTCGGACGGGACTAAAACAGGTTAGGCCTAGGCCCATATGGTTACTGGTTCGGCCCAGCAACCATGCTAATTAATTATGTTGATTCTTGTTCTGCATGTAGTAACCCAGGTTCAGCGATGGATAGGGGGCTACCTAGCATCGGAATGCCTAGCTGGAGGTCTGGCTGGTCATGATGAGGAGGGGCTAACATGAGGATGGTGGCTAAGGTTGTGGCATAGATGGTGATCGGTGTTAGCTGTTGGTAAAGAAAAAAGAAGAGTTTACAAAGGAGAGAGAGAGTTGGTGCAACCACCATGTGCAACCACCATGTGGTGAAGAGGATGGTGGTCAAGCCAGCGATGACAGTGGTGGTAGCCAATGGCCATGGTGGAGACAGGAAGAGGAGAAAATTCACGGTGGCTGTAAAAATAGGAGCGAAAGTTGATTTTTGGTGATTTTTTTACCTAATTTTCTTCATACTCAAACCATGAAATCCACCCCTATTTATAGGGGGTGGAAGAGGGAAGTTTTGTCTTTAATTGTGTCAACTCTTGACTCTTGGTTCGGTTGGGAAGGATCTCAATCGTTGGTTCAAAGTATGCACCATTAATTATCAAATCTGTCAGTTAAAGGCTGCCTGAGTTGGCTACTTTAGGTTAGCGATGTGACCATCATGGTGTTAATCAACTTTAACATGAATATGGGGTTATAGATTAATGTCAAGTGATCATTTATGTGCATATTTTGTCAAATTTGGTGAAGATTAAAGGCATTAAATGCACCTGTAAAGTAGTCTCCCTAAGTTATCATTTCAGAGAAAAAATGAGGAAGAAGATGAACAGAAACCAAAATGACGCTATTTCAATAAATTTCACTTTAGTTTTTTGATTGCTGATTTGTCTCAATTACACCTTTGAATGACTTCAAACTTTTAATTCTATGCAATTTTGCCCCGAAAGAACTACAATATCAGCCCCTTATTTGCGTGTTGTTTTCAATTTGGTCATTGGTCTCGGATTTATGCAATAGTACACCTAATTGATTATTAAACTTTTAATTTTTAAATATCACTTCCAGTTTTTATCAATCTCTATAGTTCGACGCCTTTTACAGATTGGTCCTTGGCTATGAAATTTTTCAATTTGACCCCTAATTTACCCTAAAACTTTGATTTTCATGCAATTTTGCCTCTAATTTCAATCAATTGACTTGGTAAAAATTAAATTTGATCTTCTAAATTCTCAATCTTTTTAATTAAGCCCAAATTAGGCTCCTAAATTTAATTTTTCACAAATTAAGCCCCTAATGAAATTAATTTGACCCATTTAAAGTATAATTAAGTCTTTTCACCTAACTAAATCCGTTAATTGGACTCAAATTAATTCACAAGCATAATTAAACTTTAATTTGGCCTATGATTAAATCAAATTGGCCAATTAAAAATTCAATTATGTTCTTGGACTTAATTTTTATGCGATTCGTCCAGTAATCATTAAATTTGACCTTAAATCTGCATTGTTTCTCTATTTTTGGCATAATAGTGTACAATTAGGCCTCAAATTTCATTCAAAATTGCAGCTTGACTTTTATATACCTTTTGGAATCCCCCTCGACGTGTTTTCTTTACGTTGCCAATCTTTATTTTATTTTTTATTTTTATTTTGAAAAAGAAACGTGAATTTGGGGAAAAACCCAGAAATGAGTTATAACAGCTCTTTACAATTCTTATGATAAAAAGTCTCGTAAGAGACTTTAGATAGTAAACTTTGTAAAGAAAAAAAAAAGAATGAGAGATAATGGACTCGCCATATTAAGAAATGATGAATCCTTTTGAGGTCTGAAAGGCGCACTCAAAGAAAAAATTGGAAGATTTTTTTTTTAAATGGTAAAATTCAAAGATTTTGGAAATGATCGAATTGTCATAGGTGACTTGTCCAGGTGAAAAAAGTTTTCAAGGTGATGAAGAATGCAAAAGTTTTTCAAAGTGGTCTTATTGTAATGGGCGTCTTGTCCAGGAGGAAAAACACAGATTTTTTAAAGTGGTGAAAAATATGAAGGTTTTTCAAAGTGGTCTTATTGTAATGGGTGACCTACTTAAGTGAAAAACACGAATGATTTTTTAAAATGGTGAAAAATGCAAAGTGGTCTTATTGTAATGGGCGACCTGCTCAGGTTAAAGATGCAAAGACTTTCAAAGTAGTGAAAAATACGAATGATTTTTCAAAATGGTCTTATTGTAATGGATGACCTGCCCAAGTGAAAAAACACAAAGGTTTTTCCAAAGTGATCAAATTGTAATGGGTGACCTGTCCAAGTGAAAAATGAAAGATTTTTAAAATGGTCATATTGTAATGGGCAACCTGCCCAGATAAAAAAATGCAATTTGTCAAGCGAAAGGATTTGGCTAGAGATGCCTTGAAAGGATGACAGGATAGGGCTCGAATGTGCGCTATCTAAGAGATGAGAGTTCCAAAGAGCACTGAAAAGGAGAATGATAGGGCCTAAAGATGCACTATTTGAGATGTGAGGGCTCAAAGACAAACTCAAGAAGAGATGAGATATAGAGATAGAGATCAAGCTAAAAAGCACATTACCTAAGAGATGAGGTCTTAAATGTGCACTCAAAAAAAAGTAGGGTTAGAAAATGCACTATATAGAAGGTGACGGTTCAAAGGCGCACTAAAAAAGAAGTAGGGTTAAAAAACGCACTATATAGAAGGTGAGGGTTCAAAGGCGCACTCAAAAGGAAATAGGGTTAGAAAACACACTACGTGAAAGGTGAGGGCTCAAATGTGCACTTAAAAGGAAGAATGGTTAGAAAATGCACTAAATAGAAGGTGAGGGCTCAAAGGTTCACTCAAAAAATTATAGGGCTAGGAAACAACTACTAGGGAGATGAGAACTCAGAGGTGCACTCGAAAGGAGGTAGGGCTAGGAAACACACTACTTGGGAGATAAAAAGGTGCATTCAAAATGAAGTAGGGTTAGGAAATGCACCACCCTGAAAATGATGGCTCAAAGACATATTTGAAATGATGTAGAGCTAGAAAGCGCATTATCTGAGAAGCGAGGGCTATAAAGTGCACATGAAAGGAGTATGATAGGGCCTAAAGGCGCACTATCCAAGAGATGGTGGCTTAAAGGAGCACTAAAAAGAAAAATGATAGGGCTTGAAGGGGGACGAGGGCTCAAATATACACTTGAAAGGAGGTAGGGGTAGAAAATGCACTAGCTGAGAGATGAGGGCTCAAAGGTGCATTCGAAAGGAAAAGGGTAGGGCTAGAAAGCACACTTAAAAGGAGGTAGATAGGCTTTAAAGGTGCACTACTTGAGGGATAAGGGGTTAAAGCGCACTCAAAAGAAGGTATGCTTAGAAAATATACTACTCGAGAGGTTATGGTAAGACACTAATCTACCAATAATGAAAGCAATACACCATGATCAAAATACATGTATACTTACCTGAGAAATATAGGTTGGAGTTTTTCTTTTCTCAAAATTTTGAGTCTCTGATATGTTTTGATGACTTTTTCGCTCTTACTTACTCGAGTCACATCTTGTGATATTGACCTCTAAGAGGGTTATGACATTAGCATACTTTTTTTCCCACAAACCTTTATTTGATGGGTTTCCAGCTCTACCCTACATTTTTTATTTTCTTAGAAAGGAAATCATGGAGGCAACCTTATTATGTGTTTGTTGGGTTGCCCCTCAGCTTGATCGTGCTCCCAAGTGTTTAATTTGAGTTTTTTTTTTTGGTACGAGGCTATGTAAAAAAAAAGATTTGGTTATTTACGAGTTGTTTTCATGAAGAATTTTTGGAATTTCAAAGCTATTCCAACACACAGAAATCATTTGATGTCGGTTTAAGACAAACTCAGTCTAAAGAAATTCAAGTGATTCCTACAGTCAGGTTTTCATAAATGTGTGAACTTTTTTTTTTTTTTTTGAAAATATGAAGTGATCTTCCAAGCATTCATTTTGCTTGTATGAATAATGGCAGGTTTCACATGACAAAGCATTGCCTACTAATCTAGATTGTTTGGTTTTTATTAGAAAAAGGCTTGATTAGGCACGCAACGTAGCCTTTGGTTCTTGGTTATGAAGAAAAATAATATTTATAGGCTCAAAAAGTGTTTATGAGATCTTAAGACTAAGGATCACTAGTGTTTGTTTCCAAACATTTTTATCATTTAAATTATTTTGTAAAATGCCCCCCGGTGTTGAACTTAGGCTTTGCTTCTTCTTTTTCATTTGGTTTTGAGTATCATCATATCAGTTATTTTGGTTGAAGGCTCAAATCTTTTGGATCCCTTGGATTTTTTTCATGCCCCCAGCTTTGTTTGGGCTTTTTTAATCATTGAAGATTTTTGTATATCTCTCGCACTTGCTCCCCAATATAGGGTGTGATCCTAGCCAAGGTTATCTTTCAAGAAAATCGCATTATGCTCAAAATGAGACTTCAAGGAGATTTTTTTAGAATTTGTAAAAGGATGATAAAAGATGGTCTTTATTCATTTCAAATGCATGCACTTAGGATCGATAAGCTTTGCTTTCTTTTATGTGAATACGCAAATTGGTTTCTCATTATCGATGCAGCTAAAACTCAGCTTTGAAGTCATATCATGGTGTTTGGGTTGTTTTTCAAGTTTTTTGGGTGTATGGATCATTTGAATTTTCAAAACTTGTTTGTTTGAACAAACACCAATTTGATTTTTATTTTGTACTAAAACTTTGATTTCCCAAAAATCCTTGTGAAAACATGGGATCATGCATAGTTTTTGGAGAAAAAAGGAACACACCAAAGAATTCTCGATGTAGTGGTTTTATAAATAAAGGGTGTGCTCGTGTAGGTGTGTTATTTACATAAAAAAAACATGATCCTATTTAAAAAAAAAAAAAGAGCTTGTTTGATAAAGAAAGTCCTATGGCATTGGAAGCCAAATTACCGATAAGACAAAACAAATTGGGACATGACAAAATCAAAGTAATCTTGTAGGCATGATTAAACAGAGACAATTATTTTGAATTAATAGGGGTAGGCTCCTTCTTTCCATCTTGGTAAATTCTTCTTTGGCCATCCTCCTTGCAAAAGCTCTTGTAGGAATTTCATCAATGGTGTGGACAGAAAACCATAGTAGAATGCATATTCTCAGATTTTCCGAGCATTCCGCCATTAGTGCATCCATTAATCCACTGCCTGAAGCATGATTGGGTAGGGGATTCATACTCATAGTTAGAATTTCTTCGAACGTTATCTACCCAGTTTTAATCAGATGTATGATCCTCTCCTTAAAGGCACTGCACAAATGAATGTTATGTCATGTAGCACCGGCATGGTATTCACAAATAAGATCTAGCTTGTACCAATTGGGATAAGGTGGCCGTAGAGGCGTAAGTGATTCTGGAGCTACATGTCTGATGCTCAGTAGCTTTTGGTACATCTCATTTAGGGGCAGTGGTAATGGGGGTAACTATTCCTAGACTTTTTTATTTTTGATTTGAGGCTTAGGTTTTCTGGTAGGAAATGAAGGGTTGAAGTTTATATTGGCAATTTGGGGTGAAGATGATGAATTATGGTAGTTTTGGAATGGCTTTTTCCTACCCTTGTAGCCACCTTTAACATGATTAATCTTCTTCCTCCCTTCGAAGCCTTTTTTTCTTGGTGGGCATGGAAATTCTACCATTCTTGACTCCTTGCTCTATGCACTTAACTACTGCCATAAGGTCAGTAAATTGCTAGGTCGACCTACCCATAAAATGCTTATAGTATGACGCTTTGCGTGTTGGAAAATAGAGTGACCATTTCTTTGTCCAAAAGTGGAGGATGCACCTGTGCAACTAGATCTCTCCATCTTTGAATGTATTCCCTTATGCTTTCTTTGTCCCTCTTCTCTAGATTGGACAAGCTGGTTTTATTAAGAGCAATGTCTATATTGTACTTGTACTGCTTGATAAAAGCATCAACCAGATCTTTCCATCTTCGGATCCTTGAGCTGTCCAATCTCATGTACCAACTCACTGCTTCCCCACTCAAATATCCTGGAAAAAAGTATTGGTAGTTTTTCATCATGTACTACTTCTGTCATTTTGTTATAATAGGATTTGAGATGAGTAATGAGGTATTGTGTTCCAGTGTATTTGATGAATTCAGGAACATGAAACATTTGGTACCAAACATATTTTTGCTACCAGTACTGGGTCATATAAATCTACCCCTTCAATCGCTTTGATTCAGTCTTGTGGGGCTCATTAGCAAATGCATCCATAAATGTAGGGGCTGGTGCTGGTGCTGGTGTTGGTGATGGTGCTGATTGCATAAATATTGGATTGTGTTGAGGATCTTGACCATATTTGTTCGTTCTTTCTTTAGGATGAGCCGTTGTTAAAGTTTGAACAAAAATAGCAGGCGGGCTAGAAGGACCTTCACTAGAGGTGTTTTTAAGTGTTTGCTCAAGTAAGCTAGTGACACGAGCCACACTTGCTTCATCTTTCATATTTCTCGCTCAAAGTCGGGTGTTGTAGGCTCTTTGGGGGCCTATATTTCAACCTAATGCATGCATGTTGTTATTTACAATGGATGGATGTATGTGTATGTGTGCAAATATATGTCTATGCATATCGGGTAGGGAGTTCATGCTCTAAGGGAAGGTTCTAGGTCATTTTATGAGGGTAAGCTTTCTACTTGGTCTCAAAAGGTCTATAATTTCCTAGTGACCACCTTACGTAAAGGCAGTATAGGAGTTTACAAAGAATGGTTGGGGCACAATGTAACCGCCATTACCAAGTAAACACTCGGTTCATAGTTGGATGTTTCATGAATCTGAAACCCGACTGAAAGTCATAAGGTAGACCGATACTCCCCACCTAACTTAAAATTAGGCTTATTTATAAAATTAAAATATATAAGGGCATTAATCCACACTCAACATACTTAAGCAAGAGCAGGAAATAAAAACGCTAAAATAGTGAAAATACGAGCTAATTAAAGACCAAACAAATAGGCAAACAATCAAACAAGCAAAGCTTCATCTGACTAGACAAGGTGTCCCTAGTGGAGTCGTCATCCTGTCACGGGGTGTCACGACTTCATGGGTGACGACGAGCTTTATCGTGCCTCATGAAGAGGTGTGTATGTGTGTGTTAGGAAGGGTTTTTTAGCTTTAATCATAAAATTATAATTAAGGTTCAGGAACCTATGGTCTGCAAGAGTCTAGGTAAGGGACTGGTGTACAAGAGAAATATGCATCACTTCCAGTGCTCCCTACCTAAGGTAAGCCACATTATTGTTTGATTGTTTTTCTAGGTCAAGTTTATATTTGTTGGTCTCCTCTAAGGTTCAAAGTAAATCCATCTTCATGAGAGAGTCTCTACCTTATCGGGTTAAATAATAATCATTTTAAAGCTAAAATTTAGCATCGCATTTATTTTTATACCTTATACCTTTAATATCTAAAGGTAGGGGTGAGCAAAAAATTTGAAAAACCGATCAAAACGAGAAAATCAGAAAAAAAACAATAAAAAAACCGAATTGTGAAAAACAACCGATTAAACCATTTAGAATTTTGAAAAAACTAACTGGTTCATTTCGGTTTTGGTTTTATAAGCTTGACATCAAAAAAATCAAACTAAACCGAAACGAACTCAAATAAAAAAAAACTGAGCCAAACCAAGCCAAAACCGAGCAAAACCAAAAAACCAAACCAAAACCGAGCCAAACCAGAAAAAAACCGAGCCAAACTGAAAAAACCAAGCCAAACCGGTTTGAACCAGTTTTTGTTCTAAAAAACCAAACCAAACCGAACTGAAAGCGGTCAGTTTGAACCAGTTTTGGTTTTTTTAAAAAAAACTTAGTTTGGTTATTTTTTTTTATAAAAACCAAACCGAGCCGAAAATGATCACTCCTACCTGAGGGTATACTCTATTGTGTTGTTTTACACCCCACAGATATTAAACTCTACATCTAGACCATAAAAATAAATTGGTAAAGGATTTTGACATTTAAGCCAAATCTTAATGGATAATCATAAACTGGTTACGATATCCATTTTGCATTTTAAAACATGAGAAAGATTGCAATTTTTATCTTTTTAAGAAAATATGCTTGGAAAATTTTAGGAATTAGTTGTATACATGAAAACAAAATATTTTTTTGTTTTTTTTAAGGAAAATTAATTTAAAAGTTTTGATATTTTTATATATTTTTTGAATTTTTTAGAAATATTTTGGGGAAAACCGGGTATTTTAATATCTTACAATGTAAAAATAAAACCCAATATTAAGCAAAATTGATAGAAAAACATGCGAGAAAATCAAAAAAAAAAATTGAAAGGATTTTCGGGATTTTTTCTTTTTTTTAATATATAATATTATAGTATTATAAAATATGGGCTAGGTCGGCCCACCTAATTGGGTTGAGCCTAAGAAAGTTGGATTGGGTCGATCTCAGCCCAAAATGGTTGGGTCGATCTTGGCCCAACAGATCCATTTTTTTTTGTTTTCTTTTTGCTGGTTCGGACCAAAACAGGTTCGGCCTAAGCCTGTAGATTGCTAGTCTGGCCCAATAACCATACTAATTGATTATGTTGCATGCAGACTGAGAACTCGTTCTGCATGCAGCAACCTGGTTATAGCGATGAAGTGGCGGCGCTACCTAATGCGGAGTGCCTGGCTAGAGGTCTGGTTGGTCGTGATGATGAGGGGATAAAGTGAGGATGATGGCTGAGGTTGTGGCAGAGATGGTGGCCGGTGCTAGCCACTGATGGAGGAAAAAAAGAGTTTGCAGAGGAGAGAGAGAGCTTGTGCAACCACCATGTGAGGTGATCAGACTGTTGCTTGTGGTGAAGAGGATGGTGGTCAAGCCAGCGGTGACAGTGGTGGTAGGCAATGGCCATGGTGAAGAGAGAAAGAGGAGAAAATTCACGGTGGTAATAAAAATAGGGGGAGCTGATTTTTGGTGATTTTTGGACCTGATTGTTTTCATACTTAGTCCATGAAATCCACCCATGTTTATATGGGGTAGAAGAGGAAAGTTTTGTCTTTAACAACATTGAATATTGGCCCTTGGTTTGGCTGGGAAGAATCTCAACCATTGGTTTAAAATAGGCACCATGAATTATCAAATCTGTCAGATGAAGGCTGCCTGAGTTGTCAATTTAGGTAGGCATTACGGCCACCATAGTGTCAATCAACCTGAAGGGACCATATGAGGTTGTAAAGCAATGTTAGGTGATCATTTGCGTGTATATTTTGTCAAATTTGGTAAAAGCTAGAGGCATTAAATGCACCTGCAAAGTAGTCTTTTTGAGCTATCATTTCAGAGAAAAAATAAGGAAAAAGATAAACAGTAACCAAAACGACACCGTTTTGGTAATGTTCTTTTTAGTCCTTTGATTGTTGATTTGTCTCAATTACACCCTTGAGTGGCTTCAAACTTTTAGTTTTATGCAATTTTTCCCCAGAAGAACTTCAATATTAGCCTCGTATTTGCATGTCGTTTTCAATTTGGCCCTTAGTTTTGGATTTATGCAATTTTACCCCTGATTGAACATTAAACTTTCAATTTCACTTTCTGTTTCAATCAATTAAAACCCTATAGTTTGACACCTTTTAAAGATTGGTCCTTAGCTGTGAAATTTTTCAATTGAACCTCTAATTTACCCAAAACTTTAATTTTCTTGCAATTTTACCCCTAATTGCAATCAATTGACTTGGTAAAAATTAAATTTGGTCTTCTAAACTTCTAATCTTCTTAATTAAGCCCAAATTAGACTCTCAAACTTAATGTTTCACCAATTAAACCCCTAATAAAATTAATTTGACCCATTTAAAGTATAATTAAGTTCTTACACTTAATTAAATCCTTCGATTGGACCCAAATTAATTCTTAAACATAATTAAACTTTAATTTGGCCCATGATTAAATTAAATTGGCCTATTAAAAATTCAATTATACACTTGGACTTACTTTTTATGCAAATTCGTCCAGTAATAATTTCATTTGACCTTGGATCTACATTGTTTCTTTAATGGGGTACAATAATTCCTTAAATTTCATTCAAAATTGCAAGTTGACTTTTATGTATTTTTTGAAATCCTTCTCAACCTGCTCTATCCACATTGCCAACCTTTATTTTATTTTTTATTTTGAAAAAAATGAGAATTTGGGGAATAATCCAGAAATGAGTTATGACAACCATGACCAAACTCATAAACCTAGAAAGCGTAAAGTTTCAACATACTTATTTTGATACCACTCAAAATCAACCAAAAACTTTATTTTATTAAAAGAACAAACTTCAACATCTTTTCTGTAAACCCCGGTAAAAATAATAAAATAATATATATATAAGAAAAAAAAGTCTCAAGAATTGAGTAAATTAATTGATATGACTTGTGCAAGTATGAAATATAAAAATCTGAATTTTTGATGAAAAATTACAAATCAGCTAATTTTACGTTATAACACATAACTTTCAATCTAGTCATCAGATTAAGTTGAAATTTTGCATGGAGTCTTATAAATATTATTTTAACCTATGTTAAAATTTCATAATTTTTGGAGCATGAGAAGAATTTTTTTCAGATAAAAGAATAAATAGCACAAATGATTGTCTAGAAATTCCTTAGGGACCAAATTGAGACTTTTCCTAAAACAATCATCTTTACAAGCCACCAGCAATTAAAAAAGAAAAGGAAAGAGGGAGTGTGCAGCCGGCCAAAAGAAGAAAAATGAGAAAAAGAGGGTTTGTGTCATTTTTCATGGAAATTACTTGAAAAATCAAAAACAAAGTGTAAGATAGAAAGAGTGTTAAGTAATTAAAGAGAGGGTTGATACATTAAGGAGACTACAAGGAGTTTGAAAATTTTAAGAGTGCTTTTAGAAAAAGAAAAAAAAAATTGAGCTTAGAGGGAAGTGTAAAGGAAAAAAAACTTGATTGAACTAGTTTTGGCTTTTGATTCTTCATTCCTTAAGGGTAAGAAAACTCTCCATGATGGTCCATTTTATTGTTTTTCATGTTTGTTATTGGATTGAGTAGAATTGGTATTATATGAAGGTGGGTTCTTGATGTTATGATGGTTTGAATGCATGGATTTATGTTAATTACATGTTTATTGAAGGAATAAATGTTTGTGCTTGTCATTAATTAGGTTAATTTGAAGGGGGAAAAAAGATATTTCTTCCTCTTAGTATTGGGAATTTCGGCCAAGGGTGTTTTTTTAGGGTGATTAGGTTGTTGAATTAATGACAAACAAATTATATTTAGTTATGACAATTGAGTATTTAGTGATTGAAGAATGGATAAAAAAAATATGATTTCCACCTTGGGTTAGCTAGTGATTCCTTGTAATGTTATAAGTAAATATGATCTTATTGTGTTGATTAGTAAAATTTCATACATGGATGCTTAGTTGTTGTTGTGTGTGATTATGGAACTCTTAGAAAGGTGAATTTGGTCATGGAAAATATAATAAATAAAATTTCAAGCTTGAAGAGATTAATGAATTGTATTTAAATAGTGGAAGAAAAATAAAATGAAATGATGTGTTGAATTAGATGTAAATGAACTAAATTTCCTTTGATTGTTAGGAAAAGTTTTATAGTGATATAAGATTTCCTTATAATTGTGGTGAATTAAAAGTTTAGGTGGATGTAGCATTGTATGAATTATTTGTGTAATTATTAAAGAACATGAAACTATGTTAGAACAACCACAATAGTTTCGAATGTTAAAATTATATTGATTGAAAATCTTATTATGTGATGAAGTTTTAAGAAAATTATTGGGTGATATTGAAATCATAAGATCTTTCAAATGCAACAGGAGAGGTTGGAGGCTATAGACAGCAGCAGGGAGTTACTGTCAAGCATGACCAGTAGGTAGGTATCCGACATCTTGAAGTTTTATAGAAAGATTAATTGAAAAACTAGTGTTAATTTTAATTAGAAATTCTATAATTTATGTTTGATGTTAACGGATGAATTAATGTCCGGTAATTGGGTGGATAAATTAGTACCGGTATTTGGGCGGATGAATTAACGCCCGGTAATTGAGTGAGTGAATTAATGCCTGGTAATTGAGAGTGAATTAATGCCCAGTAATTGGGTGGATAAATTAGTACCAGTAATTGAGCGGATGAATTAATGCCCGGTAATTGAGAGTGAATTAATGTCGGGTAATTAGACGGATAATTAGTATCAGTAATTGGACGAATGAATTAATGTCCGGTAATTGAGAGTGAATTAGTACCGGTAATTTAGCGGATGAACTAGTACTAGTAATTTAGTGGATGAACTAGTACCGGTAATTATTAGTATCGGCAATTGAATGGATGAATTAGTACCGGTACTTAAGTGAATAAATTAGTGTCCCTAATGAGGGAGCAATACCCCGTGAATCGGCTAAGATTAGAATTTAATGGAATGAATATGGAGGTGTAAGATATTAATGTTTCATAATAAAGTATATAGAAAAAAATATGTATATTTATATGGGTATAGTGAAATGATACATTGCATTTATTGATAAAATGTTAATCTTATTTTTAGGACCCTCGCAGCAGTAGAATAGATCCTGCTTGAATATATGTTATTTTTTGTGTATTTATTTTGATCAACATGTATTTTGAGAATTATGAATGATGTAAAAGACTTTGAATGAACCTTTATATTTGTAGAACAAAACTTTTATATGTAATTAATGTGTATGTCATACTTAAGAATATCTTTATGTTAAATTAAGTATTTGTATTCTACCATAGTTGTTCATATGATTAGGAATGTTGGGATGATAAAATAATGGGGGTGCTACATTCATAATCTAAGTTTTTACTATTTTTTTATAATTATTATTAATTGCATCTTGATTATTGGACAATACCTATTTTTTTGTGATGCGTTGTTTGGGAAAGAGGTCCAAGATGATTGGACCGTGATTATAATATGAGTTGTGTCAGGAATGAAGATGTTGATAACTTGGTATAGTCCCGTTACAAGGGAAACTCTGCCGAATTTTTTTTGAAAAAAAAAATTACACCGCATAAAATTTACACTTTTAAATAATTATGTATATTTTTTGGGTTGTGACATTTTGGTATTAGAGCCATTTTGATATCCTGGTTTAGGTTCAGGATGTGGAACAAGATTTTGATGGTTAATGAATAATTGTAGGATGGTTACCACATGGTAAGAAGCCAAGACTGAACCATTCCCAGGATGGGATAGAGGTCAGGATTTACAGACAAATGCTGGACAGGGGGAGGATCCCCTGGCAGATACTGCATCTCATGCACCACTGATATAGGTGTCAGGACTTCAGGGTATTCCGATAGGAACTGTACCGTTAGAGGGCCCAGGTCAGCAAGGTTAGAGAATAATTCCTCCACCAGCACCGCCAGAGACAGTGCCTGCTACCATACCTCATCCACCAGTAACAGTGCCTTCTATTGTCCCATCACCATATGCTGATCCAGGGTTTTTAGCCCAGATTGTTAGGTCTGTTATTGAAAGCATGTCCCATGTATCAGCTCCAACAGCCCCCGTGTCATAGACCACTCGGTGGCAACAACATCCACTAACAGTGTGGTTGCTCTAGTTCGAACAATGAAATGTATGAGAGAGAGATAGGCTGTGAGTTTTTTTTTTTAAGAGCCTGATGCTGAGGTTGCTGTGAGGTGGCTTTGAAAGGTTGAAGATACTTTACAGGAGATTCAAGTGGCACAAGAGTTGCGGGTAAGATGTGCCATCCAGCTGTTATCAAATAGAGCTCACTCCTGGTGGGACACAGTACAATCAAGAGGCCCATTGGATCATGGACATGGGCTGAGTTCTGGGCACAGTTTAAGAGCCAATATTATTCTTCCCAGCATCAGAGAATCAAAGCACAAGAGTTTTTGACCTTGACTCAGGGGGATATGGCTATATTGGAGTATGAGAGGAGATTTCATGATCTCTCCATGTTTGCTTCATCTATTGTTCCGACCGAGCAATATTAAATACAAAAAATGCGAGATGGATTACGATAGGATTTGAAACAGGCATTGATCCCTCACAGATTTGAGAGTACAAGAGAGTTGATTGATGCGGCTGAGGCTTTAGAAACCTGTATGAAAAAGGGTCAATAAGGCCAATCCGAGTTGGGGAAGCGGAAAGAGTTTGAGTTTCCTATCGGGAGACCTCCTTTTTTTAAGAAAGGGAAAAGGTAGTTTAGTCAGTTTAAGAAAGGGACTGGGACAATTGTTAGATCTGCTCAGAGTGTAGGAACGAGTTTGATTGGGGGACATTCTGGTATAAGAGATAGTGCTGCCAGGGGAGGATCAGAACAGAAACCTACTATGTATCCTCAGTGTGGTCGGTGTAATAAGAGGCATCCAGGCGATTGTTTGATGATGCCTGGTCGATGCTATATTTGTAGAGGAGAGCATTTATGGAAGGGGTGCTCCTACTTGGGGCGAGGCTGTTATTATTGTGGAGCTTAGGGATGTTTGAAGAGAAATTGTCCTCGAAAGGGGAAGTTTTTGCAGAGACAACAAGCTCAAACTCAGAGCCAACAACATTCCATCACCATAAATAGACTAGTAAGGCCCGCTCAATCAGGGGCCAGTGGGATTAGAGGCAGGGCAAGAGTGCAAGATACCAGGACTCCTGGCAGGGTTTATAATATGATGCTGGAGGATATTAGAGCTGCTTCAGATGTGGTTGCAGGTATGCTCTAAGTAAATTCTCAGGTTGTATATGCATTAATTGATTCCGGGGCAACCCATTCTTTTGTGGCAAATTGAATAGTAGAAAAATTAGGAAAATATCTCAATAAGGTAGATAAAGGGTTTATTATTAGTACACCTCTCAGGGAAACTGTGAATATTGATTGTGTATATAAAGAAATCAGGGTTAGTATTCATGGGTTAGAAATGAGAGTAGATTTATTACCACTAAAATTGTATGATTTTGAAGTAATTTTAGGCATGGATTGGTTGGGTAAGTATAAAGCTCATATAGATTGTTTTGCAAAAACAGTGACTCACTAAGGACTTGATAGGAGGAGAGCGATATTTAGGGGAGAAAGAAAAATCATACCAAATTGTATTATTTCAGCAATGAGGGCTAGGAAACTGGTACAAAGGGGATGTGAGGCGTATCTTGCTTATGTGAAAGATAGGGAGAAAGAGAGTGAGCTGTTGGCAGACATTCCTATCGTAAAGGAGTTTCCAGATGTGTTTCTTGAGGAGTTGCCTGGGTTACCTCCTAAAAGGGAAGTGGAAGTCTCAATTGATATAATTCTCGGGTCGGTCCCTATAGCTCAGTCGCCCTATAAGATGACACCTGCAGAACTAGCTGAATTGAAGATACAGCTGCAAGAATTGTTGGAAAAAGGATTTATACGTCCTAGTAGTTCACCTTAGGGAGCTCCAGTGTTATTTGTAAAAAAGTAAGATGGAACTCTAAGGCTTTGTATTGATTATCGGCAGCTTAATAAGGTGATGGTGAAAAATAAATATTCGTTGCCATGGATAGATGATCTTTTTGATCAACTCAAAGGAGCCAGGGTGTTTTCAAAAAAAGACCTAAGGTCAAGATATTATCAGTTGAGAATTAAGGAATTGGATGTGCCAAAGACTGCGTTTAGGACTCGTTATGGACATTATGAGTTCCTAGTAATGCCATTTGGATTGACGAATGTGCCAGCAGTGTTCATGGACTTAATGAACAGGGTATTTTGACCATATTTGGATAGGTTTGTGGCAATATTTATTGATGATATTCTGGTCTATTCTAGTTCAGACCTAGAGCACGAGCAACACTTGGGTTTAATACTGTAAACTTTAAGGGAGCATCAGTTGTATGCTAAGTTAAGCAAGTGTGAGTTCTAGTTGAAGGAGGTAACCTTCCTGGGACGTGTGATTTTAGCAGATGGTATACTTGTTGATCCGCGGAAAGTCGAGGCAGTATTGAAATAGGAGAGGCCAACCAATATAACTGAAATTCGTAGTTTTCTTGGATTGGCAGGATACTATAGGAGGTTTATAGAAGGATTCTCCACCATTGCCATTCTGATGACAAGATTGACTTGGAAGGGAACTAAGTGGGAGTGGACCAGAGAATATGAAGAGAGCATTCAAAAGTTGAAACATAAGCGAACTACTACTTCAGTATTAGTTCTTCCATCAGGGACAGGGGGGTTTGTAGTTTATAGTGATGCGTCAAAGAGGGGACTTGGATGTGTGTTGATGCAGCACAAAAAAGTTATTGCTTATGCGTCCAGGCAATTGAAGCCTCATGAGGTCAACTATCCAGTGCATGACCTAGAGTTGGCTGCAATTGTGTTTGCCTTGAGAGTGTGGAGATATTATCTATATGGATCTCAAGTACAAATTTTATTTATCATAAGAGTTTGAGATATTTGATGACTCAGAAGGATTTGAATAAGACAGAGACGCTGGGTAGAGTTAATTAAAGATTATGATTGTGTGATAGACTACCATCTGGGAAAAGCTAATGTTGTTGTAGATGCCCTTAGTTGTAAGAATAAAGCTTGAGTAATGGATTCAGATGAATGTGATAATAAGGAGCTAATGGAACTGGGAAAGATAAATGCCAAAATAGAGGTTGGGCCTGGGGATTCTTTGTTGGCTCAGTTAAAAATCAGGTCAGTATTCTGAGATAGAATACTGGAAGCGCAAATGAGGGATGTTGAGGTTAAAAAGGTAAGGGATAAAATAGAATCAGGAGCTGAAACTCCTTTCCAAGTACTGAATGATGGAATGGTGGTGATGGGAAGGTGAATGTATCTTCTAGGAGATAAAGTGCTGAAAGAAGAAGTGTTAAAAGAGGCCCACGAGTCTAGATTTACTGTACATCTAGGAAGCACTAAGATGTACAGGGATCTGAGAGAATTTTATTGGTGGCCAAAAATGAAGAAAGAGATAGCCGAATATGTGACTGGATGTAGTGTTTGTCAACAAGTAAAGATAGAGCATCAAAAACCAGCTGGGCCTTTACAACCACTTTTGATACCTTAGTAGAAGTGGGAGGATATTACAATGGACTTCGTGTCAGGATTACAGAGGGGAAGGAAGGGTAATGATGCAATTTGGGTTATAGTAGAGTGATTGACAAAGTCTGCTTTTTTTTTGCCCATGACGATGACAGATCAGTCGACAAACTGGCGAGGCTATATGTGAATGAAGTGATAAGACTTCATGGAGTGTCGGTGTCAATAGTTTCAGATCAGGATCCCGGATTTACATCTCGACTATGGCCATGTATCTAGAGTGCTTTGGGAATGAGGTTGAATCTGAGTACTTCTTTCCATCCCCAGACTGATGGTCAATTTGAACAAACAATTCAGACATTGGAGGATTTGTTGAGAGCTTGTATACTGGATTTTGGTGGCAGCTGGGAAGATCATTTGTCATTGGTGGAGTTTACGTACAATAACAGTTATCAAACCACTGTGGGAATGGCTCCCTACAAAGCATTATATGGTAGGAAATGCCGCACTCCATTATGTTGGGAAGAGGTTGGCAATCAAAAAATCATTGGGGCAGAATTAGTTAAAATCATGACAGAAAAGGTGAAAATGATAAGGGATTGAATGAAAGCAACACAAGATAAGTAGAAAAGCTATGCTAATACTAGGAGAAGGCCACTTGAATTTGTGGTGGGAGATCAGGTCTATCTAAAAGTTGCTCCCTGGAAGCATATGTTGCGTTTTGGTATGAAGGGAAAATTGACACCGAGATATATGGGGCCCTTCGAAGTGACAGAGAGAATAGGGCTTGTAGCATACAAATTGGCTTTGCCATCGCACTTGGCCAAGATACATAATGTGTTTTATGTATCCATGCTACATAAAGCAGAAATTGACCCATCTCGAGTGCTATTACAGGTCCCTGTGGAAATTAAAGAGGATTTGTCTATGAAGGTAAGACCAGTGAAGGTGTTAGACCGAAGTAAAAAGGAGCTTTAGAATAAAAAGATACAAATGATTAAGATCCTATGGAGGAGCTCTCAAATAGAAAAAGAGACCTAGGAAAGGGGATCGGAGATGAGAAGAAAATATCTTGAATTATTTCAAGATCCAGGTATGACTTAAATTTCAGGGGCGAAATTTTTAAAGGTGGGGAGAATGTAAACCCTGGTAAAAATAAAAAAATAATATATATATAAGAAAAAAAAAAGTCTCGAGAATTAAGTAAATTAATTGATATGACTTGTGCAAGTATGAAATATAAAAATCTGAATTTTTGACGAAAAATTACAAACCGACTAATTTTACGTGATAACACATAACTTTCAATTTGGTCATTAGATTAAGTTGAAATTTTGCATGGAGTCTTATAAAATATTATTTTAACCTACGTTAAAATTTCAGAATTTTTGGAGTATGATAAGAATTGTTTTTAGATAAAAGAACAAATAGCACAAATGATTGTCTAGAAATTCCTTAGGGACCAAATTGAGACTTTGCCCAAAACAATCCTCTTTACAAGCTGCCAGCAATTAAAAAAGAAAAGGAAAGAGGGAGTGTGCAGCCGGCCAAGAGAAGAAAATGAGAAAAAAAGGGTTTGTGTCATTTTTCATGGAAATTGCTTGAATAATCAAAAACAAAGTGTAAGATAGAAAAGGTGTTAAGTAATTAAAGAGAGGATTGATACATTAAGGAGACTACAAGGAGTTTGAAGATTTTAAGAGTGCTTTTAGAGAAAGAAAAAAAATTGAGCTTAGACGGAAGTGTGAAGGAAAAATACTTGATTCAACTTGTTTTGGCTTTTGATTCTTCATTCCTTAAGGGTAAGAAAACTCTCCATGATGGTCCATTTTATTGTTTTTCATGTTTGTTATTGGATTGAGTAGAATTGCTATTATGTGAAGGTGGGTTCTTGATGTTATGATGGTTTGAATGCATGGATTTATGTTAATTACATGTTTATTGAAGGAATAAATGTTTGAGCTTGTTATTAATTAGGTTAATTTGAAAGAAAAAAAAGGTATTTCTTCCTCTTAGTATTGGGAATTTCAGTCAATTAATGACAAACAAATTATATTTAGTTATGATAATTGAGTATTTGGTGATTGAAGAATGGATACAAAAAAATATGGTTTCCACCTTGGGTTAGTGATTAGTACTTAAAAGTGCATTTTTATCAAAGTTTTATATCATCATTTTGCACTTGAATTATCAATAACTCCTTAACTAGAGCATGTTTTATAATAACAGATCTGATAATATAAGATGGCTTTAATTTATGGTAAATGTTCATTTTAAATGCAGGCATATCTCACAATTCAAAGGATTGATTGATGTGATTAACTATTGAAAGTGAAAGGACAAAGAAACGGCTAAGCTTAGAAAGGAGATGCCGATTCAATTCAAATTGGAACACTGTTCAATTATTGAGTCATATCTGGAGTTGTAGATCTTGGATTTTAGCTTCATTTATATGGATGGAAAGCTAAGAAATAGGCCTACAATGTTCATGAATAGTATAAGACCCAAATCAAAGTTTGGCCACAAAAGAGAAGTTAGAATCTGTCCTGTAATCCAGCCCAAACACTGCTTA
>Ga0325410_1000934_pt1 | contig 31567 bp, 23 predicted proteins | sample PopdelMetagenome_16_FD_206182 | JGI IMG/M metagenome (GOLD analysis project Ga0325410, IMG submission 206182) | Populus deltoides microbial communities from Bellville, Georgia, United States - Xylem-PdIQD-R3 | ecosystem: Host-associated > Plants > Phyllosphere > Stem > Wood/Secondary xylem...
TTATTACTGTTAAGTTATGATAGTCTCCTAACATCAATCATAAATTATACATGTTAGCTAAAGTTATTCTGGATCAATCTCTTGCATCACCATCTCAACAGTTTTTTTAAAAAAATATATATGTATCATTCAAATTATCACCAGCTCAGTATCTTAAAAAATACCTATTGTACATCAGGTTTTGCTAGAAAACACTTCAGCAACATCTTTATATTTTTTTATGCATTAAAAAAAAAAGTGATCTAGCCCAATATAAACACAGTATTTTGCTTTGTCTGTTTTTCCACTCTGTACAGAAAGCAAATACATCTCGATGTTTATTCAATTCTACTAGCTACAGCTTTGGCTTATGCAACACACCTAAAGTAATGCATTTTACTTGTTAGTCATAAGTCTTAATACAATTACAAAAATATAGAGTACAAGTTACAAATAGCAAGTAGCATTTAAAAAGTGGAAGAATTACCGGAATGAGAGGGAGAAGGTATCGGAGAAGATAGCTAGCACTCATCTCATTTCAATGCCTGAAAATTCGAAACGAAGGCAGACCAAGAATGAAGCGAAGACTGGAGACCACACCACACATCAAAACACTGCTGGCACGTCTTGGCATCGTGAGTAAAACTGAACGTGTTCCACGTGAATCAAAATGCATAAAATTGGATGTTTGGCATGCACAAGACACGCGAAAAAAGCACAAAAGAATTGACATTTCTGATTTTATTCACTAAAATTACTCTCGTCTCATCATACCTCCCCTGTTTTGGGAGTATATTTTCAAATGTTGTGCTAATTTCAAAAATGATTTACAAAAAAATCATTTTAATGCATTTCTAAACAAAAAAAACATTTTAAACCGCAACCACCATCACAATCTCAAACATGCACATGCCTGAAATCAATAACAAAGAGTCGTTCACAGGAATGATTTAACAATATGCCCAAGGATGTTAAACTGACCTCCTGAAGCACACAACACTGTGAGGTAACTCTGGAGTCGCAAGAGTAAAAAGCAAAATCAAGTAATTCAAGCAGACCTATGGAAAAAATTGTCATCTGTGCAGGAATTGTTTTCACTAAATACAGCAATAAACAGAAACGTCTTAAAATAATTACATGATCAAGAAGTAATTACCTTTATAACAACAGTACAGCACGAGGTATAATTTAACACTGGCTACACTTTATTAAGATATGGGAGAAAAGGCTTTACATGGCCAACTAGTTTCCTACCACCAATTATGGTGCAGCCTCCCTTTATCTCCTTGCACAACGAAAAAACAACACTCCGTTTGTATCATCACTCATCAGCACATAAATCTGCAACGACATGATAAGAAAAAACCAGTTTTAGAAATAATTTCCTTTGGTGATAGTTTTGGGTTCATGCAATAGGTGACTGATCTCCTGAAGCACACAACACTGAAAAGAACTCTGGAATCGCAAAAAAGTAAATATAAAATTATATATATAATAAAAAAAACCAGTTTCAGAAATATAATTTCCTTCAGTGATAGATTTGGGTTCATGCAACAGGCGATAACTCTCTAGAGGTTCACAAGGCATCCAGTCTTTTTTTGCTGAAACTGGAGACCTTGTGATCCAAACAATTCTCAAATTAGAACCCAAACGACAAATATAACTATGATTTTTTGTGCTGCTTCATCATGTTCCTATGCATATCACTTCCATTTACATTGATTTCTTATGCTTTTTATAATCCAAAGTAAACCTTAGCATGATGTCATTATTTTGTTGGAATTAACTTCTTTAAACAAGTTGTTAAACACGTGAAACAACTTATTAAAAAAATTAGGTACACAATGTACAAGGATTCAAGGAAAATGAAGAAAACAATCACGGAAATGGATTCAACCATTGTGACATGGCTTTCTTTTCAGCAAAATTATGATGCAGTGCCTGACAGATGAAGCCTGTATAAGAATCTCTCTTAGAAACTAAGAATTATAGTCTACCAGCTAACAAGGGTTTCAATGGGTTTTAGCAACAAAACATAAAATCATCAATATGTTTCAGCCATTAAAGCTTGATGATAATAATAAAAACAAAGATACTTGTCTAAACTGCAAGTCCAAATATGACTATTGTATTCATGAAAATTGAAGTTATACCCTCGTGTGCATGCAGATACTTAACTGGAGGCTTAAGTGCAAACAGGTCCCGATTAGCTCTGAGCACACTCAAAAGGGTGCAAAGTTCCTTCAGTGAATTCATGCATCCGAAACCGTTCTAGAAGCTCAAAAGGGCTGCAACTAACATTATGAATCCTTGTAAACATAATGAGTCACTTGGATAAAAAAATTAGTCCTGAAAAAAACAATAATTAAATCTATGACTTAAGACATGTGCATGGGTGCATTCGGAAGAAGAGGGGTGCTAGATAAGCATTTATCCCAATGAGTATTTCTTCTAGCTGTAGGAGATACAAGCATGAGAAGAAAACTGGGCAATGAATTGAGGTTCACATGAATGATTCCAACAGAAGAACTGGAGGAACATCCATGTGGCCAGCCATATGTACTCAAGACAGACTTTGTTGAACTGAGCTGTAAGGTGTGCCAGGGCAGCATCCAAAAGTTCACCAAACAAAACCAAAGTTAAGTGAAGAGCATAAATCCCAGACCCGAGGCTGTATTACTGTTCTTGAAAAATCAATTTCTTATATCCAGTTTGGGTTGTCACATTGAAAAGGCTCGTTGATTTCATGTATAGTGGACCTCTATACAGAGAGGGTGGCAAAACATAATTCACAAAATAATACATAAATTTTGGGGAACGCGGACAACTAAGGGCTCATATTCTTACAGTATTGCTTCACGATTATGGCATAATCTTCGCTGGTTGCTTTCCATGGCTTCTAACACATTAGAAGTTTCAGGTCCTGCTGCTCCCCCAGCCACTATCGATGGGACTGAAGCACTTGGAGTCCAAATCTAGAACCATGTCAGAAAATCAGAAAACCAAACCATAAGATAGCGATAGAAGAGACAAAAGATAGTTGGGACAGAGAGGATACATCCCCTTGTCCTTTCTGTTTTGAAAGGGTGTAAATTCACTTCAAAACTGTTATTGAAACATATTTGTTTTTATGACTCCATCTTTATCTCTTCAACCAAACACGATTTTGTCCCTTTTGTATGTCTCTTTTATCCTAGGACACAAGCCAAGCACAATTTAATAGATGGAAACAAATCAAATCCATCAAACTAACCTTTATGGTGTTATCAATACCACTGGTTGCCACAACACAATCAAATGGGTGACACTGGATGCAGTTCACAACTGTGAGGCAGACGATGAATAAATCAATGATAATTAAGAAGGTACTACTGAATCTAGGCAAAAGCCAAACAGAGTCACATGGAGAAAGAATGCTACCAGCCTCATCTCCAAGAAGCATTTTTATCAATCTACCAGTTTGCTTTTCCCAAATAAACCATCTACCATCATCACTTCCACTGGCCACATAATCACCTGCAAATCAATAGTAAGAAACTAAGAATTGACCAAATGGTATGCTGCCTCTTAACTTGATCTTGCTTGCAACGTTAGAAAAAATCTAGAAAACTGCAAGGTGTGTTAACAATAACTAAGGCATAGTGCTACAGAACACAAAATTCATGCCACAAAAATGGCATGAAATTCATGCCACAAATCATTTCCCTTAAGGCATATCAAACAATCTATGATGCATACAGTGTCCAGATCCATTGCATTGGTGCTGATATGGTGACAGAAAACATTCAATCAGACTATAAAGCATTGTTCAATTTGCCTGATCAGGTTTACATGGTTTGCTTGAAGTATATACTCTGTCCCTCCAAAGTGTCTGTCTTTCTAATTTCCTAGTTTTTATGGCTGGTTGCGATATCCTCCCTCTTTGTGGCCTCATTGACACCTAATGATTGTCCACTTTGAAGAACAGATTTTTCATCATTCCAAATTCCTGTGTACTATTAGTAAGGATTATTTCTTTTTCACATGTCAAAGGCAAGCAAAATGGGGTCCTATGGAAAATGACCAACACTTTCCAAGAAGCCACTTGTACTGGCAGCTGATTCACAGCAGCTGAAGAAACCAAGCATATTACCTGACCCAAGGCTACAGACATTCAGTCAATTAGCATCATAAAATCTACAACTGCATTCCACAAACACCTTAAGAACTCAATGGTCCTCGTTTTCCAGCAAACAACCAGTATACAAACACCTATACAAACACCTTGCCTAACAGAGGAAGACATTCAGTCACTTTAATAGGTTAAAACTACTAAAGATAATCCATTCCAGCTATACCTTACAACTAAGACCTAAATTATCCCAAGTATGCTGCAAAGCAAGAGCCAATGATACATTCAAATTCAAAAAGACTACTAAAGCATATCAATACTCCTCAGCAACACAACAGTCAGGATCAGGAATCTTGATAATGCATCATTTCAATAGAACCTCCTTGAAAAGGCAACAATTGTACAGCACATCTATGGAAGGTATCAAATATCAATAAAAATAAGAATCATGTGAAAACAAATTCCGAACTTTATTAACATCAAGAACTAAAAGCGACCCAAACTGATTTACATCTTAAGTGCTAAGAAAGTATAGGAGATCTATAAGAAACCAACCTCTTTGCCCAAGAAAACTAGCCTGTTTTATATCAGTCCCAACATTACAGTGGCCGACATATCTCTGCTTCATATCAATGACAGTCTCCGGCTGCAATACCAGCTTAGAATAGATCAACTAGCAGAGAGAGAGAGAGAGAAAAATTGCTGAACCAGAGTGAAAAAAGAATGTACATCTGTGAGCATGCACAAGCGTGTAACACGCGTGTGTGCACATGCATGCGTGTGCATTGTGTGCGTGCGTGTGTGAGAGGTAGAGACAGAGAATTGAACAATACAAATAAGTCATCTTATAACATACACTAAACTGCTAGTCGAAACTATATCCAAATTTAGTATTTTCCCCCTTTAGATCTCATCCTTGGGGACACCCAACCAGCCTTTACAAGGTAAACTTTCAAATAGTGGTGATTTTTCCCAAATAGTAACATGCATGAGAGGAAGCCCAAGATTTCAAAAAGAATGAATATTTTGATAAGCAATACATAACTACACACAATATCACTATTTAAGATCATGCTAACCTGATAGGGTGTTCGATCATTTTGTGATGATGAAGGCGACCCACACGAACCATTTGTACAGCTTGAATCTCTAGCTGAATCACCTCTCCTATGTATCCTGAGATTCAAACTTCCATGAAGAATGTTTGGTTCAACATCACGCCCTTCATCACCTGATACTGATGTTTCAAAGTCCAACTCCAGCTCCTCATCATAGTCAGAATCTTCTCTATCAGACCCTGGACCATCATGTGAAGCTTCACTATTTGCCTCTGAGTGATAGAGTATATCACTCAATGACAATGCTCGTCCATTTCGGGTTTCAGACCTTGTTGCCCCGTCATTGTCCTTACTACTTTTTCCAGCTTCAGCTAGACATGCAAATATGCAACAGATGCAGATATAGTCTTGGGAAGAGACACAGTCAATGTTATGAAACACCAAATAAATCAACTAATACAGTTCTCCTTAAGAGGAAAAAATCTAAGATTTAACATTTTGTACAATTCAATTTATCCATTTCTACAACTTTCAAATAACTAAAAGAAGAATTTTGTAATTGCTATATTATAAGATGATTGATCTAGGGCCCAAGATTGCAACTAAAATATGAATTGCCATGGATTGTTATATTCAACACTGACTAGATAAAACAAAGTGGACTTTAAATCCAAATAAAACTGATATTGAGACCTAGAGATAAACAGCATATAATATTATATCTACTAATGTTTAAACACAATATATATATATATATATATATATATATAAGGCGCAGATGCAATAAACAAATGCATCTACTACTTGTTGAGTTTCCAAGGATGTGGAAAAGGAGAAAGAAAACATTAGGAGATCTAAGGATGTAGAGCACCCAGAGTACACTTCCCTCTCTATATTAGATACATAGCATAGAAATTACACACCCTGGATAGGTATAGTCAGAATCAATTTAATTGATACACTGCCTCAAATAACTTAAGGGCTGAGCAGTAAATAAATCTATATAGTTCTATAGCAACATCTCTCTTCTAATGCTTAACTCGTTTTCTAGCAAGTACATGAGTTAAAAACAAAGAGGTAAAACAATGAGATGACACCGGGAGTTGCACTCACTTTATGCAATTGACAAATACCAATACAGAGTGTTGTTTATAAGTTGTTCCCGCAAAATCAAAGCTTTATATTGGTAAATGCAAATAGAAGTCTATTATGTAGAAGGACAATAAGGTGTTCAACATTCTTTACATGATAAAGTTACTCAGTGTATTACAAAAACTGCTGAATTCTTTATCAAAATGGATTCCTTGTCTGAACAGTTCAATTAAGGGGAAACAACAAAAGCACTAGATATCGCAATATACAAACCTGTAGCAAGATTCTTTCTTATATCCTCCATCAATACTGCTACTTCAGTATTTCCTGGTGCTGAACATTGGGCAGCAATGGAGAATTCTAGAGCTTCCTTATGTTTTCCCAGCTGCAAGAAACTAGGAATAAGGAACTAACCATAACAGAACAATAAATAAATGATATCATCAATTCATTTTCATCGTTATAAATAAATGACATTATCAGCTCATTTTCATCATTGCTCATTTGTTCAGATTCCAAATATTATGCATGCACCAAACAAGTGATAATTGGTAAAACAAAATATTATACATCATGCTTTTATAAACATGATCCAGGATATTTGGTCAGAGTAGAATTAAGATGGCAGCAGGGCCATCAGTCTGGTTCACCAGCGCAATTGACTGAGTAATTGGCAGCAAACCGCATATTTGATGAGACAAAGTGGTGATTCATACAACGAGCTTACCCGTGACAAAGCTTCAGACATATAATAGAGGGCTCTGAAGGACGAACTGTCAATTCTGCGAGCATTAAAACAATCTCTTATGGCCATGTGAACATCGTTTTTCCATTTCCTCTAGAAGATAAAAAAACGCAGTACCTTAGTGATAATCCATGAAAAATAAATGATGCAGAAACAACTTGCTGAACAAAATCTTTAAGAGACCTTAAGCAACAAGGCTGCACGAATGCAGAGACATTCATGCCTAAGCGCTGGGCCAATAACACGACCATGGCCATCCAAAACTTCATTGCAGGCTTCAATTCCATAGAAATAACATGTCCCTTCCTCTAAGGCTTTTTCAGCAATTTGAACCAGCTTTCTACACTTCTCAAGCTGTAACAGCCACGTTAGACTGGTCATCAATATATAAATGAAGAACAGCAGGCATGACCCCAGCTCATTAGCATCAAAACAACACATATGCCTACAACAAATATAATTAACAAAGAAACTCACCATAGAAGAACCATTGGTTTTGGAATGACTCTGACGTTTGAATACACAAGATGGTAGCGGTTGTAGCTCTAGCCCATTGAGTGTAGGGGCGAAGGTCATCAATTTTGAAGTATCTCCAATAGTATATCGCACAGCAGTGCCCCCACCTGCAATTCACAACAACTTAAGACATTAACTAATCAACGTATAACCAACTGATAACTAGAATGACAAAGAATCAAGAAATAAAATGACAAACAAAAGATTAATGACAGAAACAGTTCAGCACACAAATCACGACCACCATATATCAAATTGTAGATCATATCTGAAGCTAGCATTGCATTGACTTCAAAATTCACACCAGAAACTTCATACAACATTGTTTATCTGGAGTGTAGACACTACCTTGAGTGTTTACAAAGGAATTCCAACACCAAGTCAAGTTATAAAAATATCACTTAGCAGGTTGAAGAAACAAACTAAACAGGAATAAAGCCAAGCTCACAAGGTGAAGGAGCTTACTGTGATTGACATTCATTAGGTATACATGCTCTCCGCTATAACTTAGGAGAACCTCATCCCCATTTGGACTAAATGTAACATGAGTAAGGTGCAAGCTTGAACGTCCCTGAAAAGAAAAGGAGACCAAGATGGAAGTTAAAAAATACACAAGTGTAACATTATTATAAATTCTAATGACATTTTTTCTTTGAGAATTGAGAGGATAGAATAATTGTAGAAACAAGCCATAAAATAAAAGCAAATTGACAAGAAGATGATATCGGACCAACGAGCATAGTTTACAAGGATTTCAAGAGTTATGCTATGAACTAATTATATCTTCATGATCTAACACAATAATCTAAGGAGATAGGATGAATTGTATCATCTTTTTTCTCCTTCTCCAATAAATAAAAGATGGTGCAGTTCACAATCAGATCAGATAATTAAGTAACAACAAGATAGTTCAGAAATTATGAACTGACACGCTCAGAAAGGTGCATTGGGCAGAAATAGTTAACACAAGGTGGCGGGGACATCCTTTTCCTACAGGAAGTCAGTGGAGGCAGCATCCGTCTATCATATAATCGAGCAAAGGCATCACTGCAAACATTTCAAGAGAAATCAGTTAAGAAACAACATTTATGAAGGGAAAAAATTAGGAAAAATAGAACTCAGATGGCATCAGCTCAGACCTCCCACCAACCAGGAGCAAATGAGGCCGACTGGTACTGATATCACAAGATCTCAGAGCAAGGGTTTGCTTAGGTGGATCTGCTAATGACCTCTTTGCTCCAGACCGCAAGTCAAGCTGTCATCACGTACTAAATGTGAAAAACAATTATGTTCAAATATAGAGGCTTGATGAGGGGAAAATTTTCACAAACAAGCACCCCAGAATCAGAAGGCAAGCAAACAGAGATAAAGTAAACATCATAAATAGTTTTCTGAATGTTTTAACTGCATTAATCAAAAGGTCAAGGGACAAAAATGACCTCTATAACTTGTAAACATAAGCAATATACGTGTTGCTGGCATTCAAGCTAATTAATAGTGGTAACATATTTAAATAACATTGACTAAGGTTTGAACTAAACATATTAAGGTATGTTATTCGGAAATGAAATAGATATTGAGAGGTTCTGAACTTTAACCTAGCTCCACACGCAAGTTAGACAACCTTTTGGTGAGTCATCATTGCCACACTTGACAAAAAGTATACCGTACAACTTAAGCTAATAACCCAGATGCCAACACTACTACATATACATTTAGTGTGCCTCATATGGAAAATGAATGCAAGTATCTTCTTTTTAACTCTCAAATACTGAAAGATGACACCTCTAATGATCATTAATGACAGGACATGGTACTAATGGTAACAACCAATCAAAGACAATCAACACTAAACAAAAAGCATTTCACCACAAAAACAGCATAACTATCCGATCCAAAGTATTGCTATCAAAACTTCAACACAGCAGGAAAACTAAATTCAAGACAGAAGAATTTTCAGCTCTCCTGAAACTAACCAGAATATTGCGACATTCATGGGAAGATCCTGCTGGAGGGCATGAAGCACCCTCCCGAAAATCATGCTGTCTAAGTGTTCCGTCTTCACTTGCACTCCAGACCACGTTGGGGTTTCCAACTTCAACCTGCAAGGGAGGTGAAGGTTGTGATTACTAAAAGGCCAAAGCAATAAGACAAATGGAAAATTTTGCCAAACCTAACAAGCAAAAATATTTGAATTTTGTTTTTCCATGTTCATAAAACAAGCCAAGGACTAGTTTTGGGGGTTCAGAGGGACCCACTGCTGGAGAAAAAAATACATAAGCACACACAGAAAACTAGCCAACTAGGTCATCTGTACAATGAGATCTTACAGCTAATTTTTTCACTCTTCTTGTATGACACTGATACAGTGCTGATGGAGCAATAGAATTATCATCAGGACTCCTTCCACTCAAGCGAGACAAATTAAACAAGCGAACCTGAAATGAGAAAAGGTCAGAGCAAGTTACCAAAATAATTAACTCGAGAATAGAGCTTCAGCTTTAGAAAATTCAATTCATCACAACTTTACTTCTGCATCTCCGGCTCCAGCAACCACAAGCTCATCAGATGTTTCAGGAACAAATTTAGTGCAGAATATATTTGCAGAATGCCCAGTATCTATAGAATGCAAAAGCTTTCGACCAGCGTAGTTCCAAATATTCATCTGCAAAAAAATTGATGCAAGATGAATATCTCTCCTCTTTCAATAAATGAAAATATCTGTGTGTGCCTACAGCAATCAACCTCTCCTTCAGTGCATCAAATTTTTCTTTCAGTGGAGTTTAAAGCTCTAAAGTAACATTACTCATTAGTCACTTTCTACTCTGTCCATTTTCCTCAACCCCATCCCACTTTTTTTAACAGCTAGTTCAACCCAATCATACAACATATGTATTGAGAATCGTAGAGGTCCCTTCTATGAGGTCTGCAATCTTCCAAATCATAGTAAGTTGAAACACAAATTGCAACCAAGCAAAATCTCACACATAACACGAATTCAACTCTTCTTTTTATTAGTCCAAATATTTTTACTGCACGTGAAACACTAAAAAAGAAATCTTCAATAATATAAAGAGGTATCATACCCGTGTGTCATCTGATCCAGAAATCAAGAGCGAACCTTTAGAATTCCAGGCTATCGAATTGACACAACCCTGATGCCCCTGTCAGTGGAGAGAGAGATAGACTTTAAGATAATCAAGCTGTAAAATCTGGAAAAAAAATATTAGATAACAGATGCTGCATTAGGAAAAATAGCTTTAAACAAGGTGTCCTGCAAATATCATCAATCAATCAACTGGAAAATAGCAATCATCCATTAAAACAGAGGATGCAAATTACAACTGGTAATCATAATTCAGAAGAAATTGATGATCAGTAAGTGTATATTCAGAACAAACACCGTTTTCAGCTACGGTGGTGGACGGAATGACTTGCAAGGAAAAGCCTCCATGCTAACTACCAGTTGGCTAAAAAGAAAAGGATAAAAATAAAATAAAATAAAATCCCATACTAACCTCCAATTCTCTTTCTTGGGAGAGTCTCCGAATCAGTGAGGAATGCATCTGTAAACTGTGATTAACATCCTACAAAAGAAGAAACACATTTGCAATTATACTTACACCCTGTTATGTCTATAATTAAACTTCAAACATTAATTAATAAAAAATACTGTACAATCTTGGCCAAACACCTACAAAAAGCTAGACAATTAACTAAGAAACCGAGAGAGGAAAAATTCGATCGAAGTAACAATTAGGCAAATATTAAGTATGAGAAATAGTGAAGAAGAATTACAGGGCGATGTCTGCTCTCCAACATATTACAGATATTACCATCGTGAAAACCGTAATTATCCATTTGAGGCAGAAACCCTAACTCGATCGAAATCGAAAAACGATAATTGGTCACAGCTACTGCTGTTGTTGTTTGTGCAGAGCCGGTTTGATCGTTACGCGCATGAGGTATGGTGCGGTGTCACAGAAAAGAGGAGAAAGAAACACTTTCATAATATTGTCTACACTTCTTCTCTAATGGAGGGAGGCTAACCGTATGGGAATTTTAAGCAGCTCTGATTTTGGGATGAACGGTGCTGATTGTGCTTAACAAATGGGACCCGATCACCGGATAAATTATACTACAATATTGTCTGAACTCCGTAACAGACCAATAATTTTTAATTTTTAAATGTTAAAAAAATTTAAAGAATATAAAAAATATTTTTTATTTTTTATTTTTTATAATCAAGTCAACCCAACAGGAATTCCAAATTTAATGGTTTTGGATACCCAACAGGAATTCCAAATTTAATGGTTTTGGATTTGATTTTCAAACCGAATTATATTGTTTTAGGTTTGATAGTAATTCCATCTTAATAGAACATTGAATCTCGCTGAAAAGTCAAATTTAAGAGATTTTAGTTCAACGTTAATTTTATACTTAATAGTCTTAGATTTGATAATCATATATTTATTCAATACGCTGCAACAGCTTTTGAAATAAAAAATAAAAAAGACAATGCTTCAAACTCCTCTGAACATCTATACTGTAATCCACAATATAAAAATTATATGTCTACAATGTGGCTTTGTTTTATTTTTTTCTCTAAAAAAATATTAAAATTATTCTAAATAATTTTTTTATAAAATATTTCTATTTTTTTATAAATAAAAATATTTAAATTACTCTTAAAGTATCCTAAACATAACTGTTAAAAAAAATTTATAATTTTTTTCTATTTTTATATAAAAACATTAAACTACTGTCAAAGTATCATAATCAGAAAGGCTAATTAATTTATTTTTATAATGTTTTTATTTTTTTATTAAAAAAACATTAAAATTATTTTTAAAATATCCTAAATAAAAATTCTAATTATTTAAAAAAACAGTTATTATTTTCTATAAAAATAACATTTAAACTACCCTTAACCCTTAAAATATCATTAACAGAAATGCTAATTAATTTCTTTATATAATATCTTTTATTTTTTCAATAAAAAAAATTAAAACTAGTATCCTAAATATATTTTTTTTATAATTATTTTCTATTAACATTTGAACTATTCTTAAAGTATCTTATATAATTTTTTATAAAATATTTTTTAATTTTTATAAAAAAGATTTTTTAACTACCATTAAAGTATTATAAAGAGAAATGCAAATTAAATTTTTTATTATAACTTTTTTATTTTTTGTAAACAAATATTTAAACTATCCTTAAAATATCCTAAATAATTCTTTTATAGATTTTTTTATATTTTTTATAATTTTTTTATTTTTAATAAAAAAATATTTGAACTATCATTAAAGTATCTTGTATAATTCTGTTTTAAAATATTTTCTATTTTTTATAAAATAAATACTTAAATTACCCTTAAAGTATTTTAAACAGAAATGCTAATTAATTTTTTTATTATTTTTTTTATTAAAAAAAATTCAAACTACCATTGAAATATCTTAAATAATTTTTGTATACATTTTTTCTATTTTTTTGTAAAACGAAATTAAACAAACCTTATCATAAACATAAATGCTAATTAATTTTTTATATTTTTAATTAAAAAAACATTTCAATTACCCTGAAAAATATCCTAAATAATTTTTTTATAAATTTTTTCTATTGTTCATAAAAAAACATTTAAACTACCATTAAAATATCATAAAAAGAAACGCTAATAATTTTTTTATATAATATAAAAAAACACTTAAACTATTCTTGAAAAATCCTAAACAGAAAAGCTAATTATAATATTTTTTTATTTTTTTTAAAAAAATATTTGAACTACCCTTAAAGTATCATAAACAATTTTTTTATAAATTGTTTCTACTTTTTATAAAACAAAATCATACTACCCTCGAAGTATCATAAACATAAATGCTAATTAATTTTTTTATTTAAAAAAATATATTTGAACTATCCTTCAAGTAACATTTATAAAGTTTTTATATATATTTTTCTACTTCTTATAAAAAAAAATTAAACTAACCTTAAAATATTATAAACATAAATACCAATTAATTTTTTAATATTTTTTTATTTTTAATATAAAAACATTTGAACTATCTTGAAAGTATTTTAAAATGAAATGCAAATTAAATGTTTTTATTTTTTATAAGAAAAACATTCAAACTACCTTTGTAATATCATAACAATAAATGCTAAATAATTTTTTTATTTTTAATGAAAAAAACATTTGAACTACCTTTAAAGTATCGTATATAATTTTTTAATACATTTTCTACTTTTTATAGAACAAAATTAAACTACTCTTGAAATATCATAAACATAAATGCTAATTAAATTTATAATAATTGTTTTATTTTTAATAAAAAAAATATTTGAACTATCCTTGAAGTATCCTATATAATTGTTTATAAAATGTTTTTTTCTTATTTTTTATAAAAAAATATTCAAACTACCCTTGGAGTATTCTAAATTATTTTTTTAATTATGTTTTTCTATTTTTTATATAAAAAAATTAAACTACCCTTGAAGTATCATAAACATAAATGTTAATTAATTTTTTTATAATTTATTTTTATATTTAATAAAAAAAAACATTGGAATTACCCTTAAAGTATCCTAAATAATGTTTTTTTGTAAATGTTTTTATTTTTTCAGAAAAAAACATTTTTTAGTTCAAATGTTTTTTTATATAAAAAAAATTAAATTACCCTTAAAGTATCATAAATATAAATGTTAATTAATTTTTTTATAATTTGTTTTTATTTTTAATAAAAAAACATTTGAACTACCTTTAAAGTATCCTAAATAATGTTAAAGACTTGTTTAATACTTGTCCTTATCATGGTTTTGAAACATGGATACTAGTTTCACATTTTTATGAAGAGTTAACACCTAAAAATAGGAAAATGGTGGAATTAATGTGCAATGAAACTTTTGAAGATAAAGACCCTGATGAGGCAATGGAATACATAAACTCGTTAGCTGAAAATGCTCAGAATTGGGACACTACAGGTACTTAGGAGGCACTGAGTAAAGCTCAACCTCATACATCTAGTGGAGGCATGTACAACCTTAGGGAAGATCATGACCTCTAAGCCAAATTTACATCTTTAGTTAGAAAAGTTGAGGCACTAGAATTGAAAAACAATGGTCAATTGAAATTTGTTCAAGAAATTGTATGTCAAATCTGTGAAACTAATGAACACTCAACCAAATCAAATATTGTCCAACTTTGCCTTCTTTTAAGGAATGTCTCCATGAATAAACTAATGCTTTAAACTGTTTTCAATGGCCAAATCATGATCCATACTCACAAACATGCAACCCTGGTTGGAGAAATCACCTAAATTTCAATTGTAAGAGTGATAACATTAATACACAAACTTTACAGTCACCATTTCAAGCCCACTATAATTTTTAAAATTCTCATGGATATGCACCTCCTTATGCTCCACTTCCTAGAAGAAATCTTGAGGAAACATTGCATGCATTCATTGAAAAGCAAGAGACAATTAACACTCAACTTGTTCAAAGCATGACAAATTTTAAAGATACTCTTGCAAAGTTCACATATGCTCTCAATTTTCAAGAGAAAGGTAAGTTTTCATCTCAACCACAACAAAATCCAAATGGGCAATACAATGCAAATGTAAGTAGTTCCGGACGCCAACACATGGATCAAGTCAAATCAGTCATCACTCTTCGCAGTGGTAAAGTTATTGAAAAACCCACTCTTGAACCTTGTGAGAAAGATGATGAGTCAATTTTTGAGGGTAAGGAAGGGGTTGAATCTGAACATTGCAAAGAAAATACTGATTTCCTGCCAGCACTTTCATTTCCTCATACTATGACCAAACAAGGAAAAGTCAATCACAACTCTGAAATCTTTGAAACTTTCAAGCAGACAAGGATCAATATACTTTGTTGGATGCTATTAAACAGATACCTTCTTATGCTAAATTTTTGAAAGATCTGTGCACTGTGAAGAGAAAACTGAATGTAAAAAAGAAAACCTTTTTAGCCGAACATGTAAGTGTTATTCTTCAAAACAATAATGCTTTGAAATATAAAGACCCTGGTGTTCTACAATTTCATGCTTTATTGGAGAACATAAAATTGAAAAAGCTTTACTTGATCTTGGAGCTAGTGTGAATTTACTTCCATATTTGGTTTTTCAAAGTCTCAATCTAGGTGAGTTAAACCCAATTTCTGTAACTCTTTTACTTGCCGATAGATCTGTAAAAGTGCCTAGAGGAATAGTTGAAGATGTGTTAATACAAGTTGATAAATTCATTTATCCTATGGATTTTATTGTCTTGGATACACAACATGTTGAAGCATGTAATTCATTTCCTGTTATTTTTGGACGTCCGTTTCTTGCAATTTCTAATGCATTGATTAATTATAGGAATGGACTAATGAAGCTACCATTTGGAAACATAACATTGGATGTCATAACCCAATTTTTGACCTTTTTATTTTAATTATTTTATTTACTGAAAAAATGATGAAAAACAAGTAAAAATAAAATAAATGAAGAATGAATTAAAATTTGGGTTAAGGGCAACATGATTGGAAGTTTAAAAATTTAATTAAATTCTTGACTAGTTTAATTAATCAAATCAAGGGCTTAATTGGAGAATTGATAAGTTTTGAGACTTAATTGAGCTTGGAATTAATTTAATTAATCCAATTAAGGGTTTAATTGGAGAAATATTAGAGTTTGGTGTCAAAATTGCAAAATTAAAATCCAAGGACTACATTGAAAATGACGTGTAAATGCAGAGGGCCAATTACAGTTTAAACCAAGGGCTTAATTACAAGATTTTTGAAACTGCACGGGTCAAAACGTAAAATGGCCACCTTTTATCTCCAAATGGCGTCATTTTAAAAGGGACGTTGTTCATCCTTTTCTTCTTTAAGCTAGTGACCGTTTTCTACAGTAAAAACTTGGAAACGTTGCAGCAGTAATTGTCGTCTGTTGGCTTCAGTTATGGGCACCTTAATGATTGTCGACCCTCAGCATGCCGCCCGTTACCGACTCGCCAGACCCTATATAAACAAATGAGCATTGAAAAAATAGGGGTTGGTTAGAGAGAGAGAGAGAGACGAAAGAAAAGAAACACAAGCAAAGCACAGGAACTTTTAGGTTCATCACCAAACTCCCATACTAGAAATAGGCTTTCCTCACCAATTCTGACCTAAGAAAAACGAGAGAGAAAACCGGCTGAGAGAGAGTAAAGACGTTGTTCTAAAAACAAAGTAAAGAAACGAAAAAAAAAACAAGCCAAAATAGAGACACAGGAAAGGAATACAAAGTGAGATACAAGCAGAAGGAGTAAGAAGAAATTCGAAGGCAGAAGTGTCACCCTCAGCAATCACGTGCAAATTCTCTACAAAAGAACCAGGTAAGTCTTTTGCTCTGTTTTCCCCGCTTTTCATTAATTCATTTTCGCCACCTGTTTTGAATTAAGCAACAAAGGCCATGCACGCGTGATTTGGATCACACGTGCCTCATGTGGCCCAGTCGGGTCACTGGCTTGGGCTAGTGACAGGGCTGGGCTGGGCTGGCTGGGTCTAGCCCAGCCCATGTGGGCTGAGCTGGACCCAGCCCCAAAAACTATTAATAAAAAAATAAAAAATAATATAGAAAAATAGAAAAAGTATGGTATGCATGAATAAAAATAATGTAAATTTATTGGTTTATTCATCGACGCTGGAGTCGAGAAGAAAATACTAGTTTAAAGTTATACTATTTTTATTTGTTATATTTTATTTTTATTTAGAAAGAAAAAATAAAAAATATATGCATGCATGAAAAATAAAATTTATTTTATTGGTATATTCACTGACGCTAGAGTCATGAATATTATAAGCAAATCATTACAGCATAAACTAATAAACATTTAGCAATTTAAGACAAAACCAGCAATGCAGTCTGCCTCAGGCAGAGCGTTTAAGGGGTGATAATTACTTCCCTTTTACGTAACCAGTCCTGTACCATAGAATCTCTGTTGGCCGGTTAGGGTTCCTAGTGACCATAATACTAGGAGGCGACTCCTTAAACAAGATTTTTTTCCCTAAAAAAATAAGATGTCAGAAATTTATTCTTTCCTTGTAAATTTTTTAAGGCCGCCGCGATTCTGTCGCACCCGACATCACGACGACCTTCTTTTAGGGAAAAAGGTCTCATTGTGATGGGTGACCTATCCAAGTAAAAAAAAAGAAGGAAAATGAAGGCTTGGAGGCGCACTCAAAAAAATATGAGGGCTCAAAGGCGCACTCTAAAGAATGTGAGGGCTCGAAAGTGCACTATAAAGAATGGTCGAGGGCTCAAAGACGCGTTCGAAAGAAAGCGAGGGCTCAAAGGCACGCTCGAAAAGGAAGCGAGGGCTCAAAGGCGGGCTTGAAAAGAAGCGAGGGCTCAAAGGCGCGCTTAAAAGTGAAGCGAGGGCTCAAAGACGCGCTTGAAAAGAAGACAAGGGCTCAAAGGAGCGCTCGAAAAGAAAGCGAGGGCTCAAAGGCGCGCTTGAAAAGAAGGTGATGGCTAGAAGGCGAGGGCTCAAAGGCGCGTTCGAAAGGGAAGCGAGGGCTCAAAGGCGAGCTCAAAAAGGAAGCGAGGGCTCAAAGGCATGCTCAAAGGGAAGCGATGACTTAAAGGCATGCTCGAAAGGAAGCGAGGGCTCAAAGGCGCGCTCGAAGGGAAGTGAGGGCTCAAAGGCGCGCTCGAAAAAGAAGGTAGGGTAAGGAAACACACTACCTTGGATGGTCAAGGGCTCGAAGGAGCACTTGAAAGGAAATGAAGGCTTGAAGGCGCCCTAAAAAGATGATCGAAGGCTTGAAGGCGCATTCGAAGGAGGTGGAAAAACACAGAGATTTTTCAGGTGGCCTAATTCTCATAAGCGGCCTGCCCAAGTTGAAAAATTCTCAAAAATGAAAAATTTTCAAAAGCAATTTCAATTTTTGGCCATTTCAAGTTGGCCTTCCACTCGATGGATTCCGCCAGAATTTTCTTTTATGAAATTTGCAAAACTCATTGTCCAATGTCTCAAAGTTTAGATGATATGCATGCATCTTTACCTGATTTGAAATATAGGCCCCCATTAATTTTTAGTCTTCTTGTTGCTTGACTGATGAGGACTTGCTACCTCTGATTTGGGTCCTCCTTGTCGCTTAGTTTCAAGCCCACTCGAGTTGGCCCATGTAAATCTATTTCCAGATCTGTTTACACAACTCAGCCTTTGTGGTGCCCATTGTGACCCACTTGCTTGCTAAAGATTTTTTGTCTCGTCAAATAATTTGAGAGGACCACTCATTACTCCTCGTTTCACTACTAGAAACATTCGGTGTCACTTGCTGAAAGGATCAAGTTGCCTTTTGTAAACCAAAATGCCCCCTTGTCTGGTTAAAGGAAATGTTCCTCTCTTTTTCTAGAAGAGATAGATTTTTCTTAAGCACAATATTGCCCCCTTGTACTGGTCATTGCCCCCAAGTGTGCCTTGTTAGCGACTTAAACAAATAATGGTTTTAATAAACCAAGCTCTCATTTCTCTCCTTTTCAGTTTGGTGAAGGAGTATGGGTCTAGAATGAATCTTAAAATCTTGATCTTGCATTTTGAAAACAAAAATTATTTCGATGTGAGTCTAAAACAATTTGCTTTTGAAATCTTGCAACTCCTTGGTTATTTTATTTCTTGGAAAAGAGATTATTTGCTCTTGTGTTTGGCAATGAGGTTTTCAGTGAAAATACGTCATGAGATGACCTTTTGTTTCAAAGTGAAGGGCTTGAGAAAAAGCTCGAGGTTTTGTATGAGAAAAACTTGTCTCTTTTTGAATATTTATTTTTATCAACATGAATAATAATGAGTAGTTTATTCTTGATGTCATGAATCTTGTGAAAAAGTATTTTTTGCATTTTGAGAGCATTGTTTATTGTTCTAAGTTGCTTGCTTACTTGATTAGAAATGACTTCTACAGGCACGTAACGTAGGCTGTGATTTTTTTTTTTGGTTATGAAAGAAAAGGATTCATAAGGCTCAAAGAGTGTTTCAGGGTTTCAAAGACTGAGGATCACTATCAACAGTTTGACTCTTAACGTCATTTATACTTTCTTTTGCCACTCTTCTTTGATTTGTTACTTCTTATTTTTTTATTGCTTTGCTAGGACATACTCATTTTATCTTGGATGTCACTTTTTATAGTGATTTGGGCATGCCCCCCTAGCATTTGAGTTTCTTGAGCTCTTATGCCTTTTTTGGCTTTTTGACGGCCTTTTCTCTTTTCTCATTGAAATTTTCTCTTGCCCCCTAGTGTAGGGTGTGATCCTAGTCGGGATTTTTTTCATGAAAGAAAAATTATTTAGGCTCAAAAAGGAATCGCAAGGGATCTACTTATTTCAGAACGTGAAAGGAATAACAAAGATGGCTTTTCCTCATGTCAAGCACAGGCAGCTATGATCAATAAACTTTGACCTCATCCAGTGTGATGGTTTGGTCTTTGCAAAGATACATTTCATGGGTCATGAGCAACGAGTTCATTACATACTATTATTCATACATTTAAAAACACATGATTCAAGAGTCATAGGGTAAGGGTGTTTATTCATTTCTTTTTTCTTTTTGGTTTATAATTTAGTCATCTCACTGATGGAGTTGCTTGATTCACATGTCATTCTACAAGTAGAATGTCAAAAATATCATTTTTGAATAAACATCAAATTATTTTTAAAATCAAAATGCCAGATCAAATTTTCAAAACTCCAATATGGAAGCTGAAACAGAGATGAATTACTTCTACGAGATCACGCGAGGCTTTCAAAGTGTACTCGTGAGTTCTTATAAGAAAACTCTCTTAATAAAATGAATAATGATTGGTCGTAAACATGATTGAATGATAAACTCATTATTTCATTGAAACTTTGGAAAATAAGTTCAACAACAAAGAACTTATGCCAACATCTTGGGCCATAAATACTGGCATGATAACATATAAAGGGGCTAAACATTTAGTGATCATTGATTGGAATTTCTGGGATCTTTCAATCATCCATCCTCCTCGACAAGGGCATCTTTTCAACAGTCAATTAAAGTCATATGTAGATCATTCTCGACCTACTATCACCATAACTTTATCTTCAAAATAGTTGATTTCTAGGAGTCGGTGCGAAGAAATTAGCTATAGGAATGGTAAGTGCCTTGACAACCCCCTTTAGTGTCCTTTCCTTTTTCAACCAAAACTGTTATTCTCAATTGGGTCAGCAATCTTACCTATCCTAATGGCTTTTTCAATCCTCTCAGTTATAACAAACAGGTCAGTGAAATGTTGTGCAGAGTTTCTAACCAGGTATTCAAAGTACGGAGCTTTAAAGGTGTTGGAAAATAAACTGATCATCTCTTTTTCCAACATGGGAGGATTAACTTGTGCAGCTACCTCACTCCATCTCCAGGCGTATTCTCTTATGGACTCCTTGTTGTTCTTCTCCATAGCTTGCAAGCTTAACCGATCAGGGCCCACGTTTATATTGAACTTATATTGCCTCATAAAGGCATCAACTAAATCCTTTCATTTTTTAACCTAGGTATTGTCCAACTGCATATACCAAGTGAAGGCAGCGCCACTTAAGCTGTCTTGAAAGAAATGAATCAACAATTTCTCATCATCAACCACCTCAGCTATTTTGTTGCAATATGCCTTAAGATGAGTTACAAGGCATTGAGTTCCTGTATATTTAATGAATTTTGTCACCCTAAACTTTTTAGGAATGACTATGTTAGGTACCAAACACATATTTCCAGCTTTCACCAGGTCACACAAATGGTTTCCCTCAACTACCCTTATCCTCTCTTCTAAGGCAGTCTATTTTTCCAAACCCTCTTCTTTCACCATCTTGCCCTTTTGAGATTCTTTCTCGGTAGAATCAATGGTAGATGAAATTCTCGAGGAGTATGCTGGCTGGAAATGCATAACTTGTTGAAATTCAGATGACACCCTATTTGCCCCCAGATTCTGTAGATCAAAATGAGTTACATGCATATCTTCAGGCTAAGCTATAAGTGTTGCTTTTCTAGATTTATCTCTCAAGGCCTGCTCAAGTAGACTAGTAAGCCTTGCGACTTCTTCTTTAAGATTGTCCACCTTTTTTTATGTTGGGCTTCCAACTGGGCTCTTTCTTCGTTTTCCATTTGTCTTTTTCTCGAACGAGTGTTGTAGATGGCTTTCAATAGGGAACCTATATTTCAACCTACTAAATGTAAATCATACAATTTATGCAAAAATATTGATTAAAAAAAATATGTATGAAATGCAAACTTGCCCTTTGCGGGGTGACAACCTAGTAGGAAGATCCTAATTGTTGAGTGCATCAACGGGTTGGTCATTATCTAGTTTTAAAGGGTCTCTCGCATGCTTAGTGATCGTCCTTGAAAGGTCGATATGAGGCTTACAAGTAGTGTGAAGATAGAGGCCCTAAGTAATATTAGTTTGGCATATCAACCACTTCCAAGAAAACAATCAAGCGAGAGTTGGATGGTTTCACGAGTCTTACCTAGGCTAAAGCCGTTGGGGTACCGTTACTCCCCCACTTATCCTAGGTTGTAAAGTGTGTGTTCTCAAAGTGATGCATGACAACATAAACAGGGATGCATACTAAAGCAGTAAATATAGGAAAAATAAACAAATAAATACAACAAAAAAAATAGCAATAATAAGACAAAAGAAAAAGCTTAATCCTAAGGTCCCCAGTGGAGTCGCCATTCTGTCACACCCGACATCGCGGCGACCTTAAATATATCTTTGAAAAGATCAAATTTCTAGCATCTTATTCTTTTAGGGGAAAAGGTATCGTTTAAGGACTCGCCACCTAGTATTATGGTCACTAGGAACTGTAATTGGTCAACAGAGATTCTATGATTCGGGACTACTTACGTAAAATGGAAGATATTATTACCCCTAAAACGTTCTGCCTGAGGCAGATTGCATTGCTAGTTTTGTCTTAAATTGCTAAACATTTATTCGCTTAAGCTATGATGATTTGTTTATAATATTCCTGACTCTGGCGCCAGTGAATATTCCACCCCGAATAATTTCAACTCTGGCGTTTGTAAAAATTCCACCATGAATAATTCCAACTCTGGCGTTGGTAAAAATTCGTAGCTAGAAATTGACAAAAATACATTTTTTTTCTAAGACATGCAAAATTTTTATTTCTACACTTTCTATTTTTTTCTACTTTTTTTTGGGCTGGGCCCAGCCCAGCTTAGCCCGATCACTAGCCCAAGCCAGTGACCCGGCTGGGCCAAGGCACGCATGCGTGAACTATTCGCGCATGTTGTGCACAGGGGGAAGGTAATTAAAATTACCTCCACCCTATACTTACACAACTATAAATGAAAGGGAACAGGAAGCTTCCTTGGAAGCAGGAACGAAGATGATAATGAAGGCGTGGTCGGCTAGTTGCTTTCTTCCTCTGCTTTTGTTTTTCTTTCGCTTCACCTCTGTTTTTGGTTTTCTTTGCTTGGTTTTTTCTTGTTCGTCCCCTGATTTGTGTGTGTTTCCTTCTCCTATGGCCCTCTGTTTTTGCTCGTCTTCTCTGTATTATCTCTGTTCTTGCGTTTTGTTGTGTTCCCGATGTTACTTCCTCTCTGGAAGCAGGGAGACGGAGACGTGATGAAGAGCTGATCGGCTAGTTGATTTCTTCCTCCTCATCTGGTTTGTTCCCTTTTCCCTTTTCTTCCCCCTGGCTTTTTTCATGTTTCGCCCCCCGCGCTCTCTCATCTTATCTGGCTTTATAGCCAGAGAATGCCAAGCATCCTTACAATTGAAACGACTTTGAGCCTTTACTCCAGAAACGGTTGCTGAGGAAGAAGGCGATGAATCACTTCTCAAAACGAACCGTTTGTGTGATGGGAATATCCATTTTCAATCTAGTCACTGAAGTTCTAAAATCATGTAATCAAACCCCTGGGTAAATTGTAATTGAACCCCTGCATTTCGGCACCTTTTACAAGCTAGTCATTGGACTTTAATCTGTTGCACTTTTGCCCCCAATTAACCCCAAACTTTGGTATTTTTTCAATTAAGTCCCTAATTTCATTAATTAAATTAATTCCAAGTTCAATTAAGTCTCAAAACATATTAATTTTTCAATTAAGTCCTTGATTTGATTAATTATACTAATCAAGAGTTTAATTAAATCTTTAAACTTCCAATCATGTTGTCCTTCACCCAAATTTTAATTCATTCTTCATTTATTTCATTTTTACTTGTTTTTCATTATTTTTTTTATCATTTTTAGTAAACAAAATAATAATAATAATTAAAATAAAAAGGTCAGAAATTAGGTTATGACAGTTGCCCCCTCTTTATAATATTTACGATGCAAAGATATTGGAAAATTTCATTTTCCTTTAGCTTTGTATAGTAAATTTATAAAGAAAAGTAGATACAGAAAGAATTTTTGCTTTACCCTTTTTCAGAGTCTTGAAAACTTCGAAAATAGTAGATTGACATACGACCTTTACAGAGAGATGTAGAAATCAAGAAACAAGTCATTTGGAAGATGACCTATTTTTTTGTTTCTTTTTTATTTTTTGTTTATTTAGAAGTGGTCTCATTGTAATTGGTGACCTACCCAAGTGGAAAAATACAAAGAAAGGGTTTCATTATGATGGGTGACCCACCCAAGTAAAAAAAGAAGGAAAATAAGGGCTCGAAGGCGCACTCTAAAGAATGGTCGAGGGCTCAAAGTCGCCCTCAAAAAGAAAGATAGGGCCCAAAGACGCGCTCGAAAAGTAGACGAGGGCTCAAAGGCGCGCTCGAAAAGAAAGCGAGGGCTCAAAGGCGCGCTAAAAAAGGAAGCGAGGGCTCAAAGGCGCGCTCGAAGGAGCACTTGAAAGAAATGAGAGCTTGAAGGCGCCTTAAAAAGATGATCGAAGGCTCGAAGACGCATTGGAAGGAGGTGGAAAAACACAGAGATTTTTCAGGTGGCCTAATTCTCATGGGCGGCCTGTCCAGGTTGAAAAATTCTCAAAAATAAAGAATTTTCAAAAGAAATTTCAATGGCCATTTCAAGTTGGCCTTCCACTTGATGGATTTCGTTAGAATTTTTTCTTCTGAAATGTGCAAAACTCATTGTCCAATGTCTTAAAGTTTAGATGATACACATGCATCTTTACCTGATTTGAAATATAGGCTCCCATTTATTCTTAGTCTTCTTGTTACTTGACTAATGAGGACTTGCTACCTCTGATTTGGGTCCTCTTTGTCGCTTAGCTTCAAGCCCACTTGAGTTGGCCCATGTAAATCTATTTTCAGATCTGTTTACACAACTCAGCCTTTGTGGTGCCCATCGTGACCCACTTGCTTGCTAAAGATTTTCTGTCTCGTGAAATAATTTGAGAGGACCACTCATTACTCCTCGTTTCACTACTAGAAATATTCAGTGTCACTTGCTGAAAGGATCAAACTGTCTTTTGTAAACTAAAATCCCCCTTGCTTGGTTGAAGGAAATTTCCATCTTTTTTTCTAGAATTTTTCCTTCTAAACACAATGTTGCCCCCTTGTATTGGTCATTGCCTCGAAGTGTGCTCTGTCAACGACTTAGACAAATAATGGTTTTAAGAGACCAATCTCTCATTTCTCTTCTTTTCATTTTGGTAAAGGAATATGGGTCGAGAATAAAGCTTGAGATCTTGATCTTGCATTTTGAAAACAAAAATTGTTTCGATGTGAGACTAAAACAATTTGCTTTTTAAATCTTGCAACTCCTTGGTTATTTTCTTTCTTGAAAAAGAGATTATTTGCTCTTGTGTTTTGCAATGAGGTCTTCGATGAAAATACATCATGAGGTGTCCTTTTGTTTTTTTGGGTTTTCAAAGTGAAGGGCTCGAGAAAAAGCTCAAGATTTTGTTTGAGAAAAACTTGTCTTTTTTTTAACACTTATTTTTATTAGCATGAATAATAATGAGTAGTTTGTTCTTGATGTCATGAATCTTATGAAAAAGTATTCTTTGCATTTTGAGAGCATTGTTTATTATTCTAAGTTGCTTGCTTCCTTGATTAGAAAGGACTTCTACAGTCACGTAATGTTAGCTGTGTTTTTTTTTTTGCTATGAAAGAAAAGGATTCATAAGGCTCAAAGAGTGTTTCAGAGTTTCAAAGACTGAGGATCACTATTAATAGTTCAACTTTTCGAGTCTTTCATCTTTCTTTTTACCGTTCTTCTTTGGTTTTGCCCTCTTTTTTCTTTTTTCTTTTTCATTGCTTTGCTAGAGCATACTCACTTTATCTTGGTTATCACGTTTTCTTGTGATTTGGGCATGCCCTCTAGCATTTGAGTTTCTTGGGCTCTTTTGCCTTTTGGCTTTCTCATGGCTTTATCATCTTTCTTGATCATGGAAATTTCACTTGCCCCCAGTGTAGGGTGTGATCCTAGTCGAGATTTTTCAAGAAAGGAAATTTATTCAGGCTCAAAAAGGGATCACAAGGGATGTACTTATTTCAAAACGTGAAAGGAATAACAAAGATGACCTTTCCTCATTTCAAGTGCAAGTAGTTAAGATCAATAAACATTGACATCGTCTAGTGTGATGGTTTGGTCTTTGCAAAAAGATTTATTTCATGAGTCATAAGCAACGAGTTCACTACATACCATTATTCATACATTTAAAAACACATGTTTCAAGAGTCACGGGGTAAGGGTGTTTATTCATTTCTTTTTTCTTTTTTTTCATATTTTTTGGTTTATAATTTAGTCACCTCAATGATGGAGTTGCTTGATTCACTTGTCATTATACAAGTAGAATGTCAAAAATATTGTTTTTGAATAAACATCAAATTATTTTTGCAATCAAAATACCAGATCAATTTTTCAAAACTCCAATAGGGAAATTGTTTTTGGTTAAAGAGATGAATTGCGTCTATGAGATCACGTGAGGCTTCAAAAGTGTATTTGTGAGTTCTTATAAGAAAACTCTCTCAGGAAAATAAATAATGTTTGGTCGTAAACACAATTGAATAACTAACTCATTATTTCATTGAAACTTTGGAAAAGAAGTTCAACAACAAAGAACTTATGCCAATATCTTAGGCTATAAATACTAGCATGGTAAAACATAAAGGGGCTAAACATTTAGCGATCATTGTTTAGAATTTCTGGAATTTTTCAAATTCATTCTCCTTGATAAAGGCATCTTTTTAGTAGTGCGTTGAAGTCATATGCAGACCATTCTTGGCCTAATATCACCATAAATATTTCTTTAAGGTAGTTGATTTCTGGGAGTCGGTATGAAGAAATTAGCTATAGAAAGGGTAGGTGTCTTGACAACCAACTTCAATGTCCCTCCCTTTTTCCAACTAAAACCGTTCTTCTCAATCAGGTCAGCAATCTTACCTATCCCAATGGCTTGTTCAATCCTCTCAACTATAACAACTAGGTTAGTGAAATGTTGTGCAGAGCTTCCAACCAGGTATTCAAAGTACGGTGCCTTAAAGGTGTTGGAAAATAAACTAATCATCTCTTTTTCCAATATGAGAGGGTTAACTTGTGCAGCTACCTCACTCCATCTTCGAGCGTATTCCCTTATGGACTCCTTGTTGTCCTTCTCCATAGCTTGCAAGCTTAACCGATCGAGGCCTACATCTATATTGAACTTATATTGCCTTATAAAGGCATCAACTAAATCCTTCCATTTTTTAACCTTGGTATTGTCCAACCGCATATACCAAGTAAGGGCAGCGTCACTCAAGCTGTCTTAAAAGAAATGAATCGACAGTTTCTCATCATCAACCACCTCAGCCATTTTGTTGCAATATGCCTTGAGATGAGTTACAGGGCATTGGGTTCCTGTATATTTAATGAATTCTGGCACCCTAAACTTCTTAAGAATGACTATGTTAGGTACCAAACACATCTTGGCAGCTTTCATTAAGTCACACAAATGGTTTCCCTCAACTGCCCTTACCCTCTCTTCTAGGGCAGTCCATTTTTCCAGACCCTCTTCTTTTAACATCTTGCCCTTTTGAGATTCCTTTTATGTAGAATTAATGGTCAACGACATTCTCGTGAGGTATGCTGGTTAGAAATGCATGGCTTGTTGAAAATCAGATGACAACCCGTTTGCCCCCAAATTCCGTGGATTGAAAGGATTTACAAGCATAGGTTCAAGCTAAGCTATATGTGTTGCTTTTTCAGATTTGTCTCTCAAGGCCTGTTCGAGTAGACTAGTAAGCCTTGCGACTTCTTCTTTAAGATTGTCTACCTCTTTTTGGTGTTGGGCTTCCAACTAGACTCCTTCTTCGTTTTCCATTTGTCTTTTTCTCAAACAAGTGTTATAGATGAGTTTAAATGGGGAACCTATATTTCAACCTGCTAAAAGTAAATCATGCAAAAATGTTGATTCAATTAAAAAAAATTGCATATGAAATGCAGACTTGCCCTTCACGGGGTGACAACCTAGTAGGAAGATCTTAATTATTGAGCGCATCAAAGGGTTGGTCATTATCTAGTTTTAACATTTGTGAGCAACCTGGAGATGATAATGATTCACATGAAGTAGATGTTAATGAAGAATTAGTTTATAATCAATTTGAATCCACCGTGAGTAAAACAGAGTTTGACGAATATGCAGATTTGCAAATGATTTATTCTCAAGAAGAAATCAAGGACAAGAAAGGCATCGAAAATGTTGATACATATCTTTTATCAAGATTGACAATAGATTCGATATCCGACATCACACCAATCGATGATTACTTTCCTGATGAATCCTTACTTTCTCTTAGTCCAATGCCTTGGTTTGCTAATCATATCAATTTTCTTGCAACAGGAGATTTGCCAGCTCACTGGAGTACCGAAGACAAAGGAATGTTTTTGAATGAAGAGAAGAACTTTTATTGGGATGACTCTTACTTATTCAAATATTGTCCTAATCAAATATTTCAAAGATGCATTTCAGACAATAAGGCAAGTAATGTCATTAAACTTTGTCATTATAAGGCATGTGGGAGTCATTTCTCGTCAAAAAAGACGACTGCAAAAATCTTACAATATGAATTCTATGAGCCCACCATGATCAAAGACTCACACGTGTTCTGCAAAGCTTGTGAAAAATGTCAAAAGTCAGGATTGATTTCAAAACATAAGGAATCTTTAGATAATCTTCTATTGACTTTTGGGACATATCCTAGTGGCAATGTGCATTGTGCATTTCATAACTTATGACCCCATTTTCATATAAATATGCTCAACATAGTCTTGGGAATCTAACTATAAAAGACCTTGTTTGCTAGTTTTTAAGAAAACTGGATGGGAAGCCTATCCCCAACCCATAGAGGGCGTTTAAGTCGTTCTTGGATGTAAAACCAAGGGAAAATATGAGCCACAATCACAACTACCTGTACATACACGCTTTTCAAAATAAATAAATAAATAAATAGAGAGAGTGTGTGAGACTCTAGATGGCCTACATATAGGTGGTATGATTGCATTTTCAATTTCTCATCTATAAAATCTTCTCTTCCTTTCCTTCATTTCTACTCAACCCATACATTCAACAAATATAGAAGTGTGTAGAAATGGCAGATCCCTCAAGTTATCATATAAGAAATATTTGTGTTTTCAGTGGATCCAGACCTGGGAAAGAAAATGAGTTTTTAGAATCAGCAAATCATCTTGATCAGGTACTAGCTGAGAGAAAGATTCATTTAGTGTATGGAGGAGGCAACCTTAGGTTAATGGGGTTTGTGTCAATAGCTGTATTTTTAGGAGGCAGTCAAGTTTTAGGGGTCGTCCTCAAAGCTTTAGCAAAAGGGGACATTATTGGAAAAAAAATTAGAGAGGAACTACAGGTCTCCACAATGTATGATCAAATGAATGCAATGTTTAACCATGCTGATGCCTTCATTGCCTTACCAGGTGGTCTGAGCACATTGGAAAAGATCTTTCATATTTCCTCTTAGGCCCAACTGCACATTCACCATAAACCCATAAGTTTGTTAAATGTTAATGATTTTTATGATAATTTGTTGTCTTTTCTTGATCAAGCTGTGGAACAGAAATTTCTAACATCTTCGACACGATAAATCATAATCTCTGCTCCTACTGCTGAACAATTGATTGACCAACTACAATCTGTCATCTCTTGACTTGATCCCTCCATGAGTCGCATAAATTGGTCATCTATGTAAAGCCGTAAAAATCTTAGATTATATTTGAGCCTTTGTTTATGAAACCTTGTGTCCTTTGGTTTTATTAATAACATTTTATTTTGTTTTGTTATTTCTTATATTTGTTTAAGTGTGTTTCAGGTTTGTCAGTATTCGTTGTTTCAGGTGATGTCTTCTATACTCTATCTTTCTACCTTAGGATATTGAGGACAATGTCTCGTTTTGGTTGGGGGGAGGGTAGTAGTTGACATAAAAAAACTAACTAACTAACTAACTGTTTTTAATAAAACCATTTGACAAAACTGTTATTACTGGGATGGTAGAGTAAGGGAGAATTTTATTGACTCTTGAGACGCATCTTAGTAAATATTTTCCAATGGTTATTTGCAATATTTATAACAAGGTTTATCACATACTTCTCTTGAAATATTCAAGTTTACAAACTCTCGCATTGTTATCACTTGATTCTGCTCATATACTCATTTAACATGTATTCTTAAACCTTCATTTTCTCACCCACACTTTAACATATGATTGTGGATTGCACATTGGATTATTACGTTATTTATGTTCTTTTGTTAAAGGTAACAACTAAGGAAAAGGGATAGTATATAATTTGCAAAAAAAACAAAAAAAACAAAAAAAACAAATTGATAATATTGATGATAATAAAAACATAAATAAGTTTGGTTTCGTAGCCTTCCTAACTTAAGCAATTAAGTCCGAAGGGGTGTTTTAACACCTAATACCCTAAAGTCAACTGACTTGGGAGCTATTGGCCCAAAGCTTGTTACATGGGTTAAGGAGAAAAGCTTAAGGGAATCAAACATTGCACTATCTACGTATCAATATCTGCAACCCGAGTTACTAAGCTCGTAGGGGTGTTTCAACACCTAATGCCCAAGACCAACTGGTCTGGGAGTCATTAGCTTAAAGCTCGTTACATGGGTTAAAGATGCATTGCGTTTTAAGTTATATGTATATATAACAAAAAAAAGAGAAAAAAAGAGAGAGAGATAATAATCACAACCCAAGGAAGTTAACTTTAAACATTAGAACAAAAATTTGTTTTCTTCCAAGTAAAGCCCCATAACATGTGTTAATATATTGAGCACAAAAGGAAGGTTTATTAATATCTTATTTAAGAAGTATGAAGCAGATATATAAATGAAATGAGAGTTTGTTTATTTGGATAGATTAATGAAAGTTGAATGATGAATGCTTTGCTTTATGAAACTTGCAAATTGTTTTTCTATTTTAACCCTTTGATTACTAGGGACTAGTAATAAGCTGGTTGGGGGGTGATTAGTACTTAAAAGTTCATTTTTATCAAGGTTTTATATCATCATTTTGCACTTGAAGTATCAATAACTCTTTAACTAAATCATTTATTATTATAACATGTCTGATAATATAAGATATCTTTAATTTATAGTAAATGTTCATCTTAAATGCAAACCTATCACATAAATCAAAGGATTGATTGATGAGTTTAACTACTAAAATTGAGAAGACAAATAGAGGGCCAAGCTTAGAAAAGAGATGTTGGTTCAGTCCAAACAGGAACACCATTTGGTTATTGGATCATAACTAGAGCTATATAACTTGGATTTAGGTTTGGTTTATATGTATGGAAACCTAAGAAAAAGGCCTAAAACTTTCATGAGAGTCCAAGATTCAAAAAGGTCATTTTCAAGATCAAATTCTAGCAACAATGGAAAAGTCAGAATCTATCTTGCATCCCATATACTGCTCAGTGTTCGGCCCATATTTCGAGTTCTAGAAGTCCAGATGCACTGATTCTTATTTTGTTAGAAATCTGAGACAATTTCCCAGAACTTTCATGAAGATTATCTGCTCAAATTCTGATGTTAGCAATGACGTTTTGTTCAGACAAGAAGATAAGGATTGTCACCAAGTCAAGATGTGGCCACC
>Ga0325410_1000936_pt1 | contig 31533 bp, 16 predicted proteins | sample PopdelMetagenome_16_FD_206182 | JGI IMG/M metagenome (GOLD analysis project Ga0325410, IMG submission 206182) | Populus deltoides microbial communities from Bellville, Georgia, United States - Xylem-PdIQD-R3 | ecosystem: Host-associated > Plants > Phyllosphere > Stem > Wood/Secondary xylem...
GACCCGACAGATGGTAGTTGGAAGATAAACATCTGTCCGATCTGGAGAGAGAGAGAGTATCCGAACTAGTAACCAGGAGCGTCTCCCTCCTTTTGTTTTGACTCGCTTGAATAGGAGTTCGGGAATAATGTTACGTCATCAACTAGAACTCCTCTCATCAATATTCACCAAAAACAAACAGACAATTTGCTAAATCCAACATATATCATGTTCGTCTTGATTTCTTTTCTTTTTTCTTTTTTCTTTTTTCTTTTTTAATGGGTGCCCGAATTGTGAGGTCACAAATCCGATAAGAAATAAGGATAATGATAGTCCTTGGTTTAAAACTATCTAGTCCCCTATTATCTTTAGATTGTTCGAGAGTGATGGGTTATAGTGACATGTGAGTTTACCAATTTTTTTCGTAAAAATAAATATATATGAAAATGATAAAAATATTTTTTTTAAAAAAATTAAGATTCCAATTATTTACTCAAGATAAAAAAAATAATAAAAAAATCTGATTCAAACATGATAAACTCGTTGAATCTATAATTTCAGACATGATATTGAGATAACTATATAGAAAAAAAACAAAAAAAAACAAAGATTATCAATTTTCTATTAACCTAATGATGATGTATAAAATAAAAATAAAATAAAAAATAACTGAAGTCAACCAGGTCCAACCTTTAGAACTTGTGACATGGATCATGAGATTTGATCATAGCATAAAAGATAAATCCAAAAAAATAACAATGTAAAATTACCAACCAACCAAAATAATTAGGGATAAACTTGAAAAAAATAAAAAAAATGGATAAGAAAGGAAAAAAATATAGATTTGAAAAAAAATAAGAATCAAATTTGACATAAAAAATAAAATAAAATAATAATGATAAAATTGAAAAACAATTTCAATTAAGAAAATAATAAGAAAAAATAAAAATAAAAATCAAGAGAATGAGTATCAAATGTGATATAAAAACAAAATTTCAAGGAATGAAATTGAAAAAAAAAATTAAATTAGTTAAGGATTCAAAAACAAATACATTGCAATTAAAAGAATAATGATCAAATCTGATATAAAAATAAAATGCCAAGGAATGAAATTAAAAAATAAAATTAACTTAATAAATAATTCTAAATTAAATACATTATAATTAAAATAATGATGATATAATTTGACTCAACAAACAAATAATTATTTTTTTTTTGTAAGATCAACATATTTTTTCAAAAAAAAAAAGAATAGAAAAGGAGAAGAAAAAACATGTCTCAATCGGTATTCTTCTGACCGCATGCGCCTTATTGTTCTTGTCATGATAGTCAATTTCATGGAGGCTAAAACTTGCTTTTTCTTTTTTTTCTAAAAGGTTGATTCAATTATCTCTGATTCCACGTGAAAATAACTAAAAAAAACCATAGCATAATAACTAAAGTGTCTTTCCAATCAAAGCTAAGAAATAATATTTTTAGGGGTATTTATGTAATTGTGCGACACAAATAAATTGAAAAACAAGAAAAGCTCCCTGACAGAAGGAGAATGTTTTTTCATGGCTTCGCTAGTAATTACACCGTGTAATAAAGAGATAAAAAACATTACTTAACCTCTCTTTCCTTTAATGATTAATATATTTCTATCCCTGAAACTAAGCTAAGTGAATTTACAATTCTAGAATATAAAAGTAATATCACGCACTTGCAGGAAAGTTCTTTAAGCTTTTGATATAATATCAAATGCGAATGAATAACTATGATATCTCCCTTTTTTCCTGGAAATCACAAGGAAGTGAACAATAAAAATAAAAATTCCATGGTGACCTCATAGGAGGAGAAACCAAAATTGAATTGGACAAAACAGAACAAAGACAGACCAATAGATTTATTTATCTTGGTCATTATTTTACCTTTTTTGTTGCTTGTCATGTTGCTTGTCCTTGTCCAACTTGCCTAGTTATGTAACTTGTGTCATCACGAACAAAAAAACTAATTTGTAAATTGTTCTGCTAGCATGCTGTGCTGTGAGTGATTGTAAGAAACGAAAACAATGGACCTAGAAGAAGAAAAACCAAGTATTGACTTACCCTTAATCTCCCCAGGAACTGCAATAAAATCAAGACATGGATTCAGCAAAGTTGAGATTGTTGAGGAGGTGAAGAAGCAGCTTGTGCTAGCAGGGCCTCTTGTTACTGTTAACTTCTTCATTTTTCTTTTACAGGTGATTTCGGTCATGTTTGTCGGTCATCTTGGAGAGCTAGCACTTTCAGGTGCTTCCATGGCCACTTCTTTTGCTTCGGTCACTGGCTTAAGTTTATTGGTAAGAGGGGTTTCTCCGATTATGGTTGTGTGCAATTTATGAGTTGAAAATAAAACCTCAACTACAATAAACTTTAGAGCTGAGATATCACTGGACTTATTTGGCTGAAAAGGATGGTACAACTTGTGCCATTTTCTACAGTAAGTGAATATATTTTTCAAATCCCTTTTCATGCTGATAGAAGGAAGGATTTAAAACCATTTGCCTCTTCTAACTTAGTGATGAAAGAAGCTAAGCCATTGTTCAGGAATAAAACTTGCTTTCCCTTTTTCTAAACGACAGATCCTCGTGTCTTTCAGACTTCCATTTCAAGTTTTTGTATCAAAGTTTCACATATCTCTCTATTTATATATAAAACTTGTTTGATGAGTAGAAAGGACTGGCAAGTGCATTAGACACATACTGTGGTCAATCTTATGGAGCAAAGCAATACCACATGCTTGGTATACACCTGCAGAGAGCCATGATAGTTCTTCTACTTGCCAGCGTTCCACTTGCAGTTGTATGGGCCAATGCCGGGGCCATTCTGGTGTTCTTGAAGCAGGATCCAGAAATATCAGCTGAGGCTGGGCGTTACGCTCGTTACATGATTCCCACCATTTTTGGTTTTGCAATCCAGGAATGTCATGTCAGATTCTTGCAATCCCAAAACAATGTGATTCCAATGATGGTTTGCGCAGGAATTACGACCTTTCTTCACATCTTTACATGTTGGATTCTTGTCTTTAAGTCCGGACTTGGAAATAAAGGTGCTGCGTTGGCAAATGCTATCTCCTACTGGGCTAACGCACTCTTACTTATTCTTTATGTGAGGATATCTCCCTCTTGTAAGAAGACTTGGACTGGTTTATCAAAGGAGGCCCTGCATGGAATTCCCAATTTCCTTAAACTAGCAATTCCTTCAGCTATAATGGTCAGGTATTTTTTTATTTTATTTATTTCAATCACTGCAAGAGCCAATTGAATTGAATTATTTGGGTTTACATATCTAGTAATTAATTTTCATTATTATTGTGTTGGAATAGCTTGGAGATTTGGTCATTTGAGATGATGGTTCTGTTATCTGGTCTTCTTCCAAATCCTAAACTTGAAACATCTGTCCTTTCCATCAGGTTAGAGTTATGTGGAGCCATCAGTGATAATATGTTAGGCACATGTGAACTTGTCTCAAATGCATGAATGCTAACAAATTGCTGTGTATTTCCAGCCTTAACACATGTGCTTTGACTTATATGATACCCCTTGGTCTTAGTGCTGCTATAAGGTGAGCCTGCACAAAATGAACTGGTAGATATACTTAAAACTGCTTCATTCTCCTGACAAATTTATTTCTTTGGAGTCAGTACAAGAGTCTCAAATGAACTGGGTGCTGGGAAACCACAAGCAGCTCGTCTAGCAGTATGTGTTGCGACATTCTTGGTCGGTACTGAAGGCATTTCGGTGGCCTCCTTTATGATCTTTGGTCGTAATGTATGGGGCTCCTTTTATACAACAGAAAAAATAGTAGTGAACTATGTGGGAGAAATGTTGGTTTTTGTTGCAGTATCTCACTTTTTTGACGGAATTCAATCTGTGTTTTCAGGTCTGTAGCAGCGATTTAGCTTTCTCTTCTCTGTGCCTCCTCCATGCATAAAATCAACTTCTGAACTTGGGAATTTTTCACGCTAAAGTTAGGACAAAATGAATATAGCAAGTGCAATCAGTAATTAGAAACAAAACCAAAATTCGAAAGGATAATTTAATGCATTATACATGCCTTCATCAATGAAAACTATGATGTGGATGCTTTCACCAAAATTATACTGTACTTTACGTGGAATGACCTTGTTACATGATTTTTTTATGCTGGCTGACATGACCACAATTGACAATTGTAGGCACTGCTAGAGGATGTGGATGGCAGAAGATTGGAGCGGTAATTAATCTGGGTGCATACTATCTTCTAGGCATTCCTTGTTCTGTAATCCTTGCTTTTGTCTACCATTTTGGTGGGAAGGTAACTCCATATCCTCGCCTGTCTGTGACTGAATAAAATATATGTTTGTGCCAAGCTAGTAAGAGAACAGCATACAAAAGCTTACTAAAATATGGTCTACAGGGACTGTGGACAGGCATTATAGTAGCTCTGTTTTTCCAAGCATTAGCGCTTTTTGTAGTAACTCTTCGCACCGACTGGGAGAAAGATGTAAACGCCTATTCCTTTTTAATTCTTTTGTGCATCGCCTGTTAATTTTAGTCTCATTTCTTATTTTTTTGCTCTCTCTTTTGCAGTCAAAGAAAGCTAAGGACAGAGTCTACCGTGCAGTCATACTTGATAATTCATCAACATAAAGGGTGCAAAGATCTTAGTATAACTTGTTTGCCTGAAGAAGAGAAATTGCGTTATAGTATCAAAACTGAAGTTATCGTTCACTAACCCTGTTCTGGATTAGGAAAAAAGAAGTAATGACCAATTTCACATAGTAAGAACATGTTTATCGTTCACTAGTATCAAAACTGAAGTTATCGTTCACTAAGTTCCTGTCAGATATGATGTGTATACAGTTTATGTTCCTGTATTGACTTGTATCAGCGCTGAAGTACATGTAAAAGTTCCAGTATCCGATTTCACGTTACAGGTTTTCGCTTCCCTCTAGTTATATGGAAGTATCGAAGTATTCTAACTGCTGATTCATATGAGCTCTGAGCAGGCTAGATCGGAAGAATTGAAGCTATACTGATGTGATACTTCAGCATTTTTCATATGTCGGCTCTGTCACAGCACTTGTGGAACTATTTCTTCTGTGTGTGTGTGTGTGTGTGTGTGTGTGTGTGTTTGGCGATAAGGTATGCAGATCCTTGGCTGGATCAGCCCTCTGAGTACACGCAAGCCGGCCGAATCACAGGTATCGAGAAAATTCCATGTGCACTTGCGAGCATATCATTGCTTAATGCTGAGTTCAATGTTTCTACCTACAATCTTATTGTGATTTTGATTCCCAAACTTGGTTTACATTTGCTCCTGTCATTTTTATTTGAAGCAGATCTAAACACTAAGCAGGACTTTGTTCCTCTTGTTGAAATCTTTAATTTTAAGTGTTAAAAGCAATTAATTGTTAAAGCTTCTAACGCATTTAAAAGAGGGAGAGGTAAGAGGGAGAGGTACCTGGAGGAAGACAATTCTTTTTAATCATCAAATTATTATACAAAGTATGAAAAGTAATTGAAAGCTAATTCATGTATAGTCTAAAAGAAATTTAAAGTCTTTTACCTATTAGCGAATTTATTTAAGCAAAATCCATTCATCTTTCATAGATGTTTTCATCTTTCATGTAATTGGGCTAGTAGAAAATAAAGGTTCTGGTTAGTTGAGTGATGATTTGTTATATTTTGATAAGAATATGTCACCAACGAATCATGTAGACAGCTTAACAAATGTGTTTATGAACCAATAAAATAAAACTAGACTCAAGAAGAGGTATGATCATGTTACCCCCAACAAAGTGGCATTAAAGGATATAACTTTTGATTTGATTATTGGATTGAACTCAAGTTTTTCTAGGAAATTCTCGACACTAAGTTCTATAGAAAGCTTCGAAGACCCTCAAATTATCCTCCAATTATGCTATTGAGCCAATTTTATTATTTTTCTGGATTATATGTTATATTTTTTTTGTGTGTTAATTTTCATTTTTGTTTGGGGATTATGATTTTCTTCCCTGTTAAGATTGGTTTTAGACCTATTTAAATACTTGTAAACCTCTTAGACACAATGAACTCATTAGACTTTATTTTCATAAATAAACCTACACTTAGGATTCTTGTGATATAACCTTATTTTGGCCTAATACTCTATCTTCCTATTCTTTTGTCCTCTTATTTGTGTTTTTATCTACATTATAAATTTATTCATCTTTCAAAAAACATTCAATGTTCAACCAAATTCATTCATTTTAAAAAAAGGTTCAATGTTCAACACTCCTTCTTGAACCTTTTGGAAGCAATTCCTAGAACATTTTACATTTTATTAAACTTCAAACCTTTAGTTTGAGCAATATAAATTTCTTCCTCAATCCTACTATTACAAAAAAAAAAAAACACAGACTTAACATCTAAGTGTAGAATTTCCCTTTTCCTTTAAGCTACAAGAGTAATTAAAAGTCTTACAATGTCCAACTTTGACATAATTATAAAGGTGTCGGTGTAATCAATTCCAAGTATATGAGAACATCCCTTAATAATCAATCTTGCTTTCAACTATATTACAGATCCATCAGGACTCATATTATCTTTGTAAACCGAAGTCTTATTTTTAGACTTATCTACATGCTCCCAAGCATATTTCTTCACAAACATAGAAATTTATTTTTGTATTGCTCTTTAGTCTTTATGTTTACTTGCCTTTTTATAAGCTATTGGTTCCAACATAACACTGTTATATATATGTTAAATTTCATAAAGAGGCCTAGGACCTCTCACTACAAATCCACAATCATTATCATCATCAATCACTTGTTCATCATAAAAAAAAAAAACTTTAATTTTTATATAATTCTCTTCAATCTTAAAAGTCTAAAATAAAAAACTTCAATTTTTATATAATTCTCTTCAATCTTAAAAGTCTAAACTCATTTTAAATTTTGTTTTTCCTAATTCTAGGTGGCTTCTTTATCAAATCTTATATCTCTACTAATGAAAATATTTTTAGTTCTCAAGTTATAAAGTTTGTAACCATTTGTTGACTATTATTCCCTAATAACATCAATTTTTATTCTTGTCATCAAGCTTACTCCTCTTTTTAGGTATATAGTCAAAACAAATACAACCAAACACCTTTACATGTTTAAGTGTTGGTTCCATTCCATTCCAAGATTCAATTTAAGTCATATATTTTACTGCTTTAATTGGCAACATGTTAAACAAATGCATAATTATTTTTATGGCCCCATCTTAAAGACACTTGGGCATCTTTTTCTCAGCCAATAAATATCTTGTCATCTTCATGATTGTCCTGATATTCCTTCCCTGCAACTCCATCCTCTTAAGAAGATAGTTTATAGTGCATTAATATTACATTTCAAAATCAAAATAAAAACCATCAAATTCTGCAGAGGAATGCTCATTGCCATTATCAGTTCGAAAATTCTTCAAAGATAAGCCACTTTAAGTTGCTTTAAAGCTTTTAAAAACTTCAAACATATCACATTTCTATTTTAGAAAGTAAATTCTTGTCATTCTTATACAATCATTAATGAAAAGTAATAAATACTTATATCCAGAGAAAGTGTTCTCAAAGCCTATATAGATTTGATTGAATTAGTTGCGACTTTTTCTTGGCTCTCCATATTACAAAATTAAAGAATGGCAACATGTGTTGTTTTCCTAAATGACAGCTCTGTCCCACATAATTGTATACTTCAATGGATAATAAGTCTAGAGTTTTTCATAGTTTCATCACTTACCAAACTAATATATAGAACAACATTGTGGACAAGCATATTAAGGATTATATACAAGAAACATACAATGAGAGTAATTCTACTAGAGATGTTTTCAAAGAGAGATCCATGAGAAGGTATGGTTACAAGGATGAGTATAAGACCATATTTACTACCAAGATTAGTGATAAGAGTAGTTATTATGAGTACTAATATGAAGAAAAGTTTTACATATACTTAGCCTAAGAATATACATTTCCTCATTTTTGGCCTAAGTTTATCTTTCTTAGCATGAGTATAAGTAGAACAACCAAATACTTTTAATTTAGAGTAACCAGTAGGAGAACCAGACCATACCTCATGTGAAGTCTTCAGCTTTAAATAGTTAATAAAGATTTATTTATCATATAACAAGCCATGTTAATTGTTTAGCCTAAAAGTTCATTGATAATCTAGTATGTGAAAGCTACAACATGTTATTTCCAATAGTATCATATTCATACGTTTTATAACCCTAATTTGTAATGGTGTATTCTTGATAGTGCAATGCCTAGTAATTCCTTCATTCTAGTAGAATTCGTCAAACTTGTCAAAATAATTTGAATGCTTTTCAATGGAGAATATCTTCTTTTTAAATAGCAAAGTGTCAACATAATTGCATCTTACAATCATTTCTAGACCATAATTATAATTTTCTATAATCAATCTCCCTAAATTAAGCTCTCTATATCAAATAATTTCACATCAATCTATCAAGATATTACAATTATCCCATTTTAAATTGTTGTTGATGGATCACATAGCATTAATTTATCAACCAAAAATTGATGTCGATGATGAGATAAAGCCTTGATAAACACATTAGCTATTTAAAACTTAGTAAAACTAAAAAAAAGTAATCACATATTGGTCAAGTGGTTCAAGAATAGAATGACAATATACTTTAATATGTTTAGTGTGCTAATAAAAAATTGGATTGACAATAATTTGAAAATCATTGGTGTTATCATAAAAAAAGAGTTAGAATAAGTTGAGAAATACACAATTCTCCCAACATACCCTAAAGCCAAACAATCTCAATCTCATATTATATGGATGACATAACATGATATTTAAACTTGATTTAGGATTTATAAACTCGATCCTTTTTCTTACTCCTTCAAGAAATAAGAGCATCATCAAGAAATATGCATCAACTAACAACTAAATGATAAGGCTTTACATTGCTTCTTAATTAAGGTTTTACACTACTTGAAGGTGATAAATACATCACTCCTTTTCTTTTAAAAATACACTCAGACCTTCCTAAAATAGTCATAAATAAATATCAAGATATTATACTTCACCTTTTAACATAACAGGAGATGAACTCTAAAGATCATAGTCTATTATACCCTTGGTATGATGAATAGTCACACTAAATTTCACCCTGCACCATTTACTATCAATACAATGCTCATATAAATCTAATTTACTTGTTTTTGGACCATACAACAAATCTTATTTGCTTGGCTTTATCATTCCTCTCTCATTTACATGTCCAAACCACATGTGTCATAACTAAGCAAAAGCACTATTTAAATCAACCACAAATAATACACTATCTAAATCAATAATTGTTGAACCTTAAAGATGGTATAGGTCATTAACTAGCTTCATTGTATAATGATAAGAGCACCCTTACAAACCCTCAAAACTCCACCTTTAATATAATAACTATAACATTGGGAATCAAGAAGACTCAAATAAACTAAATTCTTTTTTATCTCTAGAATATATCGAAGATCTAGTATCCTAAAATGTCCTTATATATCCTAATTTGAATTGTACCCAAACCAATAACAAAAAGTCATTTGTTGTATCCTAATAAAAAAGTATTATTGATGACTTTATAAGTGTAAAACTATCTTCTATTAGGACTAATATGAAATGTACAACCCAAATAAAGAATCCACTCATCACTTAAGCTACCAATAGACACAACCATAATACTTTAAGTGTCATTAGAGATTTCTCATTCACTAGCAATATTTGCAGCATAAAACATTTCCTTCTTTTTTTCCTTTATCTTTCCATTCAGGAAAATCTTTTCGAAAGCAATATTTGCAACAATATTTCCTACTTCATGACATTCATAGCATTTAATTTTCCTAGACTTTGATCTAGATCTAGACTCTCCTCCACTACCTAAACCCTTATTATTTTTTCTACCCCTCATAATCAAACCCTCTCTACATGATCATCATTATGACTCTCTAACACTCACCTTCAACTCGTTAGAGTTTATAAAAGCTTTGACAACTTTTGAATTAAAACTATTATTTTCATAGAAGAAATTATCAACAAAAAGATTATAAGATGGAGGTAACAAACATAATAAAATCCAACCTTAACAGTAATATTTTGTAAATCTAAAATTACTCAATTGAATTCATCAAGATGGTCTTTAATGATCATATCGTTTTTCTTTCAGAGAGTATGGAACCAATACTTCATATACAATTGATTTGTTAAGGATTTAGTCGTTTAAAGAGTTTCTAATTTTTTCCACAATCTAGTAGTCATAGTCTCCTCAACAACCTTTCTTAGAACCTCATTAAACAAACAAAGCTGAATAGCACTATATGCTCGTTCCATGAAATCTCCTTTATTCTCTTCATCCATCCGCTCAGGCAAACTATCTACACCTTTCAATGCCTTAAATAAACCTTGTTGAACTAACAAAGACACACATCTTAATACATCGTAGATTAAAGTTGTTACTACATTAAGTTTCTCTACACCAAACTTCACTATCGATGTTACTTTTGTTACCATCGCAAAAGCCAACTAATAACAAAGCAAGCTACGATACCAGCTTGTAATGGAAACAACTCTAACATCTCAAATCAATTGACAAGTAGAGAAATATAAAAAGGACAAGTACAATCAATCACATAAGAGCTCATATATAATTTACATGGTTCAATAAATTTAGGCTTACTCAGCAGGCGAGACAATAAAAGAAATTATTATGAGAAAATAAAATATTATAAGATGTCACACAAAATTGCTCTCTCATACGAAATGTCAAAGAAACCCAAAAACTCACATTTTTCTTGCTACCAAAGTGTTAAGAATAAAACCTCTCACAAATAAGTCTTACCCTAAAATTTGATAATTTAGGCTTTAATATGGATCAAGTATATGAGTTTTTTTTTTATTTGTGCTTACATACAAACTCAACAATATATATATAACTTTGATTTGGCAATATAATGAAAAGGAAATTAACATTATTATTCACTTAATTTACAAAACCTGCAGCGGATAGACTTCTCTCTTTCCTCCCCCATCTTATTACCATTGCAAATAGCTAGGTAATTAATTAAGTTTAGACCACTCCCTAATATTTCTTGTTATTGGTGATTACATATTGTAGCCTAATTCATAATCATGAAACATCCCTTCAGACTTTAGAACAGAAGCGGAATCCCAAGAATTTGAGGAGGCCTTTATCTCGAAGTCATTAGACCACCAATTCATGCCTTCCCCGTAACGATTCATTTCTTTGAAACAACCAAATTCACCAATCTTATCCTCCTGTGAAGTAAAACCAGATGTTTTGCTGTTGAGAAAGTTTTCGAGCTCAGATTGGAAATTCGGAACAGGCTGGGCTGCTGCATCAGCTGGCTCTACCACGCCTGCTCTTGAAACAATAGTCAAGTCCATTGCATGGTCACCACTGGTGAAGGGAATATAACTGTCTGAGGATGTTATACCATTCAAGGAATTCTCCAAGCCCACTACGCTTGAGTTGCTGAATTTTGGATGACCTTGTTGACGCGTGTCAGAATCAACTAGCTGCCCATACATAACAACCTTTTGTTCATCCCCTTGTTGAGGACTAGGGAAAGCATATTGCATAAGAGGGCTAAAGCTTTCTTTCAGGGATTGAAGGACCATCTTCTCTTGGCAAGGATGCAACTTGGGCCACAGTACATGATTGTTGTAGAAAGAGTTAGGGTTTTGAAGGCTTTGAAGCTGCATATGCAGCTGGAGCCTTTCAAGTGCTGCGTTACTTAAGGCCTGTGAAGATGAGCTATCTTCTACCCCGTCGGCATCTGGATTCGTGGATGATATCCGATTGATGCTAGATTGTTTGCGTCTTCCTAGGAGCTTTTTTTTTAGTCTTGTGTTCCAATAGTTCTTGATATCATTATCTGTTCTTCCTGGTAATTGTGCAGCAATTACGGACCACCTAATTGTACAAGGAATTTAAATATATCATTTGTCCCTCCCAAGAAAAAAAAAACGAAGAGGAATCAAAACAAAAGAATAAACCCTACAACTAAGATACGAATTTATAAGATGAGAATCAATATCTTAAGCACAAGCATCATGGACAAAGAAAAGAAGGACAAAGCAGTGCATGTTCAGTTCCGTGGGAAAAGCTGAGAGAGAGAGAGAGAGAGAGAGAGAGAGAGAGAATACCTGCTGCCAATACTTATATAGAGGTTGCAGATGATATTGTCTTCTTCTTCAGAGAATCCACCGTGCTTGATGTTAGGCCTCAAGTAATTCAACCATCTCAGTCTGCAACTCTTTCCGCATCTCTTAAGCCCTATAATCAAACCCATCAACTGGTCAAACAAATAATTCCAATCCACTTCCTAAACAAGAATCAAAGAGAGCTAGTCATGAAAGAGCATATTTCAGAAAAATATAGAGATAGATATGTACCAATTTTTTGAGGAAGTGCAATCCAGTTGCCTCCAGTACCAAAATGATCAATATAAGCCTTAAGCTTAGCATCCTCTTCTGGTGACCATGGTCCCCTTTTCACATTGTTCTTATCACAACAAGGAGCTCGACCCATCTCTCTAGCTATGCTTTCTTCTTGTTCTCTTTCTCTAAGCAAGAAACTCTTTGAAGGCTGTCTGAGATTGTTGGGAAAATTGGGGAAGGATGACCCAAGGTTTATAGGTGGGAATAGTGGGTGATGATGTGCTTTACAGGACAAAAAGTCTCCTCACCCTCCTCTCCTCTCACAAATTCAACCCCCCATTTCTCTTTTCTCTAGGTTTTTTTTTTTTCTTCTTCTTCTTCTTGATAGGTTTCTCTCACTCTCTCTCTCCCTTTTGATTAGTTCGCTCATCGATATTTAACTATACATGCAACTAGACAAAGTACAACTCAAATTTCTTCAACTTTAGAATTTTATATTACAGTGCTTTTTTCCAGGTTGATTACTTTATTATTTGAACAGATTATGCTACAGATAAGTATTAGAAGAAACCTTCGTCCTGTTAGTTTGTCTCCGATATATCCTCGAAATGTTCCAATACTATCCACCTTAATTATAATATTAATGTTCTTGTTAATTAGGCAGTAAAATTGTGTATGGTTAATCGTTCCATCAGTATTATTATAAATCAATATTTTTAGTTATTATAAAATATTATTTTAATATATTTTTAGATAAAAAAACATTTTAAAAAAATAACTACGAAACATTTATTAAATTTTGAGGCCTGATGCTATATTTTTAAGTGGGAGAAGAATTAAATCCAAACATTTCTTATCATGTTATTCTGTCACTTGTTCTAACAACAACTTGAACTCAGATAATCTCTTATAATTATGTCACTTTCTCTGAGTCTAGTGTTTTGGCCAAACTAAATAAAGAAGAGTACTGCTAGGTACCAGACAACCTTTATTGGCCAGGATTGGTAGCAAAACTGTAGCTCCTAAGTATGAGGTTGCGGGTTCGATTCAAACCTAAACCATATGCATGTGTCCGAAAATTAAAGGGAATGAAGGTGAGGGAATAATTGCACACACTTAGCAGAAGTTGTAATTTATCATATTTTTCCTAAAACTTCTAGCTAGATAAACTGAAAACTTGTAATTTATCATATCATTTCAAACAATTGCTCTTACTTTATCTGTCGAAAGAGTTTTTTTATTATTTTATTGGTATTTATACAGACCATTAACGACAATATTAATTGGTGTGCAACAGCACCGTACATGGCATAAGGTATAATTAATGGCATTCCATTCAATCTCGTGTTGCTAAAATTGATTTAGCTTGTTCTATAAGGTTTTAAGAAGATACAGCTAAACATAGATGGTAAAGAAATTAATATCTCTTGAACTATCACTGAAAATTGATCATGTTCCCTTAGAATTCTCACAAAAAAAAAGGAGGAATTTCTTGTGGTAGTTATCTAGGAGTCTCAAGGACAAGAAGTGAGAGTAACATGCTAGCTTCAAGGTTTTTTTATTTATTATTCATTACTTAATGGCTAATTGGTTGTTATTCTCCCTGAATTAATTATTAGTCAAAGTTAATGAAGCCTAGTTTTATTTATTTGGGAAAGCTATTAGTTAGAAATTGAGAGCTTGAAAGTCGAAATGCCCAAAATAAATCATCCAATACATTACATGTATTTATATCAGTTTATCTTGACAAGAGAAGAAAAGAAGAGGCACATAAAGAGCTGAGAAATTTATACATAATATTACTTAACAAAAGCAGAGACCCAACAAAATTAGAGGGATCCTTCTTCCAGGAAATAAATAATTAAGTCCAAAGATTTTCCTGATCACAACACCAGCAGCCCTCGTTGTCTTAAAACTAATCATACAAATAATTTAATACTGAACCCTATTACGTTACAAGGTGGCTAGCTTTTTCTTTTTTTTTCTTTATAATAAAGAATAAAGAGGGAGATTGCAATGTTTTGAAATGAAAGGAAGAAGAACCAAAGGACACGCAATAGAAAATTCAAGACATTTTGAAGAAGAAGCACTCATTGACCTCGGTTTCCTATTTTAATATTTTTCCATGGATTTTCTATAAGGAGGGGAAGAAAAGGGAGGTCAAGAACCGGAACCAGTCAGAAATAACAACAAGAAAACTATCAAATTCAAAAAGCACTGAGTCTCATATATTAATATATATGTTAACACCAAATGGAGTCGGATCTTCGGGAGGAAGAAACCATGCTTCTGTTTGTCTTTCTCTCAACCATAGAATCTCTTCATTGACACTGCATTATATATATATTATCATCAATAAGACCCTCTGTAGTGAGAGCTGGTAGGCGGTGCTCCTGGTGATTAGAGGATAAACTTGGATCAACAGTGCCTAAACACAGTATAAGATGCAATCATTAACTGGTGCTCTAGCTAGGTCCATTATTTATAATTCTTCAACACTATTTAGGCCTCACATTTGAACTTGATGAACAGTAAACATGCAAATATCTCTGTACAGCTAGGTATATGCTGGGCTGTTTTCTTCATGCTTGGTATCTTAGTTGATGTTCAGTGACCAATAATGTACATAGATATTCTCTAATTAAGTATAGGTGCTTTATAGCCTCATCTTGATTAATGCTTCTTGGTAAATGTTTTATTAAACTGATACAAAACAAATTATTATCTCTACCTTTGTTATAAAAAAACAATATTTATTTATAAGATTGGTAAAAATCATAATATTTGAGGAATATTAAAGTCTTATACTGAAGAGGTGGCCTATGAGATTTCCTAGCCATAAAAAAAATATATTTTTCTTGTTATATATATATATATATATATATATTCTAGTTTGACATAATTTTATTTTTTTTATTTTGTTTTTGTACTAGCATTACAAAGACTCATGGTCAAGGGGTATAATATCTTTTTGCCAAATTCTCCTTCTTTTCATTCTTTTCTTCTTCTTTCCGTTCCCTTTATAAATTAATTATCTTATATGGTATCAAAGTAAATTCTTAACAACATCCATGACTTCTCCAGATAAACTCTCTTGCAATTTTTAGTAATAAAAAATAGTATTCCCTCCCCATCAGCTAGTAGATTATAGTAGCATTCACAACATTATTATTATTATTTTAAAATGCTTATTATTATATCCTCACAAATTAAAAAACTAAAACTATTTGTTCTAAAAGGCTCAAATCAAGCCTTTTCTTATTCAACAAGGCTTGTATAGCCTTATTAACAGATCAACGCCATTCCTATAAGCCTTTTTTACCTTAAAAAACATATTTGTTACCATATTAAACTTGAATTACTTATATTTAGCTCAACATGATCAACTATTAATGAGCATTTTAATTACATATTTGTCTATTAATTAACGTATTATCGCGTATGATTGATTTTGAAACCTCTCAACTTATTTAGATAACCTCTAGAATTATCATTTACTTCATTATTGATATCCAAATTATATCTATTCACTCTAGTTTTCTTAAACTGTGACTGATCCCTCGAAAATTAGTTTTGGCTTATATATATTGTTGGAAAGAATACAATGACAAATTAATTGGCACTAGTTGTTAAGCCACTTACTTTAACATATTTTAAGTTATATCTATTCATATTTCTACAATCAAAGTTCAAGGACTTAGTGATCATCTTAATGGCTCGATATGAACTTCTTACCTTCTCAAAATTGTATAGTTTACTCCCTGGACATGAATTATTACACAAGAAAAAAAATTTATGCTCTTTATTAGATCTATGTTTGTTGCTGATATGATTAACCATTTGGCCAATATTGTTAGACAATCCATTTTCGTTAAATATTGTAACAAGTTTAACTCTAGTTTCTTCTCTAGTTAGAATGGTCTTTTCAATAGGGAGCATGATACAAATCAACAAGATTATAAAAGAAATTGAAACTTTAGCCAAAGGAATGAATCAAGTTGAAATCAAACATGACAGGACACCCAAACCCAGTGCCACATCTATGATAACTATCATCATATTCCTTTATCATGTTTCTTCTACTTCTTATGCACTATCTCTTTACCTAGAAAAATCTTCTGGTCTTTTTAATTTTGGTTTATATCATTTTCAATACAACTCTTTATCTTTAATCTGTAAGTGTTCCTTTTTTATAAGAACTACCATTGAAGTCTAGCATTGATTGCTTAACCATCCACTTTTGCATCTTGCATTGAATTCTCTCTAATAAGGCTTTTATGTTTTCTCCCTCCATTAATTATCATTTTAATTATATGTCGAGCCATTTAGGCAAGTCCAATCAATCTCATTAAGTTTGTCAAAGTGTGTTAGTTTGGCTCTTTTTAACTTTTTGACTTTGTTTGTAGTAATATTTGAGTACCTCACCAACCTATTTGATAAATGGATATAAGTACCTTGTTATTTTTATTGATCATTTTTTCAACTATATATGGTTTTTTCTTTACATAATAAATCCAAGATTTATGACATTTTAATTCAATTTTAAAATTTTATTGAAAATAATTTAAGAGTGTTAGGAATGTGAGTTTAGAAAACTAAATTACAATTTAAAATTGTATGCATTCCTCATTGTATTACTTGTCCTTATACACATGAGCATAATAGGGTTGGTCAATGATATATTGTTGAAACCAACCTCATTTTACTAAGACAAGCTTCTCTCTTATAAATTTTTTGGTTATATGACTTCTAAACTGTTATTTTTCTCACCAACTAAATGATTATACCAATTCTTCAACATCAAGCTTTTATTTCAAAACTTTTGAATGACAACCTAACTATGCATTTTTAAAGCGTATGATTCCAGTTTCTACATATAAAAAAATAAACTTGATTTCTTATTTGTCTTAACTTTCTTAGTTATAGTTCGAATTACCTAGGATATCATTGCATGGATTTCTCTACTCATCATATCTCATTGTTTGTTATTGTATATTCCATTAGTCTTCATTTCCTTATGCTAAGTCCATTTTATTAGTTTCTTCTCCCTTATTATAACTCTTGCTTTCATATCCTCTAATTTTTTTTCTTAATTTACATAGATTAAAATCTTGCATTTACCTTATTATCTCATCTTTCTATGCAATTCTATGCGTCACTTTCTTCTACTTTGTCTCCTGTTATAGGACTTGTCAACTACCCCATCTCATGTCCCTTTTTTATCCTCTTCATATGATTCTCATTCTCCAACTCCTATATAGTCTCGTGTTGTCTCTCATCATCTATCAATCACTAGGACCTTGTTTTCCACTTATAATCTTAATATTGTCACAAACAATAATTATCCTAGCTTATGTTCTCCTTTAAGTCTCCTAACATATAATTATATTCGTACTCACCCTATGACCCTTTATCTATGCAGCCCAAACATTATCATGTCCTATATTTTTCCTTAGCCAAGTTCGTTTCATCCTTTTTATTCGAACATACTTGTTACATTGAGGCCAAACAAGATCATAAGTGGAATTCAATGATGATTATAGAAATCAATTTGTTGGTCTATAATCATACTTGATATTTGGTTTTTATAATTCTAAGAATGTTATTGACTATAAATAGGTGTATAAGATTAAATGAAAAGTCAATGGATCTATTGAATATTATAAGGCTTGGTAATTATAGGGTATCATCAATAAGAGTGTATTAACTTAGACAAGACTTTTAGTCTAGTTATCAAGTTGGATATAATTTGGACAATTCTAGTTATTGTTATTTTCCAGGGTTGGTCTGTCTATTAGTTGGATATTTATAATGTCTTTTTTAATGGTTATTTTTACACTAATATTTATATGTAGCAGCCTATAAGTTTTAATGATCCTCATATTCTTTCTAGTGTATGCAAACTTCATAGATCTCTATATGGACTTAAACAAACAACATATGCATAATTTAATTAGCTTCATTAATTCTTATTGGGTTTCGACTTTTGTGATTGTTAAACTAACACTTCTCTTTTTATATGCAGATTCTCGACTATCTATATTATATTCTAGTTTATATTGATGATATCTTTGTCACATATAATGATTTATATTGATAGTATCCTTGTTATATGTAATAATTTTTCTTCTATGACTCAGCTGATAACTTTTTTTGGCATAGAATTCTCTATTTAAGACTTAGATTGTTTAAGTTGTTTTATTGGTATTGATGTGCAATATACTTTTCATATGGTATTCTTTTCTCAGTCTCATTATGCTTCCACCATTTTTCACATGGCTGGTATATCCCTAATGTCTGTTGATTTTCATACCAATAGTTGTTGGTTCTCATCTTTTTGCCATTTTAAATAGTGGTTCTACTTATTATAACCCTACTTTATATTGTCAAGTAGTTGGAGCTCTTCTTTATCTTCCTTTTACATTACCAAATATTTCTTTTATTATTAATAAGGTTTTTTAGTTTATGCATGCTTTGGTTAAGGACCATTGGCTTATAGTTAAACATATCTTATGTTATATTCATGGTACATCTCATTTTGGCTTATCTTTGATTAACTATTCTAATCTACTATTGCATGGCCTTTCATCTTGGAAGTCTAGTAAGCAGAAAATGGTTGTCTGACCTTCTATGAAGGTTGAATATTGTTATTACTAATATTGTTGTTGAGTTACGACAGTTCTTCTCCTTATTGTCTAAACTTAGTTATCCATCCTCTTCTTATATTTTATAATGTGATAATTTTAGAGACACTTGTCTCATTTATAATCAAGCTTTTTCATTCATGTATAAAACATGTTGAAATTAATTTTCATTTTGTTTATGGTATGGTATGAAAAAAGAATTACAAGTTTAGTTTATTACCACTGAATCAGATAAATGGAGTCTTGTCAAACCATTAAGCTTTGCCTGTTTTTTTTTTATTTTTTTATCTAGGTTGGTTATGCTCCCATCCACAACTTATGAGCGTATTAGAGCTCTCAATATTGATAAGGAGATCCAAGAGACTTCCTAGCCATACAGGGAGATTTTTTTTTATTTTGTGTTTTTTTTCTATTTGTTCTAGGGTTAACATATACATATAAACTTGTAATATATCAGAAAAACATTGAATCTAATATAAAAACTCACAACATACGGACAAAATGTTTTCTACCAATTTCTCCTTTTTTTCTCTATTTCTTCTTTTATTCCTTGATTTTATAAGGAAAAATTCTTCATATATGAAAAATAAAGTTCTCCTAACTTCTCTAATCAAGGTTTAAAAAAAAAAAAACTATCATAGACTAATGGGGGAATTGGTCACACTATCAAACCCTATTAATAGAATATTTTAATCATCTAACACTATCAATGGATTTCAATATTCCCTTTCAAATAACAAGATGTGTACTTAAATTATTTATTTAAATGACTTGATCTCCCATATCTAAAGACATAAAACTCTCATTTAGAGAGAAACATACCTACAAATCAGATCTAAAAAATCATACCCTTATAGTTGAAAATAAATAAAAGAATGTGAAAATTTTCATTCATATATACAAACAATAAAAGGTGGTTGCCACATGCTCTTTTTAGCCAATGGTAACTCAAAATAAAGTTTAAAAAAGATGTTTTATTGAGAGAAAACACTTGGTGAACTTGTTTCTCGTATGTGTGATGGGTTGAAATTGTTAAATATATGTACAAATTTATACTCGCATACATAAATTTTATCTACGATAATATATAGTATTGTGATAAGTGAGCTTTTTATGGAATAATATTTGATGAAGTTGTGAATTTAAATCTCACCTAGCACAACTTGTAATTGATGACATCTATGTCCTCATACATGATTGGAACCATATTTAAAGCCCGTTTGTTTTTGTATTTTAAAAGCTTTTTAAAAAAATTAATTTTTTTATTTTTTTCTTTACTTAAAATTAATTTTTTTTGTGTTTTTAGAATATTTTAATGTACTGATGTCAAAAATAAATTTTAAAAAATAAAAAATATATATTATTTCGATGTATTTTCAAGTGAAAAACACTTTGAAAAGCAATTGTTACCACATATTAATTTAGAGTGCTCGTTTTTTAGGTAGCTTTTGTGGTTGTGGCTTAAAAAAATAAGTTTAGAAAAAATCACTTTTAATTGTAGTTGATTTGATTTAAATATATATTTGGTTAAAATTATGGTTAAATTTTCTATTTAATAAAAAAAACAAATATATATTCGAAGAAAAATGAAAAAGCTATCAGGTGAACCTTAAAAGAAAAGGCTGATATCCAATATTGTTTTTTTTTATAACCGCAGATCATTGGAACTCATTTTTTGTATGGATATCACCAATTTGCAACTACTCTTTTTTTCTTTTTTTTCACCAAACACTAAAAAATTGTGATGCATTCAAAACACTAAAGCCACGATAAAGATAAACACACTCCGAGAAATACTCTAAACTTCAACCTCAACGCATAAGTCTGAAGGGAATATTTCCATATAAAAGGATGGTATGATATAAACGTAATTTTTTTGATAAAAAAAAAATTATGGGATAGCCTTCAAATCTTTGCATCTAATGCAAAAAATAAAATAAAATAAAATAACAAAGGCTACAGTCTACGGATCCTAAACAAAGTAATTAACAAGCTACGTTGATCATACGCAAACTCAGAAGGTAGAGACAAGTCACCACTATACGTACGTGCCTATGCCTCCCCTCTTCCCACAAAAATGAAAAAAATAAAAGATTATCGAAATAACTTTGCTAAAGAAAGACGTTTTAAGAGACCAGGCAATTGACTTTTGTGCTAATATATATAACCGTGATTAGAGCGGAACTCTAGCAGTAGTAGCATATACTAACAGACGATCAGTGTGCCAATTATTGCAAAGAAAGAGCAAACAATGGTGTTCATCGAGCTACTTCGCCAAGAAAGATGGTGTGTTATTTCTCAGTGCCTTCCTTTAATTATTTAATATTATACAAGTTAACCTCATTTCGTTACAGTTAGAGATAAGATTAGTTGAAATATTAATCAATTTCCTTGAACAATGAAAACCCAAGAACGAGATGACACATGTTGACTTTGTCATATTCCACTGGTGGACTAATGCTAAACCTAGCTAGCAAGCTAATATATGCTCACAGCATCCTTCGAATGAGACAGTAAGGAGTTGATCAACCTATAATAATACATAATTATATAGCCCTCTGCATGCACTTTTTGTAAAATAACGCAAAAACGCCACAAACAGACGCGGTTGCTGAGCTCAAGGTGGGTGCTCTCCCCATGCCCCTTTCTCCAAGTTATTAATTACGGGGAATTGTCAACCCTCGTTCATTTTTCTTTCCTTTTTTCCTTCGAGTGACAAGCCAATGTCTCTTGGCATCCAAGAAATTGACTTGGCTAGCTCTTATCACTTGGCAATGCCAATCATGTCACAGCCTTTTTAAGAAATCAACACAGCAAAAAACGATCCATTTGATCATAAGGTGATGTGAACAGTGCGATTACACAGTTTACAGTGTAAATATGTAGACAAAAAATTAGAAAGGAAAGAAGAAAAGAGAGAATCAATCAGACTTCCATAACCCATATTGATGGATTCATGTCAGTTTTTTTCCCCTTATGGTTAGCATGCCCTAAAACGAATCAGAATATGACAACAACAAAATCTGAAACCTAATAATATTCTGATTGGTCTTTCTTTGGTGCCGTGGGGTAGAAACACATGTATATGGTCTCTAGCTACCAAATGCAATTTCCTAGAGAAAGAAAATAATGCTGTCGGCATCTCACGGGCAAGTACAAAGTTTGACCTGTCAAGAAAGTCTACGCCATAGCCGTCTGTTAGGTATAACATAAGGAATTTGAGGGTAAGGTTGGGGGTGATGGTGTCACAGAATTTGACCCTATTGATCTCCCCTACCAAGTGTGTTTGTCTTTCCTGTGGCTTTAGTATTTTGAATGCACCATGAATTTTTTAGTATTTGGTAACGAACAAAAAATAGTGGTGGAATTGTTGGGAACTATCCAAAAAAATAAAAAAGAGTTTCAACATGTGGTTGAAAAAAAACTTTGGATACTAGCTTTTTTCAATGAAATTCATAAAATAGCTTTTTTATCTTTTTTTTAATGTATTTTTTTAACTAAACAGTAATTTCAATCATGATTTTAATTAAATAAATATTTGTATCAAACTAACCGCAATTAAAAATAATTTTTCTATATTTATTTTTTTAAAATCACAATTATAAAATTACTGCAAAAACAAACACATTAGAGAAGGGATCGAGGTTTGGATGTCATTTTTGTGCTACTTGACTCGGTTGTTTTAATCATTAGCAAATTACTAATTTATCAATTATGGACACATTTCTTAGTCATTAATTATATGTTATGGAGGGTCAAAAAATTAAATTTAATTAAAGAAAAATAAGGTTAATTATCTAATCAAACAGTTAGTACGGTTGGACCCACAAAATCGCCCTAGATCGAGTCTTTGGTCTGAGATCCCAAACTCTTTAGTCTTGCGTTTGGATAGCATGTAGGCTGAGGTCTCAATGATGCTAAGCAAAATTAATGAAAGAATTATATCGAGTGAACTCATTCCAACCGTTCTCGAACCTAAATTGGGAGGGGCTATCCGAGCCTCCCAACATGAAAAACCCAAGGTCTTCAAATGGATTTTGGCATAGCATTTTGATCGAGATGTTTTCCCATTTAATCGTGCTGTTCTAATGTCAAACTCCAAGATAAACCTTGCCGAACAACAGGTTCCTTTCAAGCATAACAGTTTTCCATGCCCTGAACCCTACATGCAGGCTCTGGGAATGAACTGAAGCTGGAAGCACCTTCACATGCATCCTACTTACGTAGTCCTGCATTAAATATTCACGTAAGGCTACAAAACAATGGCCCAGAACTTTTTTCGTTTTCCAATTCAACTTTATAAAAAGCCAGTGCAAATAATGGTTGACTCTCGGATTTTCAAGAACTAGATGGATGAAATTAAGCAAAATCAAAAGAAACACTTCTCAGGCTTCATGAACTTGTACTTGGGGTGCATATATCATCGCAAGGATACATAAAGCAAGTATTTCCTCAAGTGATTATCATATACATTTTACATCTCCAGACCATATATTGAACTTCAATTATGTTCATAACAGATAGTTTCAAGTTCTAAGCATTATGCATCATAATCGCTCCCAAGATAAAGCTTGGACTCTTTGATTACGATTTGACTTGTATATACACGCCCTTCCTCGTAAGAAAACTTGGGTCCAACATCAAATAATAGTAGAAATTGCCCAAGGTAAAATGACTTTGATCGATCCAAACAGGTAAAAAAAACCTGCATGAGAAAGTTAAAATCACTTTGCTGCCATTGACACCAATTAATTCATGTGAAAGGAGTGAACCAGAATTATTTGATAAAAGAAAAATAGCTTTGCCAAAGCTGAAAGGATAACTTACATTCCGCTTGTGCATCCACAGCTCTTTGTATTATGTAAGCCTCGAGGTAAAATCCAGTGTGCTTGTAACTGCACTTTGAAAAGGACAATCCTAACTCATAGCAACATTAAATAAAAGCTTGCTAAGGTTGCATAATAATAATATTAGCCTGTAAATATTTGAGAACTCGTATGGTGACATGACATTAATTGGAGAAATCTTTCTATTCATTTATTTGTTTGTTTGTATTTCCCCCTTTTCTGCCACAATGATAGTCAAGAAATGAAAATTGACCGCCTCGGAACTGGAATTATTTCACATTGATTGCAGCAGCCATGTTCCTCAGTTTCCGAGAAATCTCTGAGAATGATGGTCTCTCCGATGGATCCGAGGCCCAGCAGCTTTCCATCAAAGACTTCCACTCCGGATCACACCATGTGGGAATTTGAGGACGTAATGTGTTGTTCACAATTCCTCCTACGAATCAGAAGGAAGAAACGAGCAAACAAATCACAATCAAATGCGCAAATAAATCATAGAATAATTTGACTAAATAAAAGAATACATTTTATTCACTACATCCATTGATGAGGTTGAAATAGATTTCAAAAACCTATGCCACAAACATTTGGGCAGCCAGATGAAAAATGGTGGAGAGCACCAAAAAATTAACAAGAGCTTAAAATGAAGAATATACATTAGCATTCAATATTTCTTAAAAACTTGTCCACTTTTCAGTTTAGGTTGTATGGTTATTTTAATCACACCAAGGCATGCTGCTTACAAATAAATTAGTTCAAGTCACACACACACACACAAGACAAATTCTAGTCTGACTCTGGAGCTGACCCACATCATATAGAAACAGGTACCTGAGATACTATTAAATTTCTTATTAGGTTTCCATAATGCATAATCTATATTATATATTAGGTTTTCTAGCAGATAGTTATAGTTTAGCATCAAAAACATCGGTCAATCTGCAGAATTTTCTGCGTGGCATGTATTAATCTTAGAGCTCATGCTGCTCCATCTATTTAGAAACCCATATCTTTCTGCTGCCAAGAATTATGAGACTAAAACATAGTCCAATTGATAGTCACCAGTCAGCCACCAACACAGGATGCATGATGGACCAATGAAAAACTGCCATTACTGAAAATCGACCAGCTTTAGCTCAATATTGTTAACATATCCAATAAACATAATTTAGAAGTATTGGAAATCCATGGTCTACCCTATGAAAACCAAGCGGTCAAAATTCAAGAACATCCAAGTCCCCACATGCAATTAAGGAAATGCAAAATCCAGGAACTAGGGGCTTTAGGATGTAGTAAAGAGGCATTAACCAGAGCATTAAACTAAGGAGGTTGAAATGGAAAAATAAAATTGGAGAATTATGGAATCTAAAATCCCTGTTAGACTGAAAGGTGACTTTCCCATAAAACTAAAAAGCACAAAAAGCAGAGTCAAACATAAATAAATGGAGCTTAACTAAAATGAGTTTTAAGGTGAAAGTTAAATGAGCAAAAAGACCGGATATGAAATGAGTGTGAGTATAGAGGTGGTGGTGACACTCAACGAGAATAAATTGAGGGAGAACCATATTAGTTGGTTTGGCCATGCTCATGAAAGGCACTTAGATGAACAATGTAGAAGAATTGAGCAGCTCCTACAGCATCCTTGCATCCACGCAGAGCAGCTGCTGCGCTTCAAGGGCTTTTAGGGTATTTCCCTGACTGATATCCTAAGAAATTCAAACACTGTAGTTGTCAAAAAAAATTTCTTGTTCTTCTTTGTCCATTTGGTGGTCTCTTATCTCCAATTTTAAAAATATGTTCTTTTCTCATTGATACTACTACTTTTATCTAAAAAAGAATTAAGCAGCTAACTTTCCAGAACAATTCACAGCACCATACCCTCTTGCATCCAAGATTTTGACCCATCATATGTCCAAATGTGTCTGAGTTTGTAATATGAAGCCTGTAATAGGATATAACCCAGTTTCCATTGGCTTTCCTGATTCTTTATCACTAATGCAATTCTTTAGGGAAAAATGTAGAGCACAAAAAGAATCATGGTTGATTAAGTAAAGGTATCCATGCTCCACAGAGATATGCTTATCCTAACCTACATGTTAACAGCAATTCAGGTTCAAAGTCCTTTAATTTACACTCTTAAGAGAAGGACATCTGAAATCCCAGGTTAAAAGAATCTAATCGTATATCCATGTGTTGATAAACAACACTTTCCTAGAGGAAAAAAATTATATTGCTATCAATATGCTTACCCAGCATACAAAAACATTGATGCTTACCAATTATGGAGGCACAGTGCATGTCAGCATAAGGTTCTTCTCCCGTAAGTAATTCCCACATAACAATCCCAAATGAGTAAACATCAATCTACAACACAAGACAATACGTGTTACTTAAACTACCAAAGAAAGGAAAATAAGTAGTGGCATTTCTATTCGAGCATAATGTTACCTTCTCTGTTACCATGTGGTTCTTGCCACTCAAAAGCTCAGGTGCCATCCAGGGCAAAGTTCCACGAACACCACCAGAAACTAACGTGTGTTGTTTCACCTTTGACAAGCCCAGATCACCAATCTAAGAATGTTTGTGTTAGATGCCAGACTCAGGCCCTTCAGAAATGATTACCATTATTAGAAGACAATAACGTACAACTTTCTATCTCACATACCTTGCAAACTGGCCTTTGCGGATCTCTCATATTTACTAACAGGTTCTCACATTTCAAATCAAAATGAACAATGTTCTTCCCATGCAAATACTCCATTCCAAAAGCAGCATCCATAGCTATGATGAGCCTTTTACGACGATCAATGGTTCTGTTCAAGATATGACAGTGTCACAGATTCTTCATCCTCAGAATGTTTGTTTGTATAATGTCTTTTTGGCCCTTGTAATTAAGTTTTACTTGTAAAGCATGTATAATTCATATTTGATAAAGAATAAGAACTCTTCTACAAACAAGAGATTGAATATTCAAAAATGCAAAATCGTGACATCACCAACAGATTGGTTACCTGTCCTTCTTCTGCAAAAACTGTTTCAGAGATCCATTAACCATAAACTCAGTAACAGTTGCTAATGATCCATCAGGGCCATCACGAACAATACCATAGAAAGAAACAACATTTGGATGGTGTAATGAACTCAATATCAAAGCCTCCTTCCAGAAATCTGCAATCTACAAAAGCAACATAAATGCAAAAATTACCATCAATCACAAAAAACTACTTTACACGGTCATCATATTAGAAACTACAATTTGGCATCAAATACAAAGAGAACGATTCCTGCTGATTAATTTCTTAAGTGAAGACTGTTTAAAATACATGGTATCAACTCCTCTCCAGAAAGATACACCATAAGGTCCTGGCATGAGCAAATATATGCTTAAAAAAACAAATGGGAAAGATGAGGAATAGGAAACCCTCAAGGATCTGGTGAAGTTGTCATTAATAACAGACATGAAAGCATCAAATCTCCTACAAAAGATGTCTAAAATACGCACTAGAGGTTTAATCTTTCCACGATTCATACACAAGTATCAAAGAACAACGAAAGAGATATTCAAAGCAAAATACAAATTTCATGTTATCAAGGTCATAATTCAATCTTCCTTTTCTTTTGCCTCAAACAAACTAACTAGCCTCTTTTATAGTTATTCTGAATAAAATTAACTAGCACATAACATTTCCTACTCTGACATCCTTAAGCACAATCCCCTGAAAGGCCACATCCAAAAATTATCACAAGCCTCCCTTGACACTGTTTTACAAGTACCACTAGCTCACACGCACACAAGTGCATGTGCATGTGCATATATCACATATTATGTCACCTGAGACCAATTCAATCATCCAGAACAAGGGAATGACGAATCATCAGAAGGATATGGGTCCTACCAAACGCTCTCTTTCAGAAGGTCTCCCAGCAAAGCAGCTGGCTTTTATTCTCTTTATAGCCACATCAGAACCCTTCCATTTCCCATGATATACAGCTCCATATGTTCCAGATCCTAATTCACGAATCTCCTCCAAATCATCATTTTTTATTGTCTGTGACACAAAATCAATCTATTATTAAAATCAAAGCACACAAAACAAGCAAGTGTAGAGAGCAAGGAACAATAACTAAAATGAATGTGCAGCATTAATACAAAGATGATGTGAATGTGACAACAAACAGGCACCTGCAATCCCCTTTCTATAGCTTCTGCCTCAGCCTTTGTAGTCTCAATTTTGTTGTTTTTTATATTGTCATTGTCAGATCCCAGCTCTGCTTCTTCATGAGTATTCTGTTAGACATGCAATTCATTAGAAAATAAGATAACATGTTGTAAAATGCTTTTTGAGCAAAAAAAAGTTCAGTTCATTCTTACCACAGCTTCAGGCTCCTTATCATCTACTTCTCCTGATATTGAATCATTATTTGCAGGATCAGCATTTTCTTTGACTCTAGCTTTCACCTCTTCAGCCTCTTCCAGTGCTGCCTTCTTTACAGAAGCAATTAAATCAGGTAAGAAACTCATACGGCTAATTGACAGGTTTGGATCTCCAGGAACAGCAGAAGGATCTCTTTCTCCCGCTTTCACTGTATCACCACTTTCTTCAGCTAACCTCGAGAAATTGGAATTGACAGCCTCAGCAAATGCTGCCTGGCCATGCATATCAGCAATCATGTCCTGATCCGGACAAGGCATGCATGACACATCCAAGTTTTCAACTTTCCCCACACAATTTGCTTGGTTTTCTACACCAAGAAAGATTGTTCCCTTCACTTTTGATGCTTCAGCTACATTGGTATTACTTAACTCTGGGTTATAACCAGAAGTAACTGTATTTGCAGATAAGTTTAGCATTTCATGTTGGAGCGGTGGTTGAAGAAGTTCTGGAGCAAACGACTGATTATTTTCTACCCCATTAGCATTTGGATTCAATTTCAACATGTGACCGTAAGAATATTCCAAGGAATTTGTCCCATCAAAAACCAGCATTTTCTGTGAGGACTCAACCCAAGGTTTCTGACTATCCACGCCAATGCCACTCCTTTGACTGCCTTCTGTCGTGCCCCTAAGAAACGATGGATTAACAGTACTACTCACATGTGGAGCTGCACCGGATGCTTCATAAGGAGTGCAATGTACTGGGACTTGAGCATTTCTCCATAAAGTCTGTGGATGTGCATGTCCATGTGGCGATGTGTGAAGATTCTCAGATCCATAAGCATAAGGAAAATTCCCATACCGTACTGCGCGTTCCTCGGGAGGTGAAACTTGTAGGCTGTGGACAGCAGCCACAGCTTGATCGTGAAACACATCATTACCCAATTCAGGTCCAGGACGGTGATGGGAGGACATATGATGGCCATCCACCAAGTTACCATGCCCAGGAGGGTAATTCATGCCAGGACCATCTACAATGTAGTGATCAGTGAATCTTGCAGCTCCAGAGATACGTTTTCTGGCTTCATCAGCGCGGGGACTCAACTGATGCTGCACAATCCATCCGCTTTCATGGCCTTGTGTCTCATTGTAGACAGCTCGTGGATCATTCTGCTCTCTGGGATACACTGGGTGGTGCACCTTTGCATCTGCATTTACTATGAAAGTCTCCCTGTTTGGGGGACAGTCAGCACCTGGATTAGCAACCTGAGGAAGTCCATTTCCCATGCAGAGTTGCTCCAAATGCAGTTGATTTCTTGGGAAAGCCCCCCTGCAGTGCTCACAAACACTGTTCCCTTCAAAAACACTGGGACTGTGCAGCAAGTTACCTGGAAAACCACCCTTATCACCACCTACTACTCCAGCAGGCATCCATACTACATTTTCAGAATACTGTGCCTGGTGATCAAAAGGGAGATGCTGATTTAGCTGCAACCGAGCATATTCTTCAGGCATTCTTTCCATCCCTTTATCGGGTAATTCCCCAAACTGCATACGGTACCGTGCAGAAGGGGGTGAGTTTGGAATCTCTGATAATGGTCTTGGATCATGGTGCCCGTGATGCCTAGGAGAATAATATGCTGGACTCCATGGACCCTCCATCTCATTATACCTAGGAGCAATAGCAACATGATGCAAGTTGTACTGTGATATTGACATCTCACCACTCCTGTGGCTAAGGAGACCACCATCAAGATTCATTCCATTAAAAAACTGTTCTTGTAAATGAATGTCATCAATTGGACCCATCAAAGGGGAATCAGGATGGTGCCTTCTAAAATCAGGCCCCTCGTTCAAATTATTTAGTGCATCCACATACCTTCTTTCACTCTCCCTTCCATCCCCATCAACATAATGGGCTGAACCATCTTGGTCTGTATTCGAAAACAGAAAAATCCTAAGCCTAGTGAAACCATCCCCAGAACCCAATTTCTCATACTCCTCCATCATGTTAATCACATCATCATCATTCACAACCGAGACTAACGCATCAAGATCCTCATCAGGCTGTTGATACTTCAACACCATCGCCCCATCATAAAGCTCTCTCATTTTATTCATCAACTCCTCATAATTAATATCCCTAGGCAAACTCACAATCCGCGTCTCCCCACCTACATAACGCAATTTCCCATCTTGGGGTCGAGGCATTATGCTACCTAAGAAACTACACAGTAATTTAACACGTGGGGTATCATCGTTCGAACCAGGGTTGGAACCAGCTGTGGAATTAGTGGTAGACATTGGTGTATCCATGACGTAGAGACCTTGCTGGTTATCAACAGGATTATCAATCTTATTCAAGAATTCAATTCTGTTATTACACATGGAGTATAACATCACAACACATCAATATTAACAGCTTTCTCAAAATTGAAAGCATAACAACGCAATTCACTGATGATTCTAACAAAGCAAATAACAAACTGATTCTTCATTTGGAAGCTCATAAAAAGCCCCTAAAATCATCAAAATCAGTCATTGCCACTAATTCCAGCACCACCAAAAACAAGAAAAAAGATCCCTAAATTTAAAAAAAAAAAAAAACTATGTTTATAAATCTAAACCAAGAGAAACTACAGTCATAAACAACTCAAAACATCAAAACGAACCCTCCTTTAAGAACCCAGATTCGGTTCAATAATATGTAAAAGAAAGAAATCCCAGTTTCTAAAGTGAAACAAGAAGGTACCTGTTGAACAAATTAAAATAGGAAAACAAGAAGTTCCAAGATTAAAAATTTATGTCTGTTTCTCAGAATTGGGTTAGTGGGGTTTCTGTGGAAAGGAAAAAAAAAACAAAGGAAGGAAGGAAGAACAAAAGGAAGCAGAAAAATGGGGTCTGGAGGAGGGTTGGGTTGGGTTGGGTTGTGACTGCGATGATGACAGAGAGAGAGAAGGAAGGGGAGATGGCGCAATTGCAAGGCAATGGCTGCTTGCCAGGTAGTCTCATACGTGGCAGGCACTGCCTGCTTTCTCTCTCCTCTCTTGGCATCATTTGTTTGAACTTAAGCACTCTTCTCGCTCTCGCATGCTTCTCCACGCTCTTTTGGCTAGCGTTTGTTTGAGCATCACAAAGAATTTGTTCTTCCTACCATAAATAATTAAATAATTAAGAATGATACTTTTAGTTCTGGAACATAAGATTCAGTTTGGAGGCTAAATTCTTGAACTTTGAGGGTGAG
>Ga0325410_1000937_pt1 | contig 31532 bp, 12 predicted proteins | sample PopdelMetagenome_16_FD_206182 | JGI IMG/M metagenome (GOLD analysis project Ga0325410, IMG submission 206182) | Populus deltoides microbial communities from Bellville, Georgia, United States - Xylem-PdIQD-R3 | ecosystem: Host-associated > Plants > Phyllosphere > Stem > Wood/Secondary xylem...
TCTCCAACACTACGGCTGAAAACTTGCGTTCGACTCGTAGTGTCTCAACTGTTGGAAGCTCTCCATCAGTATCGAACACCTAGTCTGAGGAGTTCATTGCGTTGAAACAACAATATCAACAACTCTCGACGAATTATGATGAGCTCCGTCAAATAGTCATGGAGATGAGATCAAAGATGGGTGACGATACTTATGCAGCTTCTTTTTGGCCGTATGGTCCAGAGAACAACCAGCCTCCTCCTCCTCCGCCTCCTCCTCCAGCTCCGCCACTATTCTAGTTTAATTTTGTTTTTTAAACACATTAAATTTGTAATGAATATTATTTAACATTACTTTTACATTTTTAATGTTTAATGCATTTTTATTTGTTTATTAAGGTTTTTTACAATTAATAAATTATTTTTTTTATATATTTTAAATACCAACCGATGGATATATCCGTCGGTATTTAACAGAGAGTTGCCGAACAATTACCATCCTTACCATCATTACCGACGGAATCGCCGACGGATACTATCCGTCGGTATTACACAGAGAGTTGCAACAAAATTACCAGCCATGCCACAATTACCGGCGGAATTACCGACGGATACTATCCGTCGGTATTACACAGAGAGTTGCAACAAAATTACCAGCCATGCCATAATTACCGACGGACGTTCCGTCGGTAATTACCCTTGAAATTTCAGACGGATTTATTCCATCGGTAATGTTCCCGCGGGAAACTTTTTTTTGGCGCGCGCGTATCCGTTTGTAAGACCGTCGGTGTTTCCGTCGGTGGGTGTTTTTTTTTATTTGCCACAGAATTAGCGACGAAAATGGGATTTACCGACGACTGTTATACCGACGGATGTGTTCCGTCGGTGAGTCCGTCGGTATGGTTTTCACCGACGAATTTCATTGTTGTCACCGACGGAATTAGTCCGTCGGTAAAACTGGATAATGTTGTAGTGAAACATGCCTTAAATTTGAGTTAACTAGTGTTTGTAGTTTTGTTAAGCAAATGCAGATTAATCCCTCAAGTTGATTTAAATAATTAATTGATCCTTTAATCACATTTTACCGTCAAGTTAGCGGCACAAACTAAGGAAATATTGCTGACAGCTCAACATTTTACTAAAGAAAAGTTAATGAAGGGACCGAATTGTAGACATATTTAAAAGTATAGGGATTAGTTAGAACAACTAGTTATCACTGCCTCTGAGAACTAATATACAGCTCAGCATTTTGTTGAAGGGACGGGCAAAGGTACATTTATTTCCGTTAACTTTCTAATATTAGATCTTGCTTCAGTATAATTTATTAAATTTATTTTAATATATTAAATAATATAAAGCACGAAACAGATCGTAATAGAATACAATAAAAACAAGTTGTGATATATTTGTTGCACATGGCAAGCTATAAAATGTTTGATATGCACTTTGGACATGACAAGGATTGATCATTGTCTTGTCCAAAGTTTTCCTCAGGACAAAAAATTTGTACAAAAATTATTTTTTCTTAATTTTTATATTATCTATTATTTATTTATCACTTATTTATTTTTTAATTTGGAAAATCAAAATTTGACCAATTTTATTAAAATAAATATGTACATGTAAGAATTTAATTGCAAAATTTTTTTGATTTAAGAACTAGATTGTTCTAGATGATAAAGAAATTCTAGTAAGGACTAAAATATCATAAAAATAAAATGCAAAGACTAAAATAAATGATTGAAAAAATCTCAATGATAAAAATAAAATTATTTGATCTTATTTCGTGTGCACCAAACATAGAATAAAAACATATATTCTCTAGTTCAATTTAATCTAATTAAACATTATTTGATATTTATATTATCATGTTCAATCCATCGTATCTAACACATTTGTAGTTTCAATTGACATACAAACTCATCCAATGCTATTTTTATTATTAGAAAAATATCATGAATATGGAATTCTAATAAAAACAAATTCTATTGGAAAGATGTTCTATCCAAATAAAAGAAACGTGGAAATATACTTGTATATTATAAATTAATGGAAATACATCAAAATACTGATAATGTCAAAAGGTTGCGTGGCACTTTAATCATGTCTTTTCTTCTTTGAACCTGATTATTTATGTGGTTGCTTCTGTTTTTGTAACAAACCACAGAAATCAATCATTTGATAATTAATATAATATTATTTACTGTTTACAGGATCCATTATAATTTATATTTAAAATGCAGTGTCACTAAAATCAGCTCAAGGCTGCCTTTTTTTTTCTTCTGTCGTCTCCACCTAGAGAGAGTGAATTAATTCACTCTCCACTGTTCACATGAACAGTGGAGAATGTCTTTACTGTTTTGGCTGAACTAAATCCGGTTCAAAGTTAAATGCATTGAACTGGATCCGACCCAGTAAAATAAAATAAAATTTAATTTTTTTATTTTTAATTGTGTTTTATTCAAAAAACTAGTGTTTAACATTATTCAATGACACTACATAAATTAGAAGGAGATCGCTTGATGACGTAACATTTGCAGAATTTGATCGCAATTCTAATTTTGTTCATGATGATATTTTACATGATGTTGTTGTGCACTTAAAAAACCAAGGAAACTGTAGTCCTTGTCGGATGGATTTCGTACGTGATGGAATTGTAGATAGTTTAATGGAACAATAAAAATATTTTATATAAAGTATTATTTATTTCATGATGTAATAACAGTAGTTAAATCTACAATATTTAAATTAAAAACCATTAATATTAATATATATCTTTTTTTAATTATTTTATAACCTCAATTTGAAAAGCATTCTTAACCAAACACATTAAACTACTTTTTGTTCAACCTCGATTTCAACCACAGTTTTAATCAAATATATATAAATACCAAACCAACCTCAACCAAAAGTATTTTTTATAAAACAATTTTTTTTCAAATCACAACCACAAAAGCTACCGCAATACCAAACACACTCGAATCTTCTCGCAATTGTGTTTCAATTTATTCAAAACGATAAGAGAAAGGCTTGAACATGACAACTTATATGTTTCTATATGTTATAACTAGGTAATATTTGGTTACTGTCCTGAATAAAAAGGAAGAAGACCATGAAAATAAAGAAAACAAGATATAAAAGGAGATGAAAATAAAATTGTGTTTGGTAGTAACTGTCTCTATATCTTATTTGATAATGATAAATAAAAAAAATTAAAAATAAAAAAATTATTTTACCTTTAATATGTATTATTGTTAAACTTACATATTTATACAAATAATTAGATTTTTTTTACTTTAGTTTAATTTTAATAATATTATAATAATCCTAGTTATAAAACCTAGACTGACCTAGTGAATCTATTCGGGACCTAGTCATCTCTAAGCCTGTATTAATCTAAGTTTAAGAATAGATAGGTGAATTAAAAAACCGAGTTGATTCGGGATAAAACATGGGTCGACTCGGGATAAAACATGGGCCAAAACCAGCTATTTTTTTTTAAAAAAATGGTCAAAACAAAGTTGTGTTGATTCTTTAAAAAAAAAAATTGGGTCAACTCTGGTTGACCCTCCCAACCCATAACCCAGGCTTTGTCTCGAATCGACTCATGATAATAATTATTTTTATCCATACATTAACCCTCCTAGCCCAAGACCTGAGCTTACATCAGGTCGATCTCTGAGTCAAGTTTCAAAACTATTGCAATAACCACTTTTATCCTTACATTAACCCAGTTCAACCAGAGTTGACCCTCCTGACCTATGACCCGGGTCTTGCCCTGAGTCGACCTCCAAGTTAGGTTTTAAAATTACAATAATAACCATTTTTATTTTTTTGTTGACTCGGGTCAATGGTCAACCCAAACAATGACCCAAGCCTTGTCCCAGGTCGACCCTCGAGTTAGATTTTACAACTGTGATAATAACTATTTTTGTTCTTACATGTTTTAATTAGATAATTTTGGAATTGAAAGTTTTTTCAATGATATTTTAGGAATAAAAATAAAAAATATTGTTTATGAAGATATATCTTATTTGTACTTTCTATTTTGAAAGTACATAAATTCACTCTAAAATTATCCCATGAAAAAAATTATTTTTATATCTATGTCTTTACCAAACATAATTTTGTCTTTACTATCTTTATTCTTGTTATCCTGAAGTAATAACTAAATGCTATCCTAGAGTTTAATCATGATATAAATACAAACATCTTAACTTCATAAAATCAAATGAGTAAATAAGAAGACATAAAAGGGAAGTTCATAGTAATTTTATAAAATCATAGTTATTATATCTGGCTTAAAGCTTGATTCGGCTAAAATCCTAGATCAATAGGTATTATAGGTCATCCTACTAAGTTAGTGAGTTGAATAGTATATCAATTATGATAATAAATTATACATATAATATTAAATCTAAATGTTTCATATATGTTGGTTTTGTTGGGTTGGTAATTTTTTTGAGCCAATAAAAAACACCAAGATTCAAACATTACTTTATGAATATATTTTTTCAAAGTCAACCTTTCAATCAACTAGGTTTTGATCAAGTGCCTCCACATATAGGTGAGATATCATTGAGAAGAAATCAAAGATGAAATAAAGCCAAGTTTGTCATCAGTAGTTGTAGATCCTTTAGGTAATGTTTGGTCATTGTCGTGTGATAAAAAGGATGAAGACAATAAAGATATAAATATATATGGTTAAAGAGACAAAGACAAATACATAAAAATAAATTTGTCTCTAGAATAATTTTAGAATGAATTTTTATATTTTCAAAATATGAGGTATAAAGGGGACATGTCTATAGAGACAATATTTATTATTTTTTATTTCTAAAATATCCTTATAAAAAACTCTCAATTCTAAATTGTCTAATTAAGACATATAAAGGTAAAAATGATTATTTTCATAGTTTTAAAATCCAACTTTGAGGTCGATCTGAGGCAAATTCTGGGTCACTGGTTGAGGCCCGAGTCACGAGTCGAGTTGACCTGTATTAGTATAAAAATAAAAATAGTTATTATCATATTTTGAAACTCGATTTGAGGGTCGACCCGGGCAATTCTGGGGTCACAAGTAAGGTTGATTATTGACCTAGGTCAATGTAATGATAAAAATAGTTATTATTATAGTTTTAAAACTCAAATCGGGGATCGACTCGAGATAAGGCTTGAGTCACGTGTTATATGGGTCAACCCGGATTGACCCGGGTCAACATAAAATAAAGGTGGTTATAATCATAGTTTTAAAATTTGATTCGATAGTCAACTTGGGATAAGACTCGGGTCACGAATCAAGAGAGTCGACCCGGATTAATGTAAGGATAAAAATAGTTATTATCATATTTTAAAACCCGACTCGGGAGTCAACAGAAGTAAGGCTTAGGTCATGGGTCGAGAGGGTCAACACAGGTTGACCTGAGTATGGATAAAAATGATTAATATCATAGTTTTAAAACTCAACTTAGGAGTTGACCAAAGAAAAGGTGTAGGTTATGGGTTGGGAAGGTCAACCCGATTGACCAATTTTTTTAAAACAAATAGTCAAAGAAACCTTGGTTTGACCAATTTTCTTTTTCAAAAAAATCAATGGGTTTTTTACCTGTGTTTTATCTTAACCTGACTCATATTTTTTACCAAGTCAGGTCTAGTTAATCATTACTCTATTTTTTCTAAAACTCGGACCAGTCTACGCCTTATACCAACCTGTCAAATCAGTCCTGGTTTTATAATTAGGGTTATTATAATATTAATAATTTCAACATTCAATATAAACTAAAGTAAAAAAATAAAAATAATTATTTTTTAAAATATGAAAGTTTGACAACAATACATATTAAAGGTAAAATAGTTTTTTTATATATTTTATTCTTTCTTATTCAACATAATTAAACATGATACAAAGACAATTATTTTGTCTTGTACATCACTACTGAACACAATTCTATCTCCATCTTCTTTTATGTCTTGTCTCCTCTGTCTCTACTATCTTTGTCTTTATTGTCCCGGATAGTAACCAAACGCTGTCTTAAAAATCTACAAGTTTGTATGCTAATGCTATGTTATGGAGATAAAAAAACTTTAAACGTAGAACAAAATATCCAAGTCTAAGGAAACTCCTTGGCATTGTTATTAAACTTGAAAATTTAGTCATTTTGAATTTTTCTCCTTCAAGATAAATTTTCTTATTAACATATTTCTTGTTTATCTCGATGAATGCAAGATTTTTTTCTTAACTAGAATCATTGTTTCTATTAAAAGAATATTCTATAATTGTCACAACAAATGAAAAATATATCAAAATAATATATTCATGTGATTGAAAGTTAAAAAAAATCATAAATATGATAAAATTATGCTAAAAATATATCTAAAAATTCTAAGATTAAAAAAGTGATTTGAATTTAACTTTCATGAACAGATTTTTATGTCATATGCATAATAATTGAAAAAAAATATTAAAATTTGAATAAAAAATTATAAAACAAGGCTCGCGCATCTAACCTCGCTTTATATTTTTTATTAAGCCTGTTTTTTTAATTAAAAAAATAAAACATAAAAGACATATCATCCATGTTTGTTTATTTTTTATTGTGTCTTCCTTCTCTCGAACTAACGACACCTAGGCTTACATATGTATGCCAACCAAATGATCTTAGACATAGAATTGTTATCAGGCGAATTAAACAAAGACATTAACCTTATTCATTGTTAATATAACTTTCATGTTAAACTTGATATAGATAAAAAGTCAAATAAAAAAATAAAAAATTAATCCACTAGATCAAGCTAGTTTCTTAAGCCTAGATGATTTTTTTTATGTTGTAAACTAGTTCCTTCCAAAATATTTACAAGTAAACACACGCATATGATGATAAAAATTTTATATAACCAGTGTCTGTTTTTTGTGAAACAAACAAATTAATCCCTTGAAGTTTTTTAAATAATTAATTGATTCTTTAATCACATTTTACCGTCAAGTTAGTGGAACAAACTGAGGAAATATTGCTGACAGCTCTACAATATTTGACTAACGAAAAACTAATGAAGGGACCAGTTTACTGCATAATGTAAAAGTACAGGGAAAAGATTTAACAGATCTAGTTATCAGCAACAAAACAACAAAAACGAAACACTAATTTCACTATTCAGTGTCTCACTGTAGAAATCGCACTTTGTAATATTCTAGGGAAGATTAGTTTTCCCTTTGGGAATGGCCATCTGCCGATATTCCTGCATTATAGGTTTTGATTAAAGCATGGTATATACATAGCAATATAAAACAAAAGGTAAGGATGTTTAGAAATTCAATGCTTCGCTGCATTACCACTGCCAGTGGGTATGGTATTTTGAGACTTGGTCTTCATTGCAAGCATCTTCAAAGATATTTTATGCAGATAATCAGACTAAAATCAGATATCAATAACAAAACATTAGATCTCTGAACAGTCCATGTTACAAGAGAAGGGGGGAAAAGGATATATGCTCTTTCTAATATGTTAGGCTTCCTGTATTTGCATCGTCTGTGAGGATATACTATAAACTATGAAGAGAGAATAGAATTTGCTGAAATGAATTGTATTATTTGTCGCACCCTCGCGGCGGAGCGCGGCGTCGTAGCGACCATCGATTGATTTCGGGGTCTTTTTGTTTTTTTGTGTAAAAGGGAGTCGCCACCTAGTATTTGGTCACTAGGAACCCTAACTGGTCTTTCAGAGATTCTAAGGTAAGGGACTGGTTGCGTAAAGGGAAGGTATTAGCTCCCCTAGTACACCCTACCTAAGGTAAGCTGCTTGGTGTTTGGTTTGCTTTATAATTGCTATAGTGTTGGTGTTTTCTAATCCCATCAATTTTTCTAGGTTTGATTCAGACTACATTTATTAAGATAGAAATCCAAGGAAGTTCCATGTGCTTTAAAAGCTCATTTTCCCCTTAGTTTTTCAAGAGTTTACGCTTCGTAAATCGCAAGGAGGAGGGACAAAAATTTAGAAATCTAGGGTGCTTTAAAAACCTATTTTTTTTCTTAGTGTTTTATACTCTCATGGCTCATAAATCGTGGAGTAAAAAAATTGAAATGTCCCCGATTATAATTAAGGCTTCTTTCAAGGATGTGTGCGGATTTATTATTACTAGAAAATTATTTTGGATATTTACCACTTCAGGTTTCTTTATCCAAATATTAACAGTGAATAATAATAAATTATTCCCAATAATATTTTGGATATTCATCCTTTAAGGATTTCTTTATCAAAACAGTAGCGGTGAATAATAGATGAATTCCCCCCAAAATAAGATTTTTATATTTTTTGAAATATTGGCCAATACCCTTTGGAGTTTTACGAACATGTTGTAAAATCCAGAAATGCAAGAAAATAATTTTTTGTTGTGTTTAAGAAATCCATGCAAAAACATATTTTTCAAAACTTCCAATATTTTTTGTATATAAAAAAACATTCAAAACATGTTAGGGTAATGACCATATGCAACACACAAGAAAACTTTTTTTTTTCATCGAAACATAAACATCACAGTTAATCACAATTAAAGACCACAAACCGTGCGCATATATATATACACACACACATATATATTCTCAAAATTCTGCAAAAAATGAATAAAATATAACAAAACAAAGATGGCCCTCAAAACTAACTTTTCTCAAATAAAATTCGGTTCATTCTTAAACCCCAAAAATTAAACTCTGTCACTGTTCAAGTGAATTATAATTCACTTGAACAGTAACACAAATGCTGTCATTTAACAGCACAAAGGATAACGCCTCCCCCCTTAGAATCTGCCCAAAACCTTACTGCAATTGCAGAAGGTGTTTCCCCGCAATTTCAATTTCCTTCCCCGGCCTAATTAAACTTATCAAAGATACCCCATCCCAGATTATAAAGCAGAAAAGGAAAACATCTGAACTAAAGAGGGGGCTGTCATCCCGGTTCCTCATGCACCAGAAAGAAAAAACGAAACAAGGAACCCGCAACTCTAACACAAAAAAAAACCATCTAAACTCACAGCCACGGGAAGAAACAGAAGACAGGCATTCATTGTATGGCAAAAAGGAAATAGAAAACGAAAGTGAAAAGCCAGAAGACAAAACAGTTTTTTAAACATCAAAACAAATACCTGCAGGTCTCGCTGAAATGGTTTACTGCAACAACTGAAATAAAAACCAAGCGCACGTTGCTGTCAAGGTTTAGAGCAAAACCCCCTCTCCGTCTTGTCTTTATTTCTCCTCTTCCCTCACGGTGACACCAGAATGCAAGCAAGAAACTCCCTCTATTTACTGCGTTTTTTTACTCTGCCTCTCTTGCGTTTTTCTTTTCTGTCTTTGGCTGTTTCTTTCTCTGCTCTTTTCTCTCTGTTTTTTTCTTATTTTTCTGCTCTCTTTCTTTCTGTTTTTTTTCTCCCCTCTTTAGGTCATTAGAAGGGCTTATATATAGTCTAAATATGTCTCTATTTAGGAAGGATTCAAGGCATTAATCCTAGGACGCAAATCCCTACTGATTTGCAGTAAAAAAACGCAAAAAGGAAACTGCAATATTCTGATTTTGTGTTGGTGCTTTACGTCTGATTTCTTTCCAGTTTTAGAGGAGGGTGTGGCTTTTTTCTTTCCTTCCATAGGGCCAGCTGCTCCCTTTGAAATGAGGCAAGAAAAAACGTGGTTGCAGCTCCAAAAATCAGGCATGATGATAAAGGAAAAACAGCAGGAATTTGCAGCGAAAAAAGAAAAGAAATCAGATGGAGGGTGCAGCTGCAAAGTCTCATTTTCCTTATTCGGTGTGGAAAAAATCCTGTCATTTATGATGATCCAGCCCCCCTCTCCAGCTTTCAATATCCTTCTTCAATTCAATCCCTCATTTTAACACTTTTCGATTCAGTCCTTGGTCCAAAAAAAAATCATTCGAATCAGTCCCGCGAACTTGGGCTATATCCTTCCCGCGGCAGAATTTTCTGCCCTCACGTTAGATATTCAAATGGGAATATCTTGAGCTTTTGATATCGAAATCAAGTGATTCGAAAGCCCAAATTCATCTAAAATTCTTAAAAAAACTCCACGCTTTTCTAAGAAACGGTTTCAATATCAGATAACCGGCCCCTCTTAAAATGTTTTAGAAAACTCCACACTTTTCTAAGGAAAGGTCTCAATATCAGGTGACCGGCCCATCTTAAAATTCTTAGAAAACTCCACGCTTTTCTAAGAAACGGTTTCAATATCAGGTAACCGGCCCCTCTTAAAATTCTTTAGAAAACTCCACGCTTTTCTAAGGAATGGTCTCAATATCGGGTGACCTGCCCATCTTAAGATTCTTTGAAAACTCCACGCTTTTCTAAGAAACGGTCTCAATATCAGGTGACCGGCCCATCTTAAAATTCTTAGAAAACTCCACGCTTTTCTAAGAAACAGTTTCAATATCAGGTAACCGGCCCCTCTTAAAATTCTTTAGAAAACTCCACGCTTTTCGAAGGAATGATCTCAATATCGGGTGACCTGCCCATCTTAAGATTCTTAGAAAACTCCACGCTTTTCTAAGACACGGTTTCAATATCAGGTAACCGGCCCCTCTTAAAATTCTTTAGAAAACTCCACACTTTTCTAAGAAATGGTCTCAATATCGGGTAACCGGCCCCTCTTAAAATTCTTTAGAAAACTCCATGCTTTTCTAAGAAATGGTCTCAATATCGGGTGACCTGCCCATCTTAAGATTATTAGAAAACTCCACGCTTTTCTAAAAAAAGGGTCTCAATATCAGGTGACCGGCCCATCTTAAAATTCTTAGAAAACTCCATGCTTTTCTAAGAAACGGTTTCAATATCAGGTAACTGGCCCCTCTTAAAATTCTTTAGAAAACTCCACGCTTTTCTAAGGAATGGTCTCAATATCGGGTGACCTGCCCATCTAAAACTTCAAAAGAAAACATCTTACCTCGAGGAAATAAAGCAGTGCTGGTTCACAATTCCTATCCTTTTCCGTAGTTCTGTTGGCCTGAGATTTTGGACCTCAGCGGTTTTCCCAAAAACTTGGAACTATTTTGGCCTTTGTCACACCTTCTCCTGCCAGGTTAGTGTTATGACAATATAGCATGCATGTTTTTTATTACCTATTTTGGAAACATAGGTCCCCCTTTCTGTTGTAGACTTATTGAGCTCTTTTTTCCATTTGTTTGTCCGACTTGTCCTCTTGAAACAGAATATGCTCCACGCGCTATACTTCCTATCCTCTTGGTGAAGAGATCTTTGGTTCCTTATGGGGCCCTTTCTTGCTCCATTGAGTATTGTCTTTTATTATTATTTTGAAAGGAAAACTCAAAAGATTTGGTTTTGTTCATGAAAACTGAAACTTTCAATGCAATTGGCAATTCTCATAAAAGATGCTTTTTTAGAAGTTTTTATGATGATACCCCTTTGGGCTTTGGTTCACTATGGACCCCTATGTGCACTTCGTACCCTTTTTGCCCCTAGTGTGGTGTGCATAAATATGCCAAGTTTAGATTTGATTTGGTTCCCTCCAATTGATGGAGTCATTTCTTTAGTCATGTGTAAGAAAAGAGTTTGTTTAAGTAAAAGATTTCAAATGCTATGAGATCATGCTTTTTATAAAGAAAGGTTTTTTACAGAGAAAATTCATGGCCAAACTTTATTTTATTGATTGGGAGATTACAAAATACATCAAGCGTAATATTTCCTTACAGAGTCAGAATTCACTAGCTTAACTAGATCTTCTCCATCCATTTTAGATAACAGCAAAGCTCCTCCCGAGAATGCTTTCTTCACCATGTAAGGGCCCTCATAGTTCGGCGCCCATTTACTCTGATCTTCTCCTGGTAAAGGCAATATTTTCTTCAGTACAAGATCTACTTCATGGAATCCTCGAGGTCGAACCTTTTTGTCGTATGATTTGGCCATCCTTCTTTGGTAAAGTTGATGATGACAGATTGCGGCTATCCTTTTTTCACTGATCAGATTTAGCTGTTCATATCTAACTTTTACCCATTCTACCTCTTCCAGCTCAGAGTCTACCAGTACTCTCAATGAGGGGATTTCCACTTCTAAAGGCATAACCGCCTCCATTCCATATACCAACATGTACGGGGTGGCTCCCGTTGAGGTTCGGACTGCGATGCGATACGCATGAAGGGCAAATGGAAACATCTCATGCCAATCCTTATAGGTGACTACCATCTTCTGAATAATCTTTTTGACATTCTTGTTAGCAGCTTCTACTGCACCATTCATCTTTGGTCTATACTGTGAAGAGTTGGAATGCTTGATTTTCCATTTAGCGCAGAGTTCTATTATCATCTTGCCATTGAAATTATAGGCATTATCAGTTTAATCTTTTCTGGCGGACCATATCGACAAATCAAATCTCTCTCAATAAATTTCTTCACTACTTTTTGCGTCACATGAGCAAATGACCCGGCTTCTACTCATTTTGTAAAGTAGTCGATAGCCACGAGAATAAACTTATGACCATTGCTGGCTTTTGGGTTTACAGGTCCAATCACATCAATTCCCCACATCGCGAAGGGCCATGGAGATGTCAAGTTAAATAGAGGAGCTGGAGGGGCGTTGATTTTGTCACTGTATACTTGGCACTTATGACATTTTCGGACATAGTCGATGCAATCCTTTTCTAATGTCATCCAGAAGTAACCTGCTCTTTGTATCTTCCTAGCCATCATATGTCCATTAGCATGGGTTGAGCAAATCCCTTCATGGACTTCTCATAACGCGCTTTTTGCCTCAAATTCATCCAAACATCTCAACAAAGTCCCGTCGGATGATTTCTTATACAAAATCTCCCCATCAAGATAAAAATCCATTGCCAACCTCCTCAAGGTCTTCTTGTCGATTTTGGATGCCCCCATGGGATATGCCTGGTTTTGGATGAAATTCTTGACATCATAGTACCAAGGGTTTCCATCCACTTCTCTTTCGACTGAGCAACAATGAGCTGGGTTATTTCTGATATTGATGTGTACTGGTTGTACCTTGTGCCCAAAGTCTATTTTGGCCATAGATGCTAGTGTAGCCAAAGCATCTGCAAACTGGTTTCCTTCCCTTCCTAGATGGGTGAACTCTATTTCCTCAAATTCTCCAGCTAGTTTAGACAGGTATTCTTGGTAAGGCCTTAACTTCTCTTTCTTGGTTTGCCATTCTCCTTTTACTTGGCAAATGATCAGCATTGAGTCTCTATACACATCTATCTTTCTGATGTTTAGCTCCAATGCATCCTCTAAACCGAGAATGCAAGCTTCATACTCAGCCGTGTTGTTGGTGCACCCGAACTGTAGCTTAACTGAAACCGGATACTGCTTCTTATCAGGAGAGATTATCACCACACCCGCTCCATTACCACATACATTTACAGCACCATCAAAGTACATAATCCACCAATCTGATTTCTCTTCCTCGATTGCAAGCACATCTTCATCGGGAAATTCAAAGTCTAATGATTCATAATCTTCCATAGCATGGTCAGCCAGGTTCTCCAACTTCAGAAGATCTTAGCATGGGAGTACTGAATTTGTTGTTGTTGCTGGTAAGGGAATAAGTGGTTTGCTTCTTGCATTCTTGGCCCAAAATTTTGTTAGTTCGAAACTTGTCGGCAATTTTCTTGAACGTGTCCAGCTAATGGGTGCTTTAGTGTTGACCTCATAGCTTAGCCTTATTCTTGATCGTTTCAATAGAGAAGTGTTGTAACTATATTTATCTGTGGAATCCTAAGTCTGTCTTATTTAATTACTTTGTTTTCGCTATTTTTTTTTAAAAGAAATTTTTGCACTGACCATCATGTTGGAGTATTCTGATCAAAAAGTTAACAATGATATAGTCCATCTTCAAGTTCAGTTTCTCATTGATCTCTTCCTAATTTAACATAAAAAATGAGAAAATTATAAAGAAAACTCCTACTAAGCATGTCATGACAAACTCTTTCAACTTGTTTTATGATGTATGCATCACAGATGTCACGACCCGATTCCCGGATCCATGACCGGCACATAGGCAAGATTCCCCTCCAAGGTTCCACACCTATACGAACCCAAACTTACATACAAACTTATGCTAACTCAATCAGAGTTCAACGCAACATTAATAACAAAATCAACTTCATAATATAATTGAATTGTCTTAGTACAAGAGTTAATATAATTTCTTAATTTTGGAGCTCTAACTAGACATAAAGGAAAATGTACAAATTACAACCAAAAGAGCAGGTTCTGAAGGTCCAACAAAAGTGACTTGCTATCAAGCTATAAGCCTGAAAAGGATAAATAATAAGAGGGTGAGTTCAACAACTCAGTGAGTAGATAACATTTAATATACACATACGAGGTAATACAGCAATGAGAAATATATATACAAGTATGGCTCTAGATTCTTATAGAAAGGTTTCTCAAATAGGCCATAACAAGAAGATCATATGGTAAGACTCGTCAGAAAATCAAAATGCAATGAGCATGAGGCTCTGTACTATGGGATGATCAGTCCACACAGGTTGGTGACTCCCTCGACCAACTAGGGTTCAGATACGATGTGCACAAAGACTAACACTACCCTGTTAGCATGGGTATTCTGATTGACATACCATAGGTTCATAATCATAATCAAACAGATATATTCATATCTCAAGGCTCAACTCATGACATCAATCAAATGAGGAGCTATTAGTTCAGAAGTCAATTAAAAATATATACTGGTTCATATCAAGAATTTGGATTCAATAATTGATCATGCTTTATCATAACAAGGATAATAATCAACATATATATTATCAAGAAGCATGATCCAATTCATATTAACAAATCAAATATTTATAATATTTCTCATGCATATGGAAAATTATCCACTCACCTGACTCGAAAGCAAACAGAAGTCAAAAGCAGACACCGAAGAAAATCCTACTGACGTCCCGCCGGTAGAATATCAGGATTATCTGAATACAAATGAGACATATTCAAGAATGACTCAAAAGAACCTATAACCTATTTAATACACTTATCTAAGGGTGTATTCCATAACCCTATATGTTTTTGAACTAACTAGTTATTTTTTCTAAAAACCCAACATTTAACAGTTTTCCCGAAATCTAATCCATAATAAAACAAATAATAAAATTGGTAATAATTCACTAAATAACCTTCAATTATTCATCAAACCAATCTGTAAAAACTAATATTACAGCTAGGGACCAATCTGTAATTTATCATATTTTTAAGGGTCAAATTGTAACTTTTGTCAAATTGAAGGACCAAACTAAAAATATCATAAATCCATGACTATACTGAAATTCTGACCATAATTAATCCTCATTTCTGTCCAGAATATCTCATTATACTCCAGGGACCATTCTGAAATTTTACCAAATTTTTAGGGTCAAATTGTAATTTTTGTCAAATTGGAGGACTAAATTGAAAGTGTTAAAATTTCATAACTATACAGGAATTCTGCCCATAATTCATATTTTATTCTGTTCAGAATCTCGGAATAGGCTCCAGGGACCAATCTGTAAATTTTCCAAAGTTTGGGGACTAAACTGTAATTTTCCAAAAATGAGGGACCAAATTGAATTTTCGTCATCTTCAACCTCAAACCCAGAATTTTCACAGATTACCTGCTGTTATCCCCTGATTTATAACACAAATTCACCATTCAAACAAAACCATAACTCAAAATCATCATTTTTATCTACAATCTCTCAAATTCAACTTAACAATCCATTATCCACAGCAATCAACCTTATAACATTCAATTTAATTTATCAATTAAACCCAAAACATAAATTTTCAAAACCCTAACATTCATCAAAACTGAAATTAAAGTTAAAGAAAACATATTATACACATTTAAGCATAATCTTACCCTTTTTACTTATTTCTTCAACTCCTTTCTATTTCCCTTCTAATTTCCCTCTTTTCTCTTCTTCTTCTTCTTTCTCCCTTCTCTCTCACGGTTTGCTCTCTCAAATATTCAGATCTTTTTTCTTCTTCTTCTTTCTATTTATATTTATCATCTCTTTATTCAATTACTACTATACCCCTCATTTATTTATTCCAACTTTTAAGCCTTCAAGGGCTTTATTGTATTTTCTAATTTATTAATTCAAAACGTTACAACAGAGATATCCTTTAATGATGAAAACTTGTTGCTTGGATCAAAACTCCATGAACGACTTTTTTTTATTAAAAAATATATCGATAAAAAGATGATGAATTATATCTTGATGGATGATGGTTCGACTATTAATATACTACCTCTTAAGATTATAATAGAGCTCAGGATTCATATTTATGTTTATATATATAAAAACAATGTCGTTTTGACACACATAAAATTAAGGTTGATCTAGGTTGATGTGGGACCTGATAAAAAACCATGATACAAATCTTACCCTAGTTTAAACCCCGAGCTGGGTCTAACGAGGATTGTTTGGAAAAAGATTCTGGAAGACCACCAATATGCATAAGGAAATCACCAGGAAATTACTGCATGGTGTTTAAAAATCAAAATGGCACACAACAAGTCAAGCATCCGCGTTCACGACCTTTCTTGGCCAGTACTGCTATAAAGAAGAGAGAGTGGTATATCCACTTTCTCATCAATTACGACAATAATTGACTCCCTGTCAATACGGTCCACGCAAATTGTTTGGTGAGGTTACATATATGCCAACAAAACTAATTGGAATATTTTTAATGTGGGTAAAAGTATTAAATGTTGTAGTGAGGTAACATTATGTTTTCTTTATTTCGAGATAAAAAAAAAACATTATATTTAGAAAGGTTCAGATTAATTAAATAGGTTATGAAAATATAATTGCTTAGTGGTTGTTTAATGGTATAGAAGTATCAGGTTAACAATTAGACAACAAAGTTAGAAGTTGTTAGTTTAAGAATTTTACAGGGCTACTGTTTGATCCAAAAAAATGATTTGAATAGATACAGTTTTTTACCCAAATTTTATACATAGAAAAAGCTTGTTCTCTCTGGTTTTTAATATCATAAACGGTGCATTAATCCAGTTTTTACATAAATAGCTATGATGAAAATAGTAAAGAATACGTGGACTATCTGTCAATAATGCCCAAGAATGATTTCGGGGATTATTATAAATTATATAAAAAGAAATTGCTATCTGAATTATAAATATGGATGAGAAGGTAATTGATACTAGTTTACAACCCAAAAAGCATAATAGAATTCTGAATGTTTTAGGAGCTAAGATTAGTATATTAGGTAGCCTGCAGTAAACAAATTATTGTAGTGAAGTGTTGGAGGGATTTTAACAGGTTATATGCTTGTGAATAGGTTTTTTGAGCTACGATTTCAGACCAGGCAAAGTATAGAGAAGTTAGTAGCAGCGAGCAAGAACATTTGTCGGTCAAGTAATATACATAGACATCTTTTTTTACTTCCTCCAGAGGTACAGAGTATAGGAGTTTACTTCGCCACCCTTTTGTCTAAAAATTCTAGCTACGAGCTTCATGGTTAATTTTCTTGAACTGAAAGAACATTTCATTTATGGCTATGTTCCATGATATGTAAGTGAATGAGTTGCAAACCAGGGGAGTCTATGTGAAAACATTACAATAGCATTTACTCTGAGTAAGAACATCTCCATGCATGTGCTGTAATTGACAAAGAAAAAAAGAGAAATCCTTTCAATTTATGAAAATGCAATGAATTAACCTTATCTCACACTGCAATATATACTCTACAGTATTCATGTATGAAAACATTTGAACGGGAATAAAGAAAATAATTCATCAAACAACATGAGGGTTGTTTGGAAAAAGATTCTGAAGACCACCAGTATGCATAAGGAAATCACCAGGAAATTACTGCATGGTTGTTTTTAAAAATCAAAATGTTACACAGCAAGTCAAGCATCCGCGTTCACAACCTTTTAATGCGTGAACTCATCTTAGCCAGTAGTGCTATAAAGAAGAGAGAAAGTGGTATATCCACTTTCTCGTCAATTACTTAAGATTTGCGGAAGATATGATACAGGAGATAAGAAAATGATTGCTATTATCCACAATTTCTCTGTTATGTATGTATGTATGTGTGCGCGCGCGGGGCGGAGTTTCATGAATCCTTTCCATTAGATATTCAATAATTTATATATTCTTTCTGGAGAAGTAACTCATTTTCACACCCTTGTTGTAGTTTTCTATTCATTTTCACACCCCAGTTGCCACCTGCTTTTCTTTCCATTCACGCACACAGATAGTGCAAAAAAGCACTACGACAATAGTTCACTACCAGTCAATACGGTCTACGCAAATTGTTTAGTGAAGTCATAAATTGTCAGGTGAGGTTACATGCCAACAAAACTAATTTGAATATTTTTCCCAACCTGGCGAATAGACCAAGTGCTAAACAATAAAATAAAATAATATTCAAATCTCAAAACATGGAACCTGCACAAGATATGCAGATAAAGTCATGGAAATGACCAAGGTGTTATAAAAGAGTGTCTTGGGAACTTACAGTAGATTTCGATGGAACTCTTGTCTCAGGACAGTAGCATAGCTTCTTGAATCTCCGTTTCTAATCGGAACAGGAGAGCAACGAGAAGCTTGGAGTGGTCGTACATTGTCTTTCTTTTGCTCATGAGGCTGCCTGTCGAAACGCTGAAGATTTGCCCCCAGCTTATAGGAATCAAACCAAAGCTCCTTTTAAGAAAATTTAATGACCAAAAGGAATAAGATCATAAAAATCTGCCTTGTGTTTAAAAGAAACGCCTCCCTTCTGTTTCCTGAACATGTCAGGTCATATTTTTGGCTGCAAATCTTGTATCCCTAGCGATCCCTCCTCTTTTTTAATTCCTGTGTGCTATTTGTTTAGATCTATGTAATATGCTGAAAATATTTATTTTCAGTACACTACTCATCTACTATTTATTTAGTTTTCTTGTTGGGCATAATCAAGGGCATGTGAAGCCCAATCCAGGTCATAAAAGAAACTGAGTCATTACAATTTTGATCGGCTCCAATTCGATTGAATCAGAACCTAACATTAATCGGTGTGGTATAGAAATTAAGAACACATCACAGGGAATGTATAAAATGAAATTAATAAAAGAATCACCAAGCTTATATCCATCTACAATCTAGAACAAAATGGAATTTGGTTTCTTACATCAATTTTCTTCAGAGTTCACAGCTATGACAATAAGCTACCAAAGACAAACATGTTCTTGAAAAATTTGGTAAACAAACTTAAATCATCTGTAACATTTACAGACTCTTATTTAGATATCTTATTGGTTGGGATTTACAATTTACACTTTCTAATTTATAAAACCAGGAGCAAATCACATATAATACAGTTCGTCAAAGGTTTCCCTGTCAAAATGGAGTTCCTGGTGGGTTCTTGGACACATGCCATGCACATTGCAAAGGCTTCAGAATTCACAAATCTCCTGATGGAATGATCGCTGGCCATCCCATGCTATAGCTGGCTATATGTGATGAGGCCTTAATTTGCCTAGGGCCATATGATACACATAATAATTTCTATTTAAAATATTTTTATAAAAAATAAAACAATCATTTGATTTTTTTTTTAATTTGATATATAATGACTTGATTTATTTGATATGTAAGATTTAATAATTTGATGTTTTGAAGAGTACTTTTTAATTTATTTTTAATGTGTTGTTGAAGAATTTTTATATAATATTTAGGTTTGATCCAATATAATTTTATTTTTCATATAAATAAAAGAAATTTAAGCTTCGTTGCTTGAAATTTTAGTTTGTAGCAATCGCCTTCGAAATTTGAGAGAATTAGTTTTTCTAGAAATTTATATGATATAATTAATAACTTGACTTTAATTTAAAAGGATTAATGGACATCATAAAATTTCAACTAATATATATATATAGGAACTGCATGGAAAAAAAAAGAGAGAGAGAGCAAGTATTTTCAATATTTTAGCTAACCAAGGCCGACTTGATCATGAATTGTTTATATTGGATGTAAATATATTGCAAACAATTATCCACATCCAAATTAAGTTAGTTTAAGGGTATGTTTACAAAAATTAAATTTATAAAGACATTTTTCCAACCCACTAATTAATTCCTTCAAAGAGGAAGATTCTCTATTTCTTGAAAGGCTAATTTTGCACTGTTTTTTTCTTGCGGAATGCATTCACACTACATTTAAAATTTAGGAAAACTAAATCTATGATTTATTTTTTTATAAATTGATTTTATTGTTATTTTTTTATCGTCCCATATGTACCTTAAGTTGAAATTAAAGCATATATATATATATATATATATATATATCATCCCTTCTCAAGCTTAAAATTAAAGCATGATTTTCTAGAGGTGATTTCCATAAAGATAGAAGGGAGGGCTCTGTATCCATCATCTTCATGGAAAGTGAGCTGGCCAGCGTCCACCTTTTATTCATGTTTTTCCACAGAAGACTTTGACTTGGGGTCGACTTGTCGGTTAGTATAATCACTTTAATTATTCTTTCAAACTTCCCGTGTGATTCACTGCCTTCTTGGTGATTCTAAAGTCACCTATTTACATTATACAACTAAATTTATTCTTTCACTCGGTATTTATTATATATTCAATTCGTTAATTGTTAGAAATACAAAAGAGATAAAAAAACAATTACAAATGTATTTATAACCAGAAAACTTAGTGATTAATAAATTATCTTTGCTAGTTTTGTTATAAAATAATGATGTCAGAGTTAACTGTTTTTAGATGAGTCTGGATTAATTCTATTTTATTTTTAATTTTTGAACTATAAAAATATAAATAAATTTAAAAAAATATATCTTTTTACAATAGTTTTTAGAGTAAAATTAGAGTAAAATTTGTACTTTTAAAATGAAAAATATATAAAAACATGTTTTTTTTTTTATGTTCTCACTATTTTTGTATTTAATATCATGGTAATTAAATGTTGCCCGGTTAACATAACACTAAATCATAAAAAAAAAATAAAAATTAATTGTGGTTATATGTGTGTGATTAAATTAATTATTTCGATAAATGACACATGTATTCGGGGACAAATAAAAAAAATAATCTTATTGCGAGAGAGGCTCGCATTGGAGCCTTTAAAATTATTCTGCAAAGCATGGAACACGATGCCAAAGGGAATGTAAGATAGTTGTTGACAGCTGGCGTCAACCAGAAAATTCTACAATATTCTCATCATTTCCAAGGAAATTCTATCAAGAGGAATTCTTTATTTATTTGGGTTCGAACCATCTTAATGGCTGTGAGAACATCAAGGCACAGTCACAGACATATCTAGAAAAGATACAGAATTAAGTTGAAACTTGTTAATTCACTTTAAAAGAAAATAAGTGAGGCGAATACTATGCAGTTGTATTATTCACTCTCTTGTATTTTACCATAAATGATATTATTTTTTTTAGGTTTGTTATAAATTTAAGAGGAAAAATATTAAATCTAGTTGAGTTTATGATTTGGGTTCACATTCACCACACAAGTTTTACTGTGGACAATATTGTTCACTTTTTTTTGCTTAAGAATTTTTTTTATTTATTTTTTTAAATAATCTTAATCTTAGTTATATTTATATTAATATTAATATCACTTCTCTCTTTTAAGTTATTTAGAAAGCCTATTTGAAATGATGATTATTTTTTAATTATGCATTTAATTTTTTAGGAGGTTTTTCTGATTAATTTTTATTTTTAAAAAATCTTTTGTATAGATGAATTTTATTTTTAAAAATAAAAAAAATTATTTTCAAATAATATTTCTAATATGTACAGCCTTGCATATTATTTTTTTCTCTTTTTATTTTATTCAATCAATTTATAGTGTGTGTCTGTTTTTATTATCGTTTGATTGAATAAAAAATTATTTTAATTAGAAAATTTAGAAAACAATACTACGTAAATATCACGTCTTGTAAAATTAAATATCTTGATATACACATGTCTCTCAATTTTTCTAGTTTTTATTTTGAGTTATCGTTTACGGTTTTTTTTTCACTTATTAACACACATAGTTCTTGATTTATTTTACTATATTTGTGTATAATGTTTTTTATTTTCACTTAATTTTTTTTTTACTTTCTTAAGCTAGTTGTAGTATATAGAATTTTTTTAAAATAAAAAAATAGAAATATAATTCACATCCGAGTAAATACCTCCACAAATATAATACCATGGAAAGTTGCGTCATGTATTAATCTAAGGTCCGTTAATTAATCGGTGGTTGCATTCTAACACTTGAGATTTATTTTTTATGCTTAAGCATTTAATTTTATTTTTGTAAATTAAATTGAAATTAAAGTATATTATCCATTCCCAAGCTTACAGGCAATGGTCTCCTGGACCCATCTCGTAGAAAAAACACTTGATATATAGCAATGGTCTCATGACAAAGACAAGAAGTATTTTAGAAATAATATCATTTGTCATTCATTTAATAAACGATAGTGTTTGATTTTGCCATCACCATCAAATTAAAGCATAATTTTCCAGACGTTATTTCCATGAAGAAAGTAGCGAGTCTTCTTTATCCGTCATTGTCGTGCAAAGTGAGTTGCCTAGCTTTAACCTTTGATTCATGTTTTTCCTTAAAAAAAAAACTGGCATGGGTTCAACTTTATAAGAAGGAATCCAACTTTTCGGTTAATTACTTTTATGCAATTTAATTTTTTTTTCTACATTGTGGTTTTAATCGGGGTTATTAAAAAATTTAATTCAAGCCTAACATTTTAATCTAGAACCTACCCTTATTTAGATTTAGAAAAAACCAAGTGAGAGTTGATTCAATCAAGTCTAGTTAACCAGATTAATCAACCCACAACTTAGTCAACTCAGTTAAAAACATTATTTTGATTTTTTCTAAAAAAAATTCATAAAATGATACAATTTTTTTATTAACACTAGTAAATAAGCTAATTTGTCCGATCTATGACCTAAATCTTGATCCGAGTATTAATTAGGCCAATCTATGATCTAAATCCTCACCCTCATCTTGTAATTAAATCTAACCATGTTTAATAACTTTGGTTTCTTAAGAAAAATGTCATATATAAAATATTTATTCCCATCCAAATTGAAACATTCACGAATTGATATAATAGTTATTAATATTTATTTTTAATATATATAAAATGAAAGATTTTAATAATTGATTAATATTGTTAAACCATATATGTTTTTATAGTTTTTTTCTTTAATTTTATTTTTTAATATTGAGTTTGCTTATCCCAATCTCATGATCCAAGTCGAAGACTTGACGGGCTAACTTGAGTTTTTTTTAATATATATATATAAGTTATGGTTAATTAAAGTACAGAAATAACTTCGTAAGTTAATTGATATGGGTAATAAGTTATTTCGTTGATTTTTTAAGATTTTAGATAAAAATAATGATTTTAAGTTATGGTTTGTTTAAATAATGAATTTAAATTAAAAATCTTGATATATTAGTAGATGATCTGTGAATGTTAATTAAAGTACATAAATTTAATATTGAAATTTAATTAAAGTCTCTCGTACAATCCAAAATTTATTTTTAATTAAAGTGCATAAAATAAACATAGTTAAGGTTCTCTCTCTCTTTCTCTGTGTATGTTAGATGGAGTTTGCATTAGATAATCGATAATATTGTATATATTCTTTTTGGAGAAAGTAACTCATTTCCACTTTGTATTTAGAAGAAGAAAATTTTTACTGAGTCTTATTCAAATATGTATTTGATATTATAGTAGTTTATATGATTGTAATTTGAAAAAATAAATTTAAAAAAACTATAAATTATAGCTTTTTCTTAATTAATATTTCAAGAGAGAATTTGTGGTAGGACCCATACAAAGTAATGATATACGTTGTTAATCAACCAAACACTTTCCCATATATGATTAGAACAAATGCATAAGACACCATACTATAGAAACTAATAAAGCACCGAATCAATTTAATTTTTTAATGAAGCATTTGAGTTTTTTACTTTGCTTTTATGTTTTAGAAACTTACGTTTTTAGTCAATGAAAATTTTTAATTTGAACAAAATAATTAAAATACCTTCCTATATAATATGTAAAAAACTCACAAACAACAGATCGCACGAGTTCTCTTTTCCCTTCTTTCCATTCCCTCCTCTCTCTTCATCCCTTTTTTGTTTCAACCCTATATCACGAAATTTAATCAATAAAATATCTTTATTAGTTTTATTATTAGAATAATGATGTCATATTTAATTTTTTTTAGATTAGTCTGGATTGATATTATTTTATTTTTAATTCATAAACAATAAAGATATGTAAAATGCTTATAATTTATATTTTTTTTATTTAAGTACTCTAATTGATTTTATTTTTTTATTTAAATACTTGATAAACTAGTGTCTGTAAATAAATGTGTTTAAATTAATTTCTCTAATAAAAATATATATATAAAAATTCAATAAAACTATATTTTTATTAATAGATTTGAACTAAAAAAACGGTATATTTTAAAGTAACCAAGAGACAATCATCCTTCCAAGAAAATCATTGTTACTAACGTTATTAAATTAAAACCCCCATCTTAATATAAATGCTAAACATTTGACAGGATAAATTAAATTAATAAAAAGCTTGTTGACCAGTAATCATTCTTTGACAGAACTCGAAATTAACAAATCAAATGCAAACACACCACTCAAAATGGCAATGACATTTTCCCTTTTCTATGCACTGCCAAACAGTCCCTTTACATGTCATTTTCACCATCCCTCTCTTTTCCACGCGCTTTTCTTTCATCATTAACATCTACTTTATACTAAAACATTTCACTTCGATATTTTCTGTTTTTCCATCTTTCAATCCTTCAACATTCAAAATACGCTGTTCAGGAATATTGATGAAAAAATAAATATAACCAGAAAACAAATATAGTAGTTAAAAATAATTTTTTAAAAAATTTTTAGATCATTTTGATATAATGATATTAAAAATAAATTTTTTTAAAAAAAAAATTTATTTTGATGTATTTTCAAGTGAAAAAAATTTTGAAAAATAACCGCTATCACATTCTCAAATACTCCTCGAATACAAGTTTTCTGTTATTTATTTTAAGTTTTTTTTTCTATGTAGTGTTAGTTTTTAAAGAATTAGTTTTAAAAATCTTAGTAAATTATACAATTGGATTTATTTTGATGTTTATCACCCGTGTATTATATATTCAATTCTTTAGCATTCTATCTGTATAGCATTCTATTTTATTTTATTTTATTTTTGCAAAAAATAAAACCGAGTTTTGCGTAACTGTTCCAATGTCTTTTTATTATTGATGTATGTTTGACATTTTTAATATCATAGAAGAGCATAGAGAAAGGTTTATGTGGAAGATATGATACAAGAGATAAAGAAAATGATTTGCTATTATTGACAATTTCTCTGTTATATTATTTTTGGAGAAGTAACTCATTCGATAATCAATAAAGTTTCTTTACCACTAGTTTACACTTCAATCAAAAACTAAATTTTCTTTTACTACTATTTTAATTTTTAAAAAATATTTTAATTTTGTTTAATGCATTAATTTCAAGAAATAAATTCCTTTTATCCTAAAATCTGGACTTCAAAAACCAGATGTATTTTATAAATAGGGAGAAAACTAGAGAAATTGATTAGTCTTCTCATTCTAATATAAATGGTATATCTTTGACTCGATTGAAAAAAATATATTTAATATTAAAATGTAATAAAAACAAGTCAAGAATAACTTTCCAAACATTAAAACAAAAGAGTGTGTGTGTATATGTTATGTATTTGAAGTTCTTGTATATAATACTATAGCCACACAATCTACAGGGATGAGATTTATAATTATTCCGAGTTTATTATTATTGACAATTTATGTATTTAATTATATTTATGATAGTGATGACACCATGCAAGTAGGCTTCTAAATTATTCTAAATTATAACGAGAAAAGTACAATTATTAAAGTAAAAAAGATCTTCAAGTAGGAATCAGAGGGAATACTGCAACAATGTTAATGTCCTGCAACATTTTTTTATATATATATAAATCTGATAATTAGTAACCAAAATATAATTAAATGCAAATAGACTAAGTGCTACACAATAAAATAAAATAATATTCAAATCCAAAAATATTCCAAAAAGAAATGAAATAAAGAAAACATCTCAAAGTCATGGAAATTGCCAGAGTGTAGTATAAATAGGACCTCTATGGTTGCCCAAAGGCACATAACAAACAACAATATTCTACGTAGTAGTGCATAGAATTTTCTAAGAAGATGATGAAAAGAATGGGGGCTTTGATGTTGCTAGCAATATTCACTTTGGTTGGCGAATGGTATGGTCGTTGTTGTGGATGTTTGGAGGAAGAGAGGATTGGTCTCTTGGAGATCCAATCTTTGATCGACCCATATGGCTTTTACTTGAGAGATTGGGTGGACAGTAGTAATTGTTGTGAGTGGTATGAGATCGAGTGTGATAACACTAGAAGGCGAGTGATCCAACTCTCTCTTAATGGTCCAACTGATTATCAGAGCTTGGGCGATTGGGTTCTCAACGCATCTTTGTTTCTGCCTTTCAAAGAATTGCAAAGTCTTGAATTGCGACAGGCTAGATTGGTTGGTTGCTTGGAGAATGAAGGTCAGTTCACTGTTTCTGCACTTATAATCATAAAATAAATGAAGGTTGGTTGATGTTTAATGTCAACTATCTTGCTTTGATGATTCTCTTTCCAGGCTTCGAAGTCCTATCATCAAAACTGAGGGAACTTGACCTAAGTCATAACCTATTTAATAATGATAAAAGCATTTTGTCATGTTTCAATGGTAACCTTTCCACTCTCAAGTCTTTGGATCTATCAGAGAATGGGTTGACAGGTGGATCAGGTGGTTGCTTCTATGGTAACCTTTTAATTATTTAGCTTCGAAACCTTTTCTTTTCTCCTTCTCATATAGAAACATCATGCAGGTTTCAAAGTCTTGTCATCAAGGTTGAAAAAGCTGGAGAACCTTCATCTAAGACGGAATCAATACAACGATAGCATTTTTCCATCTCTAACTGGATTTTCATCCCTCAAGTCTTTGGATCTGTCGTACAATCAGCTGACAGGATCAGGTATAATACACAGTTTCTACCTACCTAAATGCTTCACATGACATTCTCTTAATTATATTGTTTCTTTATCAACAAAAATGAGAACTTTATATCAAGAAAAGAGGCATATATTTTATTCTTATTTTGGGCTTCCATGCCAAAAGTGTTGTAATATTTAGATTAAATTAGTAATCGTAAGTTCACTTCAAAACTCTCCTATAAATATATATTTTATATTTATCTTTTTAAATAAAACCCACATATTGGACCGGTTTTCGGTTTGAAGCCATTTATTATTTCCTCTCTTTTTAATGGGTTTTATATTATTTTGAACATTTTTTTAATCAAAATATTATTCTGTGGTGGAGGATATTGCCTTATGGTCGTGGTGAATGGTGATGGGTGATTTTATGGTGAAATATTTGGACAGAAGAAATAAAACGTGAAAAGTTTCTAAAACTAATTAATTAGTTTTGCAAAATTAGGCTTAATTATGTTTCTTTATCTTGTTTTGTAAGTCTATCATAACTTAGCTTTCATCTTTATCGACTTTATATCCATAAATTGTTTTTTTTTTCCAATAAGATCAAAATTAGAATGATATTTAAAAATTGTTTCTTAATCTTTGAAGTGCACACAACCTATTTTATAATTAAATATGCGTTCATGTATCATTCTTTTATGTATAATTTAAGAATCAATTCTAATTATCTTTAGTTTCTATATATATATATATTATGCATATCATGAGCTCATAATTATGACTCACTTTTAGAAACAACTCTCTTGCAGGTTTTGAGATCATATCATCACATTTGGGGAAACTCGAGAACCTGGACCTGAGCTATAATTTATTGCATATCGACAGCATTTTATCACATCTGCGTGGACTTCCTTATCTCAATTCTTTAAACTTATCAGGCAATATGTTGCTGGGATCGACGACTGTCAATGGTAAAGTTGTGAAATCTCTGGATTTTTCAGACAATTTGTTGTTTATATCCAAAAATCATCTCACTACAAAAGTATCAGTTCTTTATCATAGGTTTAAAAACTCGATCAAGATAACACTTAATTTCACTACTTACTTGATTGCCTGTTTTCAATTCTACACAACATAGGTTTAAGGAAGACCCTCTCTCAAGGATACTAATTTAAGTCGAGGTTAATCATAGTTTAGTTTCTTAAAATCTTAATTAATAATATTGAATATCAGTTCTTTATCATAGGTTTAAAAACTCGATCAAGATAAAACTTAATTTCACTACTTACTTGATTGCCTGTTTTCAATTCTACACATCATAGGTTTAAGGAAGCTGGACTTCCTGCAGTCATTGCGTTCATTGCCATCCCTGAAGACTCTTTCTCTCAAGGATACTAATTTAAGTCAAGGTTAATCATAGTTTCATTTCTTAAAATCTTAATTAATAATATTGAATGGAATGACTATACTGTACCACTACTACTTTCATCGTATCTTTTCTTCTTCTTCTTTCTTTTTCACAGGGACTTTCTTCAGTTCGAGCACCCTTGAAGAATTGCATCTAGATAATACTTCTCTCCCAATAAACTTTCTCCAGAACATTGGAGCATTACCTGCTCTTAAAGTTTTGTCTGTTCGTGAATGTGACCTCTATGGCACCCTACCCGCTCAAGGTAAATTAACAACTCTCCATCCGCCTATAATTAGATCATCAACAAAAGATTCTTTCAACACTATTTTGACTGTTTCGAGATAAATTATATAGGTTGGTGTGAATTGAAGAATCTAAAGCAATTAGATCTCTCTGGAAATAATTTTGGAGGTTCACTCCCACATTGTTTGGGAAACTTGTCATCTCTACAACTATTAGATGTTTCTATAAACCACTTTACTGGTAATATTGCCTCTGGTCCTCTTACCAACCTCACATCCCTTGAATTCCTCTCACTATCAAATAACCTCTTTGAAGTTCCCACTTCAATGAAGCCTTTTATGAACCACTCAAGCCTCAAGTTCTTCTCCAATGAAAACAACAAACTAGTAAGAGAACCTGCTGCCTTTGATAATTTGATTCCAAAGTTCCAACTAGTCTTTTTTAGCTTGTCAAATAGTCAAACAATGGAAGCACTCAATGTAGAAATTCCTGACTTCCTCTATTACCAATACGACTTAAGAATCCTTGATCTCTCCCACAACAACATCACCGGAATGTTTCCATCATGGTTGCTTAAGAACAATACACGATTGGAGCAACTATATCTGAGCGAGAACTTCTTTGTTGGTGATTTGCAGTTGCAAGATCATCCATATCCAAATATGATCGAATTAGATATATCCAACAACAACATGAATGGTCAAATTCCAAAAGATATTTGTTTGATCTTTCTAAATCTGTGGAGCTTAAGGATGGCTAAGAATGGATTCACAGGCTGTATTCCTTCTTGTTTAGGAAATATTAGCTATCTTACAGTTTTAGATTTATCCAACAATCAATTGTCCACAGTAAAACTAGAACAACTAACAACAATATTGTTTCTCAAGCTGTCAAACAACAATTTGGGTGGGCAAATACCGACCTCGGTGTTCAATTCTTCTGGCCTGGCTTGTCTCTACCTAAGTAGTAACAACTTTTGGGGCCAGATATCAGATTTTCTATTATATAAGTGGAAAGCATGGATTGTATTGGATTTGAGTAACAATCATTTTTCAGGCATGCTTCCAAGGTGGTTCGTCAATTTTACGTACCTTAGTGGAATTGATTTGTCCAAAAACCATTTTAAGGGTCCGATCCCAGGATACTTTTGTAAGCTTTACCAGCTTGAATATTTGGACCTTTCTGAGAACAACTTGTCTGGATATATACCATCTTGTTTCAGTCCACCACAAATAACCCATGTGCATCTATCCAAAAATAGATTGAGTGGTCCATTAACATATGGATTTTATAATAGCTCTTCCCTGGTTACGATGGATCTTCAAGATAACAGCTTCATCGGCTCCATTCCAAATTGGATTGGCAATCTTTCATCATTGAGTGTTCTTCTTCTAAGGGCTAATCACTTTGATGGTGAGCTCCCTATTCAGTTATGCTTGTTAGAACAATTAAGCATTTTGGATGTTTCACAAAACCAGCTCTCTGGTCCACTTCCCTCCTGTTTAGGCAATCTTACTTTCAAGGAAAGTTCCCAGAAAGCGTTGGTGTTTTTCGGATATACTTTTATATCAAGGACCATAAAAAAAGCTTATTATGAAACAATGGGTCCACCATTAGTGGATAGTATGTACAGCATCGAAAAGGATTTTTTCCTAAACATTACAGAAGTGATAGAATTGACAACTAAAAATATGTATTATGGTTACAACGGGAATATTCTCAACTACATGTCTGCTATTGATCTCTCCAATAACAACTTTGTAGGATCAATCCCACCAGAATTTGGAAACTTAAGTGACATACTGTCATTAAACTTATCACACAACAATCTCACTGGATCTATCCCTACAACATTCTCAAACCTAAAGCAGATTGAGAGTTTGGATTTTTCTTACAACAACTTGAATGGTGTCATCCCTCCACAACTTACTGAAATTACTACATTGGAAGTTTTTAGTGTGGCGCACAATAACTTGTCAGGTAGGACACCCGAGAGAAAATATCAGTTTGGGACCTTCGATGAAAGTTGTTACGAAGGAAATCCTTTCTTGTGTGGACCTCCATTGGGAAACAATTGTAGTGAGGAAGCAGTGTTGTCGCAGCCAGTGCCTAATGATGAACAAGGAGATGATGGTTTTATAGACATGGAGTTTTTCTACATTAGTTTCGGTGTATGTTACATGGTTGTGGTGATGACTATTGCAGCTGTTCTCTACATCAATCCATATTGGCGACGCAGGTGGTTGTACTTCATCGAAGACTGCATAGATACTTGCTACTATTTTGTGGTGGCTAGTTTTCGCAAGTTCTCCAACTTCATAAGATGAATTTGTTATGATTGTATGTCTAGCTATTGGGTGCTTAATTTGTAGTGTACTGTCTCTAAGCTCAGCCTTTCTATTTGATTAGTTATTTGGGCTAAATATATAAGATGGACTAGTCATTCCTGAACCATTAGGAAGGGAACTGATTTGGATTGGTCATTGACTCGGGTGTGATTACTCTTTCAACTCTCAAGACTTGTCTGAAAATAAATTGCCAAAACCAATACCTTCAATCAAAATATTCAATCAAAGCATGTGTGACAACGCCCACCTCAGTTATTCAATCAAAGCATTGAAATCAGAGCAAGAAGATAAACCTTCTTCAACGGCCGTTCTGGCCGTTTCTCCTAGCTTTTTTGCTCTGCTCCTCATTTCCTCTGCTTCTTCACTCATCATAATTTGAGTGATTGCCTTCTCTACAGCTTCACAAATTTAAGAGAATTGATAAAAAAAACAGGGGGGGGGGGGGGGGGGGGGGGCGCAGAAAACCAAAA
>Ga0325410_1000940_pt1 | contig 31499 bp, 25 predicted proteins | sample PopdelMetagenome_16_FD_206182 | JGI IMG/M metagenome (GOLD analysis project Ga0325410, IMG submission 206182) | Populus deltoides microbial communities from Bellville, Georgia, United States - Xylem-PdIQD-R3 | ecosystem: Host-associated > Plants > Phyllosphere > Stem > Wood/Secondary xylem...
GGTTCATGGATCCTTTAACTAATGGTGACTATCCACGTAACATGCATGATTTTGTTGGTGGAAGATTGCCCAAGTTCACTGCCGAGGAATCTAAGATGTTGAAGGGATCGTATGATTTTATTGGAATTAATTACTACACAACATATTATGCTCAAAATATCGATGCAAATTATCAGAGTGTTGGATTCATGTCAGATGCTCGTGCTAATTGGACAGGTAACCAATGATCGATATCTTTTCTTTCTTATTCATCTTATTTTTTTTCAATTAGATGATGTTTTATCAATTATCAGTTATTAATTTACTTTGTTATTTCTCAATTTTGTAGGAGAGAGAAATGGAATCCCAATAGGTCCACAGGCTGGTGTAAAATGGCTTTATATTTATCCCGAAGGCATCAGCAGGCTTTTGAATTACACCAAAGATCTATACGGGAACCCAACAATTTACATTACTGAGAATGGTATGGTTGAAATGAACGATCATACATTATGCTACATTTTTAAGTTTCTTAGTACTTCTCTAACACTAAGTATATATGTTCTTAATGTTTTATTTTACTGATTTTTTTTCAGGGGTTGATGACGTAAATAACAATGCTTCATCACTAAAGGAAGCTCTTAATGATCCCATAAGAGAAAAATCTTACAAAGACCACCTTAAGAATGTCTTGAGATCCATCAAGTGAGTTGATTCTTTTCATTTATTAACAAATGATCATTGATAATAAGTTTTTTTAATGTAAAACAAATCCATCTAACTGGGATTCAATATTTATTTATTGCAGTGAGCATGGTGTTGATGTTAAGGGATTTTTTGCTTGGTCTTTAATGGACAATTTCGAATGGGGAAGTGGTTATGCTGTGAGGTTCGGCCTCTACTATGTTGATTACAAAAATGATTTGAAACGATATCCTAAAAAATCAGTCAAGTGGTTCAAGCAGTTTCTTAGAAGAGACTCCCACAGTCCTATTCCACATACGTATCCTCTGATTACTTCTAATGAAACGTCGAAGATTGAAGATAGTTTGGTTCGGGATGCTAAAAGGCCAAGAAATGCCTGAATGCCTTCGGCAGGATTTGAAGTCAAAGTTCTTAGCATCTGCAAATTTGGCTTTCACGGCTGAAAGACAGAGCTCTTAGCATTAATTCAACAGAATTTGGTCACCACTTCATTCATTCAAGGCTGTGGTTAAGAATAAAAATTCATGGTTCTAGTTTTCCTTTCTTTTGTTTAATTATGGTTTTAGAATTTAATTTGATTATTTTACTGCTGTATCGTTTTCTCATTCGATTATTGATTATGATTCGTTTAATAATAATACAATTCTTCTGCACCATCATTCATTATGGTTTGTTTAATATTATTTTTTTCAGAAAGCAAAATGTAATATTTGATCACCCTAACAAAATGAAAGAAATGGATGATCAGCAAAAACGAATACAAATGAAATGGACACACCAAAATTAGAAAAAGTAGAGAACTAAAAAAATTAAATAATTTTCAAAAATTACCTGAATTGATTTGCTGGAATAAATTGAAAAAAAAAAACAACGACGATAGGGTGTTAAGGCGGCGGCTGATTATGGATTAAAGAGAGAGAGGTTTTAGGGTTTGATGATGTGTAAAAAAAAAAATAGTTTGTGTGGAAGTAACATCCAAATCCAATACCTTATACTTAAATTGCAAAGCCCAAGACACTATTCCACTGCATGATTTTGTGTTAATGGTTTCCATGAAAAAGGTATCAAGTAAATATCTCATTTGCTAACAAAGACTATTTTGTGAAACCGTCGACCTTATGGCTAGCTTCACGCAAAACATGAGAGAAAGACATCGAACCCAAAAGTGAAGAAAATATGTTAGGTTTCATATGTAAACCCCGGAAAAATAATAAATAAATAAAAGTGAAGAAATTCATGCATATGGTTAAATAAAAACAGAAATTCAGAAATTTTTGAATATAAATTACGGGCGAAATAATTCGAGACATTATAATAAACCCGGTACTGTTGAGGGTTGAATTTAATTGAAGAGAATAATACACTTAAAAGAAAAAGGGGGTCTAAATGCAAATAAGGGAAAATATAGAGTATAAATACTCTCTCCTCACCAAAAAAATCTGTAAGAACCACAAGGAGAGAAAATAGGGAGTTTTATACCCATTCTTGAGAAATCAAGAGAGAAACACTAAAATTTCAAGAACCCATCCAAGGTTAAGAGCTTAAAGATGGGATAAGCACTTGAGAGCAAAGGATTACCAAGAAATTGAACAAGAAGAAAAGAAAGGAGGGAGTTGAAAATCTTCAACTGGTTGAAAATCAAAATCTTAATTTGTACCGGGTAAGGTATTCTAATCATGATCTTAAAAAAATTCATTTTTAAATTCGATAAAGAATTCATTTTACTTGAAGGGAACAAGCTGAAAGAGAACTTTTATACTGCGAAGTCCATGATGAAACCCCTTGGTTTAGGATACCAGAAAATTGACATGTGCTCTAACTTCTGCATGTTATATTACCTTGAAATGCTGAGATGACCGAGTGCATGACATGCCGGCATTCCTGTTACAAACCCAGAACTCGTAGGGGAAAGACTCTAGTGGCATATAAAAAACTTAGATTCTTCCCGATCACATCTAAACTGCAGAAGTTATTCATGTCACCAGGGACTGTTGAGCATATGACATGGCACCAATCATATGATGCGGTTGATGGAGTGATGGTGCATCCTTCTGATGGCGAAGCGTGGAAACACTTTAACAGTGTGCATCCTCACTTTTCAGTTGAATCAAGGAATGTGCGTCTTGGGTTGTGTATAGACGGATTCAACCCATTCGGGTCATTTATTGCTCCTTATTCTTGTTGGCCGGTCATACTGACGGTTTATAACTTGCCACCGGGGGCCGGAGTTCATGTTTTTATCTATGGTCATACCAGGTCCGAGCAGCCTGGTCCGGAATATAGATGCTTGTCTTCGACCGTTGATTGATGAGTTGGCGCAGTTGTGGTCCTCCAGAGCTTTGACTTATGATATATCGAGGAAAAAAAAATTTCCTTATGAGGGCGGCTTTGATATGGACTATCAATGATTTTCCAGCTTATGAAATGCTTTTTGGTTGGAGCACGCATGAGAAACTAGCATGTCCATACTGCATGGAAAACAACAAGGCATTGACGCTAACAAATGGAGGTAAAGCTTCTTTTTCTCATTGTCACCGTCATTTCTTGCCACATAATCACAAGTACAAAAAGAACAGAAAAGATTTCTTTGTTGGCAGAGTTGAAAAGGATGTTGCACCCCCGCGTCTTTCTGGTAAAGAATTGCATGATGTTGTGTCAGAGTATGGTAACATTGTGTTTGGTCTCCAATCAGGTAAGTAGAAGTTCCTTGGTTTTGGTTTGACCCATAATTGGGTAAAGCGAAGTATCTTTTGGAAGCTTCCTTATTGGAAGACCAATCTTTTCCGCTATAACCTTGACGTCATGCACATTGAAAAGAATGTGTTTGAGAACATTTTGGACACCGTCATGGATGTGAAGGGGAAGACAAAGGACAACATCAAGGCTAGATTAGATGTAGCTTTGTTCTGTAACCATAAAAATATGGAGTTGGTTTGTGATGAGTCACGGGTCGCAAAACCAAGAGCAAGCTTCGTGTTAAAGAAAAACGCATAACTACTAGTCTACAAATGGCATAAGAGTCTATGTTTTTCGGATGGACATGCCTCGAACATATCAAGGCTGGTTAATATGGAGGAATGCAGATTGTATGGAATGAAGAATCATGATTGCCACGTGTTTATGCAAACACTCATCCCATTAGCTTTTCGTGATTTGTTGCCAAAGGGGATATGGGATGCACTCACGGAGATCAGTCATTTCTTTGAGATTTATGCTCCAGCAAGTTGAATGTTGATCACATTGACAGGCTTGAAACGAATATCATCAAGACACTATGCAAACTTGAGATGATATTCCCTCCATCATTTTTTGACTCAATGGAGCATCTCCCCACACATCTACCGTTCGACGCAAAAGTTGGAGGACCGGTCCAGTATAGATGAATGTACCCATTCAAACGGTTAGATATTACAGTTGCAATGTAATTCATATATAAAAGTATTTTCTTTATTTTTCTTCGTTAAAGATATTTGATTAATTCAATGTAGGTACTTGTTCAATCTCAAGAAAAAGGTTAAGAACAAGGTGCATGTTGAGGCTTCGATATGTAAGGCCTATATTGTTGAGGAGATCTCAACATTTATCTCGTACTATTTCGAACCTCATCTGAGAACGAGAATCAATCGCGTTCCACGGCATGATGATGGCGGTGAAGTGTCTTCCAGTGGGAACTTGTCAATATTCTCCAATCATGGACAACCCAAACCTAAAAATGCCGTAAGAGGAAGATATTTGTCAGAAATAGAGTTTAAACAAGCACACAATTATGTTCTATTTAACTGTGATGAGCTGAGACCTTTTATTCAGTAAGTGTATATGTGTGTAATACTAATTAAACTTTGTCAATAATATATTGTTAATTATATATTGTAATAAAATACACTCATTACCACTTGCAGGGAATATCGATAATATTTGATATCCAATAACTCACAGCTGACCGAATCCCATATCTTTCAATTACAAGATGAATAATTTGCCATATGGTTCAGAACACATGTAAGCACTATCACAAACTCATTCTCACTTGCAAAATTATTGTATGCATGTCATTACGTGATTCTCGTTTACTGTTCATTGATGTACATTATATACAAGGTTTATCAAATGAGAAAAAGTGCTTCTATGTCATTGTCTTCACTAAGCTTGGGCCCTGAAAGAAAATTTAAGTGCTACAATGGGTATTTTGTCAATGGATATGTTTTCCATACTGAAGAATACGGGCATGGAAGAAATACATACAACAGCGGTGTTTGTGTTAAGAGATCAACTAGTAGTGAGTTAGAAGTTGACTACTATGGTAGATTAGAAGAGGTCGTCGAACTGCAATATCATAGCGAGCAGAATAGAGTGTTTTTATTCAAATGCTATTGGTATGAAACGACTAACAGAGGAATCAGAGTTGATCCGCACTATGGTATGGTCGAAATCAACTCAAAAGCTAGACTCCGCAAGGTAAATGATGTCTTTGTTTTCGCAAAGCAATGTCAACAAGTTTATTACACATACACCCCTTCTTTTAGAAAGGATCGATCAAGAGTGGATTGATTTTCCGTTTTAAAAACGAAACCCAGGGGTCGTGTCGAGCTTGTTCAGGATGAGAACGAAGACATAAGTGTGCAAGATGAAGTCTTTCAAGTTAGTGAGTTGGTTGAACCATATCGAGTTGCTCCTTCGATTGACTTGGAAGAAAATTTAAATTTTCTTGTTTTCGATGATAGTCTTGTTGATGTTGACGCAGAGGAGTTGAATGTTATTTTGAGCTTTAGCGGACAAGCAAATGTCGATGAAGATGATGATATCCATATTGAAGATTGTGATGAAGGTTGTCATAACCCAATTATGTCGGGTGTGACAAAGGTGATGACTATTCAATTGACGACGAAGAAGAAGAAAATTCAAACTAACTATCAGAATGAAGCCATGTGTAAAACATTTTTTTCATGTAATATATATTATGGATGATATATTTTGTAACATGAAATATTTATTTTATAAGTTTATGTATTGTTTAAGCACTGTTGTTATTGTTTAATGCGATGGACAGTTTAGCAATCAAAATAATTACTTGAAATGCCACTATCACCGATGTCCATACTGACAGACAAACTTCCGTCGGCATTTCATAGAGAGTTGAAAAATAATTACTTGAAATGCCACTATCACCAACGTCCATACCAATGGATTCCAGGCCATCGGTATGTTGTCGGCGGGTCACTATCACCAACAACATCACTGACGGACTGTGCAATTTTCAAAGAGCGGTGCATTAAATGCATCTCTGACTATGTCATTTTGCCGTTAAAATTACCGACGGACCGCGAAAAATATGAAGGGTAATACAAAACGTTGGTGCGAAATTCAAAAATTACCGACGGATTTTTGAAACTTCACCGACAGAATAAATTAAAATAATATTATTTTTAATTTTTGTCAGTGAATCCGTTGATGAAAATGCGCTATAAATCCCTGCGACTGTCCCTTCAGTTCATTTTTTCATCTTCTCCATTCTTTACCTTTCAGTTTTGATTTTTTTCCTCTCATTTCTTCAAGACTTTACCTGCAATCTCTAAATAGTTTTCTTTTGAATCTTCATAAAATTAAAAGGTATGTGTTTCCTCTATTTCATTTTACGTTAAAGTTTTTTTTCTTAGCTATTTTTTTTGTTATGTTTTTAAATCGTCGATGGAGATTCTATTATTTCAATGGAGTCAGGTTTCCAGACATCCTGAATGAATACCTCAAATCGATGCATGGTTTAACAGATTTAGGTTGGTGTTAATTTCTAATTTCCATCTTATTTCTAATAATTTATTAATATAATTGTAAATAAATTATTTTTTTTATTTATCTAATTATTTATACACAACACAAATTCGCTGGGACAGGGCGCATGACAAAGTTGTGAGGAGGGTGTGGAAAAATCACGTGGCAACTAGGTAACATCGAAAACAATACAAGATTGTTTTAGAAAAAAATTTATGTTTCAACGTCTAATTTCTCGTTATAGAAGTAGGTTGCATGAGTTTTGGTATGAATCACAAAAAAAAGACAAAAAAAAACCGCAAGAGATAAGGGTCTCCAAGGCTGGAACGACGTGGCGGTTTGGAGGGATTTCAAACCGATATACATCGTGGAAGATATATGGCCGTGCTATCTTGAGCACATGACGTCTGAGCAGTTCACATAACACTCACAGTCCGGTGCTAGCAACCAGAATCGGCCAATTCATGGCTCGGTGACAACGCACACCAGCGGCTCTGTTCCATTTGCTGCACATGCGAAACGGATGGTAAGATTAATTTAAATGAAATATATCGTTAAATTAATTTGTTGTTAATTAATCTTTTTTCATTATAGGCTACATCTCTTGGACATGAGCCGAGCCCGATGGAGCTGTTTGTGGAGACGCACTTGCAGAGTCAAGACCGCCAAAACGGGGCGCAACAGTTAGTTGACAACCGTGCTCAACACTTCGTGGTATGTTTGTTTAATCATTTTATTTTGTAAGTTATTATTTTTATTGAATTGAATATGATGATTACTTTTTTTTTTATTTTCAGGAGACCTATAATAGCCAGTTGAGGGAAAGACATGGGGACGATCCTTTAACCCATCCGGAATTCGATCCAGATTTGTGGATGGAGGTTGGATCATCTGATGGACCCGATAAAAATTGGGTTTATGGGCTCTCCAACACTACGGCTGAGAACTTGTGGTCGACCCATGATGTTTCAACCGTTGGGAGCTCCCAATCAGTATCGAGCACTCAATCTAAGGAGTTCGTGGCCTTGCAGCAACACACGACTTAGCTCATTGAAAAATACGACCACCTATCAGCGGAATATGCACAACTTAAAGTGGAGTATGCACAACACAAAGCGGATCATGAACAGCTTCGCGAAATGGTCATGAACATGGTATCACAGAGTGGTGATACATGTGCGCCTCATCCTTTTTTGTTGTATAACCACCAGCCTCCTCCTCCTCCAGCTCCATCTTTATATTAATTTGTAATAAATATTATTTACCTTTAATAGTTCATTTAACTTTTTTTTTTTGAAACACATTCAGTTTGTAATGAATATTATTTAACTTTATTTTTTTTGTTTTTGGTGTTTAATAAAAATTTTATTTGTATAATTGGTTTTTATTACCATTAATTTATATAATTTTATATTATGTATTCTAAATAATTTTTTAAAACATATTTAAAAATAATCACAGAGGGTTTTACTGACGGAATATATTCGTTGGCATTTGACAGTAGCTGCCATAGTCACCAACGAATTTACAGATGGATATATTCGGTCGGCATTTTACACTGACCGACAACTTTACCGACGGACTTAATATGTCGGTATTTGATAGTACCTGCCACAATGACCGACGAATGTACAGACGGATATCTTCGATCGATATTTCAAACACTCACCGACAACTTTACCGACAGTGTGTATCCATCGGTATGTCACACTATCACCGACAGGATAAATCTATCAGTATATTTCAAGCGGGAAACTTTTTCTTTTGGCGTGTAATTTTTGTCTGTAAAACCATCGGCAAATGTTTTTTTATGTTGCCGACCGATATAGCTACCGACGGTGGTATTACCGATGAACAGAAAGCCGACAGACGTATTCTGTCAGCAAGGACATCGGTAAATAAATTACCGACGAACTCTTAATCACATACCGATGGAATATTTCCGTCGGTAAAACTGTGAAATCTTGTAGTGGGGGTATTGTAGGAATAAAAATAATAAATATTGTCTCAAGATACATGTCCCTTCACATCTCATGTTTTGAAAGTACATAAACTCACTCCAAAGCATCCTTTCAATTTAGTTTTCCTTCGTATTTGATCATTGTTTTTTTTTATTACTATTGCTTTTAAATAATTAAATTTTTTTTTTTCAAATCCATCCTTCTTTATTTTTTTCATATGTCATATTTGGTCCCTGTTATTTTGATTGATATTTGTTTTGTTTTGAATCCTTTGTTAATTGATTTTTTTTTAGTTTCATCCCTCAACATTTAATTTTAGTTTATTTTTATGTCAAATTTGGTCCTTGTTCTATTGAATACCATTTGTTTTGTTTTGGATTCTTTTTTTATTGAAACTTTCTTTTTCAATTTCATCGCTTAACATTTTTGTTAATCAAAATTTATCTTCATGATTTTTTTTTAGTTTTCCTTATATTGGATAATCCTAATCTGAAGATCCGGGTGATTGGTTTGGATCAGGTTAGTCGAAGTTGATTTAAGATTTTTTTTAGTATTGATTTTTTTTAATTCCATTATTCAATATTGAGTTTGTTAGGAATTAGGATGCATTATTTTTTTATTTTTATGAGGTTATCCTGATCTCATTTGCCGATTTACGGGTTAACCCAAGTTGACTTCGGCCAAATATATTTTTTTATTTATCTATTGTTGTTGCCAATTTTTTTCTTATCATATTATTAAATGAATCGAGCTTATTAGATCTAAGTTAAGGAATGATAAAATCAAGCAACAAATTGTTAGTGCGAATAAGATTTATGTTTAATAATTGACTTATAAATTATTACAGCAATAAATTGAGGAACAATACTAATTAAAACATACCGCGTGCAGAAATTCGAAGGCTTTGCAAAATTTCAGGGGAATGCAAATCTATACATGTATGGATGTGTTGAACAAAAGAAAGCGGGTGAAGAAAATAGAAGGATTCAAAGATTAGTATCCTATCAATGGATTCAAACAAGAGCCGGTGGAACGAGGATAATACTGGATAAGGGGTTAGAAACAAAGTGGGATAAGGGGTTAGAAACAAACCTATCAATGTGCCTTGTGACCTTATAAAAAAGAATTAACAAATCACAATCTTTAATTTATTTATATTCTTTAATATGTAAAGATTCATATACGTGGATTCTATTGTGTTATATTTTAAGCTATATATGTTGACAGATTTACCATAACACTCCATACATGCCTAACTCTACGGTATCAAATCTTAGGTTTTACCGGCTTCTAGTTTGGCTAAGATCACAGCGTATGAGGTTATATGGATAAATTAGGTTAAATTAGCATCCCTGAAGCCAGGATTGTGGCTGCCGGATTAAGTTGAAAGTAACTGACGAATCTCAAGTACAAGAGGCTTGACTTGACTAATTCAGCATATATAGTTGGATTACGATGGATGGTCTTTGATTTATAAAGAGCCATAACACATGCCAGTATATTAAGGGAACATTAAACTCAAGCTAAGATAGCGATTTGCCCACCCTAGCCTGCAGGTCACTGCCCAAAGTTGCCGAGCATGAGCGCAATGTACGTATAATGTTAGAGCTTGGAAGTAGTTAGAAATTAGGGAGGAGGTATAATGTCCAAAGGCATTTTGCTTTCAAAATTAGAATATCATTATATTAAAGACGACAATGCTTAATTAATGTAAGAAGTAAAAAACCTTAATAAATAAAAGTGATAGACATGGGATGCTGGTGACAACGTGTGCAATAAAACTAAACCAAACTTATCCCGACTCAATTAAGATAGTAATTTGTATTGTGGTAGTAATTAATTATTTTTTAAAATATTTTTTATTTAAAAATATATTAAAATGATAATTTTAAAAAAATAATTTCTAATATTAGAATATCAAAACTATCTAAACAAAAAATAATTATTTTTTTTATGAAATGCTATTTGCTTAGGGTTTCCAAATAGAACCTCACAGTATTTATGAGGTAATTTTGTCAACTTCAAAGTACCCTCTACTCTTCCTATAATTAATATGAGTTGTTACCTCATCAAGTCATCAGCTTATGGTTGAAATATTGTGCTGACCATGGAGTAGATCCTAAGAATTAACTCATCTAGTTAGTTTTCAATCAATAAAACCCGCAAGTCCATAAATGGAATCTAAACCTAAAATAATTATTTTTAAAAAAATTATTTTTTTATAAAATGATATTTGCTTAGGGTTTCCAAATAGAGCCTCACCCTAAAAGTATTTATGAGGTAATTTTGTCAACTTCAAAGTACCCTCTACTCTTCCTATAATTAATATGAGTTGTTACCTCATCAAGTCATCAGCTCATGGTTGAAATATTGTGCTGACCATGGAGTAGATCCTAAGAATTAACTCATCTAGTTAGTTTTCAATCAATAAAACCCGAAAGTCCATAAATGGAATATCATTCCTTCTTATCAATGGACATATGGAAGTAGTTAACATTGAACGAATAAAATAAAAACACTAATACCTAAAGTGAGTATTGTCGCACGTGTGCGGCATCGTGGCGAATATCTTCCACTCTCAGGTAACATGTCTACCTGGAAAATATTAAGAGACAAGGAATTCTTGTCTCTTATCAGTGGAGAAATAGAATGGGCGTCGCCACCTAATATTTTGATCAATAGGAACCCTAACTAGTCTTAGAGATCGGGCATGGGGACTGGTTGCGTAAAGGAAAGGTATTAGCTCCCCAACTACGCCCTACCTAAGGTAAGCTGCATTGTTTAATTATCAGATAAAACACTGAGGGCTTCTCGTGTTTTTTAATTGTTGGTCTATCTATGATTCAAGAAAAGCCCTTCTCGGTAAGGAGGTTCTTATCTTATCGGGTAAAAACCTAGTCATTCTAACGTCAACAAAAGAATTTAATATTATAAATATGTCTTACGTATATGGTCGTAACCCCAGATACTAAAAGAAAACAAAATATTTGTTTTGGAATTTTTGAAATATTAGCTTAATTCTCGTGACTTTAATAAACTGGTTATTAAAGCCAAAATGCATGCTAAAACATATTTTTTGAAGTTTTCTTTGTTGTATGAAAATACAATATGATGTTTTTTGCTTTGAGAGACTTGGTTGTATGCATGAAAACAAAAACATGTTTTTTTATGTTTTGATGAAAACCGAGTATTTTAATATTGGATTTGTATTTTTATGATATAAAAATATAAACCAATATTAAGCAAAATGTAGTAGAAAAATACGTGAGGAAATCATAAATTTTTCGAAAATATTTTTATGAATTTTTTTTTTTGGACTGAGCCGGTGATTAGTACTTAAAAATGCATTTTTATCAAGGTTTTATATCATCATTTTGCACTTGAAGTATCAATAACTCCTTAACTAGAGCATGTTTTATAATAACAAATCTGATAATATAAGTTACCTTTAATTTATAATAAATGTTCATCTTTAATATAGGCCTATCACATAAATCAAAGGAATGATTGATGAGTTTAACTACTGAAATTGAGAAGACAAAGAGAGGGCTAAGCTTAAAAAAGAGATGTTGGTTCAGTCCAAACTGGAACACCATTTGGTTATTGGATCATAACTGGAGATGTAGAACTTGGATTTAGGCCTGGTTTATATGTATGGAAAGCTAAGACATAAGCCTAAAACTTTCATGACGAGTTCAAGATTTAAAAGTGTCATTTTCGAGTTCAAATGGTAGCAACAACGGAGAAGTCGTAATCTATCCTGCAGCCCAGATATTGTTTAGTGTTCAGTCCATATCTCGAGTTCTAGAAGTCCAAATGCACCGATTCTTGTTTTGTTGGAAAGCTGAGATAATTTCCCAGAACTTTCATGAAGACTATCTGTTCAAATTCTGATTTTAGCAATGATGTTTTCTGCAGACAAGATGATAAGGATTGTTACCAAGTCAAGAGGTGGCTACCCACTCAATAATTAGTCATCAAATCAATTGTTCTGAATTTTGGCCTATAAAAGAAGGCATTTTCCATGCATTTAGGCGTCTTGGTTTTCAGATCAAAATCATGCTCTTTATTTATTTCTTTGTATTTTGTAATGTTCAAGTTTTATTCCATGTTATATTTTTCTTAATCTCTTGTTTATGCTTTCCATTTCCTTTACTATACTTATGTTCTTATGTTGTTTATTTATGTTTCTCTTTTCTTAGTGAAAAGGTTACACTAATGGTGTAAGAATAAGTATAGTATAAACTCAACATGGACTTTAATGTTTGATACTAACATGTTTTTTATTTGTTATCTTGTTCACTTTTAATACTTTGCTTGTTAAATGGTTAATCTAGATTTATGTTGTATAACCCTTGGTACAACAAATACTTGGCACTTTCATAGCCCAACCATATGGTATAACCGACACATGTGCTATGAAAGGAACTTGATTTGTTGTTAACATAAGTTATAATCATGAATACCTGACAATATTTACAAGTATTAGCATTATTCGAATAAGATAATTAATGTAATCATGTTACCAATTTATAATCCGATTGGAACCTCCTTTGCGTGTGGTTTCCAGTTGGGTAATAGAAAAAGTTTATACTATACTTGTTTGAAATACCATTAGTTGATCCTCTAACCTTGACAATTATTTTATCCTTGTTTAATCCTTATATCAATATCACATCTCAAAGCTCTCTTCAACTCATTTTCTATTATTATCTATTTCTTTATTTGTAATTTATACAGTTAACCTCCCTGTGGTTCGACCCCGGTCTTGCCAGGTTATTTATTACTTTGACACTCCTGCACTTGGGATAGGACATCAATCTTTTGATCGTGTCAAGTTTTTGGCGTCGTTGCTAGGGAGGTAAGTTATTGCATAAATTATTTCTTTTCTTTTCTTTTCACTTTTATTTGTTTTTCTAATCTTTGTTTCTTCTTTTTCTTTTTCTTCTTTTTTTTTTCTTTCTTTGTGCACTTGCATGAGAGTTTGGACACACATATTAAGTGGTAGACTTTCTAGGAAATCCTCATCATTTTCAGAAAACATGGCTGAAAAGGATAATCAATCGCTTCATAATGAGAATAATGTGAATAATCGTGTTAGAACACTTAGAGACTAGAAAATCAAGATTTACAAGAACAAGTATGCGATCATGCATAATTTTTCCTCCTGGTGCATCTCATTTTAATTTTAAGCCAGACATTATTCAACTTTTACCTTCTTTTCATGGCTTAGATCTAGAAAATCCATAATTGCATTTGAGAGAATTTGAGGAAGTCTGTAACACCTATAATGACTTAAATTGTAGCATGAACACTATTAGATTAAAGCTTTTTCCTTTTACATTAAAAGATAAAGCTAAAACATGGCTATAAAATCTTAGGTTAGGATCCATTCGTGCTTGGGATGCAATGCAACAACAATTTTTAAAGAAGTTGTTTCTGTCTCACAGAACAAACTCTTTCAAAAGACAAATCATCACATTCACTTAAAAATCAGGAGAAACATTTTACCAATGTTAGGATAGGTATCGAGATTTGCTTAATATTTGCCCTCATCATGGTTTTGAAACATGAAGATTGGTTTCACATTTTTATGAAGGGTTAACACTTAAAGATAGACAAATGGTAGAATTGATGTGCAATGGAACTTTTGAAGATAAAGACTCTGATAAAGCAATGGAGTACTTAGAGTTGTTAGCTGAAAATGCTCAAAATTGGGACACTACAGACACTTATGAGGCACCAGGTAAAACTCAACATCATACATCTAGTAGAGGCATGTACAACCTTAGGGAAGATCATGACCTTTAAGCCAAATTTGCATCTCTAGCTAGAAAAATCGAGGTACTAGAATTGAAAAGGAGTGGTCAATTAAAATCTGTTTAAGAAATTGTGTGTCAAATTTGTGAAACTAATGAACACTCAACCAATGATTATCTAACTTTGCCTTCTTTTATGGAATGTCTCCATGAACAAGCCCTTGCTTTAAACAATTTCCAAAGGCCCAATCATAACCCATACTCATAAACATATAACCCTGGTTGGAGAAATCACCCAAATTTCAGTTGGAAGAGTGATGCACAAACTTTACAGCCACCGTTTCAAGCACACCATAATTTCCAAATTCTCATGGATATACACCTCCTTATGCTCCACCTCCTAGAAGAATCTTGAGGAAACATTGCATGTATTCATTGAAAAGCAAGAGACAATCAACACTCAAAATGCTCAAATCATGGCAGATTTGAAAAATACTCTTGCAAAATTCACATCTGCTCTCAGTTTTCAGGAGATAGGTAAGTTCTCATCTCAACCACAACAAAATCCCAAAGGGCAATACAATGCAAATGCAAGTAGCTCTGAAAGCCAACACATGGATCAAGTTAAATCAGTCATCACTCTTCGCAGTGGTAAGGTTATTGAAAAACCCACTCTTGAACCTTGTGAGAAAGATGATGAGTTAATCTATGAGGGTAAGGAAGGGGTTGAATCTGAACATTGCAAAGAAAAGACTGATTCCCTGCCAGCACTTCCATTTCCTCATGCCATGACCAAACAAAGGAAAGTCAATCACAACTCTGAAATCTTTGAAACTTTCAAACAGGTAAGGATCAATATACCTTTGCTGGATGCTATTAAACATGTATATTTTTATGCTAAATTTTTGAAAGACTTGTGCACCGTGAAGAGAAAACTAAATGTAAAAAATAAAGCCTTTTTAGCCGAACAAGTAAGTGTTATTCTTCAAAACAATAATGCTTTGAAATATAAAGACCCTGGTTCTCCTACAATTTCATGCTTTAATGGAGAACATAAAATTGAAAAAGCTTTACTTGATCTTGGTGCTAGTGTGAATTTACTTCCATATTTAGTTTTTCAAAGTCTCAATCTAGGTGAGTTAAAACTAACTTCTGTAACTCTTTTACTTGTTGATAGATCTGTAAAAGTGCCTAGAGGAATAGTTGAAGATGTGTTAGTACAAGTTGATAAATTCATTTATCCTATGGATTTTATTGTCTTGGATACACAACCTGTAGAAGCATGTAATTCATTTCCTGTTATTTTAGGGCGTCCATTTCTTGCAACTTCTAATGCATTGATTAATTATAGGAATAGACTGATGAAGCTATCATTTAGAAACATGACATTGGAGATGAATATTTTTAACATTTGCAAGCAACCTGGAGATGGTAATGATTCACAGGAAGTAGATGTTATTCAAGAATTAGTTTTATGATCAATTTGAATCCACCGTGAGTAAAACAGAGTTTGATGAATATGCAGATTTACAAATGATTTATTCTCAAGAAGAAATCGAGGACAAGAAAGGCACTGAAAATGTTGATATGGATCTTTTGTCAAGATTGACAATAGATTTGACATCCGACATCACACCAATCAATGATTACTTTCCTAACGAATCCTTACTTTCTCTTAGTCCAATACCTTGGTTTGCTAATCATATCAATTTTCTTCCAACGGGAGATTTTCCAACTCACTAGAATACCGAAGACAAAGGAAAGTTTTTGAACCAAGTGAAGAACTTTTATTGGGATGACCCTTACTTATTCAAATATTGTCCTGATCAAATAGTTCGAAGATGCATTTCGGACAATGAGGTAAGTAGTGTTATTAAACTATCATTCTGAGGCATGTGGGAGTCATTTCTCGTCATAAAAGACGACTGCAAAAATCTTACAATATGGATTCTATTGGACCACCATGTTCAAAGACACATGTCGTACATCACCCGCGTAGCGGCGTTGGCGATTTTCATTTTTGTTTGCTTGATTGGTTCTTGGGAGTCGCCACCTAGTATTTCATTGAGGGTTACTAGGAAACCCAGATGTACTGGTCTTGTCAGAGATTCACGGGTAAGGGACTTGTTGTGGTTAGGGAAGGTATTAGCACCCCTAACGCACCCTACATGAGGTAAGCTGCTTCGTGGCTTTGATATGTTAAAGAAGTTTTAAAAATTGTCTTTTCATCGGATATTAGAAATACGACTTACGTGTAAGTTCATAATTCTTGAACGTGAGCAAATCAAAATATTAAATTCTTCTTTATTCTTTGCAATTTTATCATAAAAAAACATCCATAAAAAAAATACAAACACATTCATTTTCACTATATTTTTTCTTTCCTTTTTTTTACATCCACACTACAAATTATAAAAATTCAAAAATACACAAAAATTACATTAAACAATTTAAAATTTACAAAATAGCCCAAAACAATTCAGAACAGTGTCAGGCAGACTTCTGGAGCTGCAAGACAATGGCAGCGCGTCTGCTCCACGAGCCGCTGCCACTGGCAGCGCGTGGATTCACGCGTCGCCATCAAAAAATCCAAGCAGCGAAGGGATCTGGAACGACTTCCTCCCTTCTTCCTTTCCCTGCTGGTAGTGACACCCACCGTCACCTACAAAAGAAGAAAAAATAGAAGCCAAGTTTCGGTTCTAATCTTCGTTTTAGATCTGTTCCCTTCTGTCTTCTTTCTCTCCCTTCAGATATTTTTCCACTGTAGATCTTCTCCTTTACAAGCGGTCGATGGCTCTGAGTTCAGGGCATCTGTGGTCGGATTAAAGAGGGGAGGATAGAGGGATTGTTGATGAGGGATGATGGGGACGACTGAGAGGAGAAGGGGCTAATGAGGAAGGCCTGTGGAAAGGAGAAGAAGATCGGGGAAAAGCTAGGGCCAACTTTAGCAGCTGGTTTTTAGGAGAGAAAAACCAAAGCCGGGGGGCGGCTGTTTGGTTAGAGATAGGTTTAGGTTTAGGTTTAGTTTTTTTATGTGTTTTTCTTTCAAAATTGCCCCCCCCCCACTTTTTGTGTGAGTTGTGGACCTATATTTATAGGTAAAATGTTGCTTGGGCCTCAAAATTGGTCCCTCAACTTTCCTTTTTTTGTAAATTTTGATTTTTCTTGTTTTTTTCTTGTATTTTTTGAAAACAAGCAATATCAACGTCGACTCAATGAGGAAAATCAATACTTTTAAAAATGACGCATGAAAAGTCGAACGCATTCAAAAGACATTTGAAAAATTAAATTCTTTTGAGAGAATGCTGAAAATGCTAAAAACGATACAAATATATTAAAAACATATTTTTTGGATTTTTGTTGTTGTTCGCTATTTTTGGATTTTTCAAAAATTTTATCAAAAAGATGGGTCAAAAATTGAGTAGCAACAGATGCCCCCTCTTTACAATGCTTACGAAGCAAAACTCCTAAATGTTTTGCATAGTAAGCTTTGTAAAGAAAAGAAAAAGAAAATGATCTTAAAAACATGGAGAATGGTCTCATTGTAATGGGTGACCTACCCAAGTGGAAAAAGCGAAGCGTGGTCTCATTGTAATGGGTGACCTACCCAAATGGAAGAATGGCCTCATTGTAATGGGTGACCTACCCAGATAAAAAAACATGGAGAATTGATCGCGTTGTAATGGGTGACCTACCCAGAAAAATATTGGTCTCATTGTAATGGGTGACCTACCCAAGAAAAAAAGAAAAGAGTGGTCTCATTGTAATGGGTGACCTACCCAAGTGGAAGAATGGCCTCATTGTAATGGATGACCTACCAAAAAAAAACATGGAGAATTGGTCACGTTGTAATGGGTGACCTACCCAAGTGGAAGAATGGCCTCATTAATGGGTGACCTACCCAAGGAAAAAGGAAAGAGTAATTTCATTGTAATGGGTGACTTACCCACATGGAAGAATGGCCTCATTGTAATGGGTGACCTACCCAGATAAAAAAAACATGGAGAATTGGTCGCGTTGTAATGGGTGACTTACCCAGAAAAATGTTGGTCTCATTGTAATGGGTGACTTACCAAAAAAAAAGGATGGTGAGGGCTCAAAGGCGCACTCGAAAGGAGGTAGGGTTAGAAAACGCACTACCTAAGAGACGGTGGCTCAAGGGCGCACTCGGAAGGAGGTAGGGTTAGAAAACGCACTACCTAAGAAGTGAGGCTCAAAGGCGTACTCGAAAGGAGGTAGGATTAGAAAACGCACTACCTGAGAAGTGGGGGCTCAAAGGCGCACTCAAAATGAGGTAGGGTTAGAAAACGCACTACCTGAGAAATGGTGGCTCAAAGGCGCACACAAAAGGAAGTGAGGGCTCAAAGGCGCACTCGAAAGGAGGTAGGGTTAGAAAACGCACTACCTAAGAAGTGAGGGCTCAAAGGCGCACTTGAAATGAGGTAGGGTTAGAAAACGCACTACTTGAGAAATGGTGGCTTAAAGGCGCACACAAAAGAAAGTGAGGGCACAAAGGCGCACTCGAAATGAGGTAGGGTTAGAAAACGCACTACCTAAAAGGTGATGATGAAACACCGATTTGACAATGTTGAAAACAATGCATTATGATCAATATGCATGTATACTTACCTGAGAAATATAGGTCCCCATTTCTTTATGGTGTCTTTCTTTTCTTAAAAGTTGGAGTGTTGATAGTAAACATCGATGGCTTTTTCACTCTTGCTTATTCGATTCATATCTTGTGATCTTGACCTCTATGAATGACTTGATGTCATCATACTTCTTTGTCCTCCACCTTTTATCTCAAGGGTTGTCAATTTTGCCCGACATTTTTCTTAGAAAGGGAATCATGGAGCCAACCCTACCATGCATTTTTTATTGCCCCCTAGCTTGATCATGCCCCCAAGTATTTAATTCGGGTTTGGGGATGAGGCTATATGAAGGAAGATTTGGTTTTTGACAAGGAGTTATTTTCATGCAGAATTTTTGGAATTTCAAAGTTATTCCAGACACAGAAATCATTTTGACATCGATTCAAAGCAAACTCATCTGAAGAAATTCAAGTGATTCCTATGAAGAGGTTTTCAGAAGTGATGAAAACTCTTTGTTTTGCTTTTGATGAAAAATGTGAAGTGATGTTTGGTTGGTAAAAAAAAGGTTCAAAATTCAATTTGAGGGTTACAGAGAACCGATTTTCAAAGCATTAATTTTATTTGCATGAATAATGATTTGGTTCGCATGAGAACGCACTGCCTACCGATCCAGATTTCTTGCCTTTGATCAGAAAGGGCTTGATTATGCATGTAATGTAGGCTTGGGCTATTGGTTATGAAGAAAAATGATATTTACAAGCTCAAAAGGTGTTTAAGGGATTTCAAGACTAAGGATCACTTGTGCTTGTTTGTTAACCTTTTGTCATTTGAATGTCTTTCCAAAATGGTTTATCGTGCCCCCCAGTGTTGGGCTTGGGTTTTTCATTTGTTTTTTCTTTCTTCACTTGGTTGTGCATCATCATATCAGTTATTTTTGTGAGAAGCTCAATTCTTTTGGACCTTTTGGTTTTTTCTTCATGCCCCCGGCTTTGTTTGGACACTTTTGATGATTGAGAATTTTCTTTTATGCCCCCAGTGTTGCTTGGACACTTTCAATCATTGAGGTTTTTTCTATGTCTCTTGCACTTGCCCCCAGTATGGGGTGTGATCCTAGCCAAGGTTATTTTCAAAAAATATTACTAGGCTCAAAAGAGGACCGCGAAGGATATATTTTAGCCTCGTGAAAAGATTATCAAAGATGGCCTTTCTTCATTCCAAACTCATGCATTTAGGACCGGTAAGCCTTGCTTTCATGCGAGTATGTAAAGTGATTTCTCATTATTCATTTAAATAAAACTCAGCTTTAGAGTCACCTCATGGTTTGTTTTTCACGTTTTCTAGGTGTATAGTTACCATTCTAAGGAATCACCTGAATTTCCAAAACTCGTTTGTTCTGGACAAACACCAACATCATTTTTGTTTTTGTACTAAACTTTGAATTCCTAAAAAATCTTTGTGAACATGTGTGATCATGTATAGTTTTGGAAGAAAAGGGAAACACACCAAAAGATTCTTGGCGCAATGGTTTCATGCTTAATGATATTTGCATGAAACAACAACAAAAATAAAGGCATGTCATGATCACGGGAAAACACATGATCTTATTAACAAGAAAGGCTCATTTGAAAAAGAAAGTCTTGTGGCAATTTTGAGCTAAATTACCAACAAAAATTGGAACAGGTTAAAACAAAAAATCAAGAAGTTTTGCAGGCATGATCGAACAGAGGTAGTTATTTTTTTGGCAGAAGAAGAACATGCTCCATTCTGCAACGGTGGTGCAATTCCCCTTCGGTTAGCCTTCCCACAAAAGCTTTTGCAGAAATATTGGATTGTGTTGAGGCTCTTGACCATGTTTGCCCCCAATTTATTTGGGCTGAGTCGTTGTTGGGGTTTGAACAAAGATGGTAGGTCGGTTGGAAGGAACATTCCCCAAAGTTATTTCTAAGTATTTGCTCGAGTAAGCTAGAGGCAAGTCACGCTTGTCTTTAGAGACTCCAACTCTTCTTGAAAATGGATGTTACGACGAGCACACTCTTCATCTTTCATGTTTTTCTCTCAAAGTTGGGTGTTGTAGACTCGTAGGGGACCTACTTTTCATCCCGGTGCATGCATGACAAATGCATGAACATGTAATCTATATGATGAACACGCCCTTCGAGGGGTGACATATGATCGTAACTCTTGTATGATGAAACAAGAATCTTGATTCTTACCCAAACTCTACAATGAAAATTTTCTGAGTGATGGTCATTGTGTCACTCACAAGTCTTGAGTTCAAGATGATTTAAGAAGGGTTTGCCCTAATGTAAATAAAGATAGCACATACAACCTAAGGATAGGTTCTATTCATTATGTGAACATGGGTAGGTTTTCTACTTGGTCTTAAAAGGGTCTCATATCTGCCTAGTGACAATCTTCGTAAAGACAGTATAGAGGCGTTGCAAAAAATGGTTAAGGCACGTATACCCACCATTACTAAGCAGACACTCAGATATGAGTTGAGTGTTTCACGCATCTGAACCCTGACTAATAGTCATAGGGTAGATCGCTAGCTCCCCACCTAACCTAAAAGCTTGTGTGTGATTTCAAAAATAAAGACATGTGATGCATGAGACGATTCTACAAAATGCATGGAAAATACATTAACAAAATAGAGACAAAAAAGCAAAAACTTAAACACATCAAATACACAAAGCTTAGTCCAATATTGTTAGAAATAGTACCTTCCCTAGTGGAGTCGTTATTCTATCGCACATCACCCGCGCGGCGTTGTATTTCATTGAGGGTTACTAGGAAACCCAGATGTACTAGTCTTGTCAGAGATTCACGAGTAAGGGACTGATTATGGTTAGGGAAGGTATTAGATCCCCTAACGCACCCTACCTGAGGTAAGCTGCTTTATGGCTTTGATGTGTTAAAAAAGTTTTAAAAATTTTATCTTTTCATTGGATATTAGAAATACGACTTACATGTAAGTTCATAATTCTTGACCGTGAGCAAATCAAAATATTAAATTTTTCTTTATTCTTTGCAATTTTATCATAAAAAAACATCCATAAAAAAATACAAACACATTCACTTTCACTATATTTTTTCTTCTTTTTTTTTTACCATCCACACTACAAATTATAAAAATTTAAAAATACACAAAAATTACATTAAACAATTTAAAATTTACAAAATAGCCCAAAACAATTCAGAACAGTGTCAGGCATACTTTTGGAGCTGCAAGACAGTGGCAGCGCGTCTCCTCCACGCGCCGCCGCCACTAGCAGCGCGTGGATTCACTTATCGCCGTAAAAAAATCCAAGCAGCGAAGGGATCTGGAATAGCTTCCTCCCTTCTTCCTTTCCCTGCCGGCGGTGACACCCACCGTCACCTGTAAAAGAAGAAAAGACACAAGCCAAGTTTCGGTTCTAATCTCCTTTATAGATCTGTTCCCTTCTGTCTTCTTTCTTTCCCTTCGGATCTGTTTCCAGTGCAGATCTTCTCCTTTACAAGCGATCGATGGCTTTGAGTTCAGGGCATCTGTGGTCAGATAACAGAGGCGGAGGGGCGTGGCTTGTGGTCGGCGGGCTCTGTTGAAACTGTTGTGTTTGGGCTGCTACCGGAGGAGAAAGGACTATTGGGCGGTGGCTGGTGAAGATGGAGACCTTGGGTCTTAGGAGGCCGGTGAGTAGGGAAATGGGGAGAAAGTTGAGAGAGGGGACCGTGGGTCTGTGGCCGACTGTTGTGGGGAAGGAAATGGGTGTGGGAGGAAAAAATCTGAAAGCAGGGGAGAGTGACAATAAAGAGGTTGGTGCTGAGAAGGGAAGGCTTGTCTTGTAGCCGGCTGGAGAGAAAAATCAAAACTAGGGGGCGGCTGTTTGGTTTTTTTTTTTTTTTGCAGAGGGGAAAGGGAGAAGTACTGAAAATGGCCGAAAGAGGGGAGGATAGAGGGAGTGTTTATGAGGGATGATGCGGACGACTGAAAGAAGAAGGGGCTAATGAGGGAGGCCTGTGGAAAGGAGAGGAAGATCGGGGAAAAGCTAGGGCCAGCTTCAGCAGCTGGTTTTTGGGAGAGAAGAACCAAAGCTGGGGGGCGGCTGTTTGGTTGGAGATAGGTTTAGGTTTACGCATTTTTCTTTCAAAATTGCCCCCCCCACTTTTTGTGTGAGTTGTGGACCTAAATTTATAGGTAAAATGTTGCTTGGGCCTCAAAATTGGTCCCTCAACTTTCCTTTTTTTGTAAATTTTGATTTTTCTTGTTTTTTTCTTGTATTTTTTGAAAACAAGCAATATCAACGTCGACTCAATGAGGAAAAACAATACTTTTAAAAATAACACGTGAAAAGTCGAACGATACAAATATATTAAAAACATATTTTTTGGATTTTCGTTGTTTTTCGCTATTTTTGGATTTTTCAAAAATTTTATCAAAAAGATGGGTCAAAAATTAAGTAGCAACAACACACATGTGTTCTGCAAAGCTTGTGAAAATTGTCAAAAGTCATGATTTATTTCAAAACATAAGGAATCTTTAGATAATCTTCTATTGACTTTTGGGACATATCCTAGTGGCAATGTACATTGTGCATTTCATAACTTATGACCTCATTTTCATAAAGAACATGCCTGATGTAGTCTTAGGAATCTAACTATAAAAGATCTTGTTTTCCAGTTTTTAAGAAAACTAGATGGGAAGCCTATCCCCGACCCATAGAGAGCATTTAAGTCGTTTTTGGATGTAAAACCAAGGAAAGATGTGAGCCACAATCACAGCTACCTGTACATACACATGCTTTTTCAAAATAAATAAATAGAGAGAGAGAGAGAGTGTGTGAGACTCCAGCTGGCCTACATATAGGTGGTATGATTTCATTTTCAATTTCTCATCTATAAAATCTTCTTTTCCTTCCCTTCATTTGTACTCAACCTATACATTTAACAGATATAGAAGTGTGTAGAAATGGCAAGTCCTTAAAGTCATCACATAAAAAATATTTTTGTTTTCAGTGGATCCAGTCCTGGGAAAGAAAAGGAGTTTTAAAATTAGCAAATCATCTTGGTCAGGTACTAACTGAGAGAAAGATTCATTTAGTGTATGGGGGAGGCAGCCTTGGGTTAATAGGGGGTGTCAATAGCTGCATTTTTAGGAGGCAGTCAAGTTTTGAGGGTTGTCCCCAAAGCTTTAGCAAAAGGGGACATCATTGGAAAAACAATTAGAGAGGAACTACAGGTTTTCACAATGTCTGATCGAATGAATACAATGTTTAACCATGCTGACGCCTTTATTGTCTTACCAGGTGGTCTGAGCACATTGAAAGAGATCTTTCATATTTCCTCTTGGGCCCAACTGCACATTCACCATAAACCTATAGGTTTGTTAAATGTTAATGGTTTTTATGATAATTTGCTGTCTTTTCTTGATCAAGCTGTGGAACAACAATTTCTAACATCTTCAACACGACAAATCATAATCTCTGCTGCAACTGCTGAACAATTGATTGACCAACTACAATCTTTCATCCCTGTAATTGGTCAAATAAGGAAAGTCGTAAAAAGCTTAGATTGGACTTGAGCCTTCGTTTGTGAAACCTTGTGTCTTTTGGTTTTATTAATAGCATATTATTTTGTTTTGTTATTTCTTATATTTGTTTAAGTGTGTTTCAGGTTTGTTAGTGTTCGCTGCTTCAGGTGATGTCTTCTATATTCTATCTTTCTACCTTATGACATTGAGGACAATGTCTCGTTTTAGTTGGGGGGGGAGGGTAGTGGTTGACAAAAAAAAACTAACCAACCAACTAATTGCTTTTGTTTTTAATAAAACCAATTTGACAAAACTGTTATTACTAGGATGGCAGAGTAAGGGAGAATTTTATTGACTCTTGAGATGCATCTTACTAAACATTTTCCAATGGTTATTTGAATATTCATAACAAGGTCTATCACATACTTCTCTTAAAATATTCAGGTTTACAAACTCTTGCATTGTTATCACTTGATTCTGCTCTTATACTCATTTAACAAGTATTCTTAAACCTTCATTTTCACACACACACTTTAACATATGATTGTGGGTTACACATTGGATTATTACATTATTTATGTTCTTTTGTTAAAGGAAACAACTCAGGGAAAGGGATAGTATATAATTTGCAAAAAAAAGAAAACAAATTTATAATATTGATGATAATAAAAACATAGATAAGTTTGGTTTCGTAGCCTCCCTAACCTAAGCAATTAAGCCCAAATGGGTGTTTTAACACCTAATAACCTAAAGTCAACTGACTTGGGAGCTAGTGGCCCGAAGCTTGTTACATGGGTTCAGGAGAAAAGCTTAAGGGAATCAAACATTGCACTATCTACGTATCAGTATCTGCAACCCGTTCTATATTATACTTATGGTCTTATGTTGTTTATTTATGTTTCTCTTTGTCATTATGTTTAGCTAAGTTTATTATGTCAAGGTGAAAAGGTTACACTAATGGTGTAAGAATAAGTATAGTATAAACTCAACATGGACTTTAATGTTTGATACTAATATGTTTTTTATTTGTTATCTTGTTCACTTTTACTACTTTGCTTGTTAAATGGTTAATCTAGATTTATGTTGTATAACCCTTGGTACAACAAATACTTTGCACTTTCATAGCCCAACCGCATGGTATAACCGACACTTGTGCTATGAAAGGAACTTGATTTGTTGTTAACATAAGTTATAATCATGAATACCTGACAACATTTACAAGTATTAGCATTATTCAAATAAGATAACTAATGTAATCATGTTAACAATTTATAATCCGATTGGAACCTCCTTTGCGTGTGGTTTCCAGTTGGGTAATAGAAAGAGTTTATACTATACTTGTTTGAAATACCATTAGTGGATCCTCTAACCTTAACAATTATTTTATCCTTGTTTAATCTTTATATCAATATCAATCTCAAAGCTCTCTTCAACTCCTTTTCTGTTATTATCTATTTCTTTATTTGTAGTTTATACAGTTAACCTCCTTGTGGTTTAACCCTGGTCTTGCCGGGTTATTTAGTACTTTGACACTCCTACACTTGGGATAAGGCATCAATCTTTTGATCGTGTCAGTCGGACCCGACTCACTCATTTTGAGCTGGGTCGTCCTAGTGAACAGTGGAGCACTCTCCACTTTGGGCTGGGTCGTCCCAGTGAACAGTGGAGCACTCTCCACTGTTCACGCAGAACAGTGGAGGGCGACCAAAGAAGAAGTAGAAGAAGGAAAACAGTGGAGCACTCTCCACTCTCCTGGCAGTGCTGGTGGCTCGCGATGCTGGTGGCGAAGGCGCTGTTGTCGCGGTGGATGGCTATGGTGGTAGACGGTGATTCTTCTTCTTCTCTCCTCTACTTCGTTGTTCCTTTTTCCTTTGTTATTTTATTGGTTCTGTCAACAATATTCTTCCCTCTCTACAGTGGTCTCGGGCGGTGTAGCTGGTGACGGCTAAGAGGAAGAATGGCACGGTGGCCAGTAGTTCCAGACGGTGGTTCTCCTTCTTTCTTTATTTCTGCATAGCTTCCTCAGTCTGTCTCTATTTTTTGCTTCTTCTTCTGTTTCTCATGGTGCAAGGGCTGTTATCGATGACGGGGAGCACGGTGGCAACTAGCGGTGGTGATGGTCTAGGGTCTTGCTGGAAGTGGTCTTTTTCTCTATACAAAGGCGCAAGCCTCTATTTCTCTATGTTTTCTGTATTTTCCTCCCCCCCACTTCTCTGTTTCTTCTTTTATTTTTTTTTATGATGATGTTGTTGTCGGGGTTGACTGGGAGGAACGGTGGAGGTCATGGTGGCAGCTATGCCGACAGTAGCCAATGGTTCTTCTTCTCCTCTCCTCTATTTCTTTGTTGGTTTTTTTTTTTTGTTCTTTCACTCTCTTTCCACCCTCAAAATCCCCCGATTTGTTCCTCTCTTTCTCACCAAATATCCACCCCCCTCTCATTATTGGTTCCTCCTCTAGTATTTATAAGCAGAGGAGGAGAGGATCACCTTACCCCTACCATGGTGCAGGGTAAGGTGGGTGATGGAAGCTGCTGGCAGGGCATGATGGTCGAGGCATGGGTTTCCTGGTTTTCTTCATCATGGCAGCATAGGCTTATAGGTATGGGTTTTGGCAGGGTTTATGCAAGTGGGAGGGAGAGAAAGTGAGCGGGAAAAGGATTTGAAAAGCCTTCTTCTCCCCTGTCTCTGCATTCGCAGGGGAAGAAGAAGCAGCATAGTGCCGTTCAAAACGACACCGTGCAGTTCTCTTTTTTTTTTAAAAAGGAAGTGTAATTGGGAAGAACCCAAAAATGGGTTATGACAAGCATGTCCCCTTCATTTTAAGAATTAAACCTTTTATATAGAATCTAAGTTCAACTACCTTTAAAGCATTCTTTTTAGAGTATCTTTAATTTATTTTTTTCTATTTTATCAATTTTTTTAAGAGAATAATATCACATCATTTCTAAGATCTCATCCAATACTTTAAATTTTTGGATTGAAACCTATCCTTAATATGATATCAAATATTTATTACTTTCAATCAAATCTCGCTTCTTATATTACCATGAATTTTTAATAGAAACAAACCCAAATTTTACATTTTCGAAAATCTCTTTATGATATTTAAATATTTATAAGTTCAAATACAATTAATCTAGAATAGAGGCGCTAGAGGAGGAGGAAGAGGCAAGTCTTTGCCAGGACCGTTGGGCCAATAAAGGGAAGCATATATATCACCCATCTGTGATTTAATCTCCATTACCAATCAGGAGAGTTTAATCATCTCAACACTGAATGGTGCATAATCAGAGAAAGCGGGTGAAGAAAATAAAAGGATTCAAAAATTAGTATCCCTACCATGTATATAGATAATTGGCTTCCCATAAACTCTTTCGAATTAAATAGAAAGATTTTTGTATTTTCGATAGATAGATATCTCTAACAATGTAATGTAGGATAAGCTAAAAGTTTGTTCTTTAGGTTTTTATGTATTCACTCTAACACAAGGCCTATAATTTTCTTTTTTGTTGACCTTGAACATGCTTAAGAAATCAAACAAGAGTCGATGGAACGAGGATAACTGGATAAAGGGTTAGAAAAAAAGTAGGGTGAGTTTACCATAACACTCCTCCATATATGCCTAACTCTCAGTATCAAATCTTAGGTTTTGTCGGCATCTAGTTTGGCTAAGATCACAACATATGAGGTTATATGGATAAATGAGGTTAAATTAGCGTCCTTGAATATTATGGAAATTTTATATTTTACTTGTATAGATTTATCTTGTGTAGTAGGTTACACCATAACACATGTATATTGCCTGATTAGGTTAATATTATTTAATCATATAAATAGCAGAGGATGCTACCTGATTAGGTTACTCTCTAAATTATCATAAACATTATTTCAACTTGGTATCAAGGTCTTTCTCTCTAAACAGATTTACATTTTCTTCTCATTCACCTAGACGACTCAGCTCCTTCTTCTCCTCTCTATCGTAGACGTGCTTCTAGATCTGCATCTTCTCCATAACAAGTTCTGCATAGAGTAGCACAGCTTCTTCTTCTCAGGTTTTCTGCACTCCAAGTCTTACAAAGAGTAGCGCAACTTCTTCTCAGGTTTTTCTATAGATATCAATCCATGTTCATCCCTGTGATCATCTTATGCTCAGTGTTCTGGTTCTTCCTCTGCTTCTCTAGTTCTTAAAACTTGTGTTTAGTGCTCAATTAAAAAAGACTACTATCTATTTAACAATTTTGTCGTGAAAATTATGTTTTTTTAATTTCACTCTTCTATTTTCTATGTCAAGGATTTCGTCACTAAAGAAGTTCTTCTTTCTAATCAGAGTAAAAATGACATTTATATCCTTTAAGAATCTTCTGCCACATTTATGCCTCAAGCTTTTTTGTCTGCTAGCTTGCCTACTTTTGTTGATGTTTGGCATCGTCGAATCGGGCACCTAAGTTCACATATTCTAAGTCTCATAACATCCAATAAAAAGATTCTTTGTACTTCTCTTCATCTTAATTTTCAGTGTCAAGCGTGTCTGTTAGGAAAATCCTCTTGTATGTCATTAGGGCTTATGGGTCATAAAACATCTGGTCCTCTTGAACTTATTTTTAGTAATGTTTGGGTCCCTACTCCTATGTTATCTTCTTATGGTTTTTGATATTTTTTTATTTTTATGGATGCGCATACGAAATTTATTTGGTTTTATCCTATTACCGTCAAATCATATGTATTCAATGTGTTTCATCAATTTCAAGTCTTTATTGAAAGACAGTTCTCTCGCAAAATCAAATATGTTCAAACTAACTAGGGTAGTGAATGTTGTTACCCATTTTTAGGTTCACATAAAAATGAGAAAATACAAAAAAAATAATATATATATATATCAAAAGAAATCTAAAAAAATAATAGGAGCGAGAAAAGAATTGCTGGAATGCCAAAAAAATGCAAAAATTGGTTGAGAAGATACAAAAATGCAAAAGGTTGAAATTTGACAGTGAGAGCCCTGTTGATGAGGAAAATTCAATTTGAGGAAGAAAAGTCCAAAATCAGATGTTTATGGACTCAATTAAATTTTATCCAAGGTTTAACTGAATTTATAGAGGGTTTGATTGCAAGAAAATTGATTTTGTAAGTCAATTTAGGCTTTTATCGGAATAAATTAAAGTTCTGGGGTCCAATTATAATTTTAAAGAGTTGATTTGGTCAAATCAGGGGCTTAATTGCATAATCATTAAAGTTTGATGGCCAATTAGGGACTTAATTGAAACAATTCGAGACCAAGGATCAAACTAGAAAAGGCGCTAACATTAAGGGATCCAATTACAATTTTGTCGGGGGGGGTTTGATTATAAAACAGCGAAAACTTCAAGGGCCAAATTAGGAGAACCCAAGCGGCGCCGTTTCCACCATTAATGGTCTTCAAACAGCTGTGAATCGGTGACGATAATGGAAGGAGACGTTAGCAGTGATTATGGAAAATATTCTCGATTTCAATGGGGCGGGTATCGCGGCTGACATCCCTCGTCACTGTGATGGGTGTCGGCTTACCAAAATTGCTGGCGTCCTCTGGCTATAAAAGCCAGAGGAAGAGCTGCACCAGAAAAGGGGGAAAGGGGGAGAAAGAGAGAGGGCAGAGAGGAGAGGCTAAAAGAAAAAACAAAAGGATACAACTTTAAGAGAATAGAAGAAAGGAGGAGAAATTGAAAATACCAGAGAGAGCAATAGGGAGAGAAGAAGAAGCACACTGAACAGAAACAGAGGACACAGTGAAGATATAGCACAACACCACCATCGTCTTCGTCCCCTCAAAACCAGGTATGTTTTCTCGTTTCCTGTAATGTGATGCTTGTTAATATGTAGAAACGAAAAGAAAATCGTGTCGAAACCAACATCTGAGACCACATGTATCATGCTCTGTTTTTTTTCCGTTATACACTTACACTGGGAAGGGGATGAACAATGCGAAGGTAATTAAATTACCTTGGCACTGTTCATGCACGCGTGATACGCGTGCATGTGCTGAAAGGAGAGGCTGGTCACTAGCATGGGCCAGTGACCAGGCTGGGCTGGCTAGGTCCAGTCCAGCCACATGGATTGGGCTGGGCCCAGCCCGCAAAAAAAAATTAATTTTTTAAAAAATATCTGAGTTTTCTGCAATTTTTTTATATGTTGTATTTTAATCAATAGCGGTTTGTATTTTTATACTGTAAAGATACAAATTCGGTATTAAAATACCCGATTTTCATCAAGATATAAAAAAAAAACAAAAATATTTTGTTTTCTTGCATACGGCCAAGTCTTTCAAAAATAAATCATACTTTCATATACATACATACATATACATATATATATATATATATATATATATACAAAAATAAAATTCAAAAATATGTATTAGCATGCATTTTGGCTTTAATAACCAGTTTATTAAAGTCACGAGAACTAGGCCAATATTTCAAAATTTTCAAAAAAATTATTTTGTTTTCTTTTAATATCTGGGATTACGACCTTATACGTAAGACATATTCTGGATATTAAATTCTTTTGTTGACGTTAGAACGATTAGGTTTTACCCGATAAGATAAAGATATCTTTACTGAAGAGAACTTTTCTTCAACTGTAGATGGACTAACAACTAGAAAACATAACAAGACCTTAGATTTTATCAGACAATAAAACAATGCAGCTTACCTTAGGTAGGGTGTATTTGGGGTGCTAATACTTTCCCTTTACGCAACCAGTCCCCGTACCCGATCTCTGAGACCAGTTAGGGTTCCTAGTGACCAAAACACTAGGTGGCGACTCCCATTCCATTTTTCCACTAATAAAAGACAAGAATTCCTTGTCTGCCCACATTTTACAGATTTGCCACATAAGATAGAATTCGAGGGTGGATATTTTCGTCGCGACGCCGCACACGTGCGACAGTGAATATCGTGAATTAATTTTTTTTTCAAAACCATCAATATTCATCATCATCTAATATGCCTACACACACATGAACATAATGGTATTGTTGAGCGTCATCACCGTTGTTGCTACCCAATTTTTGACCCATGTTTTGATAAATTTTCAAAAAAATCCAAAAATAGCAAAAAACATTGAAAATAAAAAAAAATACATTTTTAATACATTTGCATCGTTTTTAGCATTTTTAGCATCGTCTCAAAAGAATTTAAATTTTCAAAGACATTTGGAACGCGTTCAACTTTTAACGCGTTATTTTTAAAATCATT
>Ga0325410_1000944_pt1 | contig 31446 bp, 12 predicted proteins | sample PopdelMetagenome_16_FD_206182 | JGI IMG/M metagenome (GOLD analysis project Ga0325410, IMG submission 206182) | Populus deltoides microbial communities from Bellville, Georgia, United States - Xylem-PdIQD-R3 | ecosystem: Host-associated > Plants > Phyllosphere > Stem > Wood/Secondary xylem...
TATTCGTGTTATATTTTATGTACTTTAAGTATGCTCTGTGTTTGATCAAGGATCCTGACATTGTTGGTCTTGCCTTGTTCATTTGCATCAGAAATCTGTTTATATTATATAATATATCTCTTTGATCTTTTCATAAACTCAGTATATAGGCTGGAAACCTGTGACCCGATCTTTGAGATCATTCTCAGGTATAACAACGCCACGTACTGAGTATTATTATTATTACTATTACTATTAATATTATTATTACTGTTACTATTATTGTTGCTATTGTTATTGTTATTGTTGTTGTTGTTGTTGTTGTTGTTGTTGTTGTTTTATTAATTATAATTTATACAATTAACCTCTCTGTGGTTCGACCCCGGTATTGCCAGGTTATTTATTACTGTGACACTCCTGCACTTGGGATAAGACATCAGCTCTTTGATCGTGTCACACAACTTCAGTTGCAGGTGTTTTAGCTTGATGTTAAGTCAGCCTTTCTTAATGGAATTGCAAAAGAAAGTCTATGCTCAACATCCTCTTGGATATGAATTAAAAGGAGATGAAGATAAAGTCTACAAACTTTATAAACCTCTATATGGATTAAAATAAGCTCCAAAAGCGTGGAATCATAAAATTGATCTTTATCTTCATCAGAATGGTTTCAATAGAAGTCAATCCGAACCATCACTCTATATAAAGAAGAAGGGAAAATATTTTCTAATGGTTTGTCTCTATGTTGATGATCTGATTTATGCAGGAACAAGTAATTAAGGATATAGTTGCAGAATTCAAGACTGTTATGATGAAAGAATTCGATATGTCAGATCTTGGCTTAATGAGAAATTTTCTTGGCATTCAAGTGAAGCAATTTCCAGCAAAAATCTTTATTTCACAAGAAAAATATGTAACAGATCTTTTAAAAAAATTCAACATGTCATAGTGTAAACTAGTAGCATTTCCAATGGCAGCAAATGAGAAATTACTGCAAGATGATGTTGCAGCAAAGATTGATTCAAAGTATTTCAGAAGCCTTATTGGGTCTTTAATCTTCCTCACAAATTCAAGATCCGATATACTTTATTCTGTCAGCATTATCTCTAGATTTATGGAGAATCCCAACAAACTTCACCTTACAGCAGCTAAGAGGATCTTGCGATATCTTCAAGGAATCAAGAATCATGGAATCCTATATAAACAACAAGATGAAAATAGGTTGATTGGCTATTTTGATAGTGATTGGGCAGGAAGTTATAATGATAGGAAGAGTACATCTGGGTATGTGTTTTGTCTTGAAACAATTATAATCTCCTAGTGTTCAAGGAAGCAGAGTTCTATAGCCTTATCTTCTGCAGAGACAGAGTATATTGCAGCAAATAAAGCCGTTTGTTAGTCAGTTTGGTTGAGAAGAATCCTTTGTGATCTATAGCAAAATATTCTTGATCCTACCACTATTTTCTGTGATAATATGTCAGTCATTGCTATGACTAAAAATCCTGTTTTTAATACAAGATCAAAACACATAGAATTAAGGTATCATTTCATTAGAGAGATGGTTAGCAAGAAGGAGATTCAACTAGAGTTTATCAACACTTGTGATCAACTTGCAAACATCCTCACCAAAGTTGTTCCATCTGAGAAATTTCAGCAATTCAAGGAAATTTTTAAGACTACAAATTAAGAGGTGGTGCTAAATATAATTTGTAACGTACAATGTTTTTTATTAACTTTTATGTCTTTTATTAGCTTTTATGATCTTTCATTAAAAGGAAGTGTTTTTACTTCTTTATTAATTAAGCTTTGTACTATAAAACATGAGCAGAACAATAAGGAAATATAACAAGATTTGTGTCGGTATATTGAGCTGTAGCTCTACCATTTATCCTTTCAATTCCTTCTTCTTTTGTTTCCGCTTTTATTTCCAACAGCAGTAACAACAAAGACTATACGGATACTTTATCATGATTTGACAGTATAATCTGGATTTGTGGTTTAGTTTGCCCGGAATATGCATTCCATAACTTTCATTCTCAGCATGCTATGATTAGGTTTACATCATTATCAGTGAATCCATCAAGGAAAGTCTCATTAAATCTTGAACTACATCTAGTATTTCTTGATGGGCATTCGTGGTTATGATTGCTTTCATTTATTCAGTGGAATGGCTAATTATTATTGATATATCGATGATCATAACTTTTAAGCAGGAGGCTGTATTTATTTCCAGCTCTTCTGTTACATTCTCAATCTGCATCATTCCACAATTACAATCTAATTGAATATTGCACGATCGATAAGGTATTTACATGCACTAAACTCTGCAGTTCTTGGATGCTTGAGTACTTGCCATCTGTGTTTTGACTGTGTACATTTTGCAAGTCATTTCTCCTGCCATGTTCTCCAATACCAAGCACTTACATCAACATCGAAAGACCAACAACTACAAAGTGATCTGCAGCTCAATTTCCAAAAGTAGTTGCATGACTGACTTTCACTCAAATTAACATTATGACAAATTTGATATATGTATATTGATCATGAGCACATGGGCTTGTTCTTTCAATTCACCTTTTCCACTTTTTGCAGCTTAAAAGATTCTCAAATTAACACCCCCTCAACAGTACTAGTGCCATATATATATATATATATATATATACACACACACACACACACACACACATTTCTTTCATAAAGCTAGTTTTTCTTTATAGAGTAACTAATGCTGCTGGCTGTTTTTTGCAGGGCACGTAGGAAAATTGCGCCGCAAGGACTGGATCCTAGACAAGGGTATTTGTGTTTCAATATATATAGGAAATGTTATAAGTGGAGCCAACCAAATATCTAGGAAATACAAAAGGTCTAGACTAGAGTGTTCCAGCAAGAAAAATAGAAAAGAATATGAAACTGGGTATAATAAAATCACAAAAGAAGGTGAAAAACTACTGTTGGATTATAATCAAATGGGGCATTTGAAGTTGCAAATTTTGATCCAAATTAGCTAAGAACTTGCCTGCTGATGGGAAATTAATTAGCTTATCAGATTATTATTTTTATACCATGGACACAATTCTAGATGTGATTTCTGGGTGGATGACCATTTTCAAGAATCAAATCACAAGGGAGAGTTTGCCAATTCAAGTTCCTCAGTCGATCGGACACTTATACGTGGGTTAAAGAAATACCAAGTTATAAGATTCGAACGAGCAATCTTTTCCCCCTTCTCAATTGACTCCTTGTCACTGTACTTATAGATAAAGCTACTAGCTCACTTGCTAATTAGTTGTTGATGGGTTATCGTTTCCTCAAACCTTCTCCATTTAAAAGCTAACACATAAAAATCACAATTCAAAATGGGATTATGTTTTTCTTCGCGGCCAACCCCTACATTGGTGCAGGGCACTTTTGTTGCTTTAGTCCAACTTCGACATGTAGAGACAGTATATAGTGCAGGTTTGCCCTGTAATTGCTCTACTTATCCACAAACAAGCAAGAATGAAGGACATTCAACAATCTTAGCCGGCGCAGAGAGTTCTAGTTTGGTTGTCTATTAACTTTGACACTGCCTTGCTGAACATAAGTATCGGATGCCATTATATTCATTGGTATCCAGTGCAGTGTTATTAGGTTCCCATCACTATCTTTCAAAGATTAATCACTAAACATGTTCAACTCGAAGGAAACTTGTGTTTCACGGCATTTCCCTTGTTTTCCACTTCGAGCATCGAGTGACCTTGTGTAGTGCAATACTAAATGAATGAACCAATCATCAAATCTCTTTGACCGCCAAGGCCACTTACTCGATGGCTTTTCTATGGAATAAAATTGTTGATTCAAATTTAAAAAAAAAAATCAAATCTCTTAGAAAACTTCGGTTAGCTGTTCATTAAGAAACAATAGAGATTTGGTATTTTTGGTCACATTTGAAGGAGGCTAGAAATGCTTGACATGAGCAACCATGGAAGTCCTCTCCAGGGACCTACCATCATCGCTGTCTGAGTGAGAGACCGCCAACACTTTCAACCTTGATTGAATGAATGATATGTGTGGAATGTGCGAATGGGCCTCACCAATAATTTCATTTTATCTCTAATTTATGCCATTCCCAGTACAGACCAAAAGCACATGGAGTGCGATTAATTCTGTGGGCTTAGGGTGGGATCCCCACTTTTGGGAAAGCAAAACGCTAGCCAGGTATGAACCAAACATTCAAATACAACTTGAATAACCAGAAAAAATATAGTTTGGTTCTAATAAATATTTAAAATAAGATTTTTTTTAATAAATATTGAGATGATAACATATTAGATTGATTCGGGTCAATTCGGGTTAATCTGTTAATTTGCAGACCAAGTTATGAGATAATGATAACCTCATAGAAAGCAAATAAAAATAAATTATGAAGATCAATTGCCAATAAACTTAATGTTGAAGGAAAAAACTGAAAAAAAATCAAGAAAAAAAGGACTCAAGAAAATTACTCAAGTCAACCTAGGTTAAATGACAAACTCGCAACCCCAGGTCATGATATTTGGATAATTTAATAGAAAGCAAATTGAAATAAATTATAAAATTAAATTCTCAACCAACTCATGAATGTTGTAAGATGAAATTGAAAAAGAAATCGATTAAAAAAATGACACAATGAAAGACTTGAGTCAACCATGATTAACTCGCCAAATCTGTGACCTGAGTCATGAAATGAGAATAACCTCATAGAAAGCATTCTTAAATAAATCAAAAAATCTAATTCCCAATCAACCTAATATGAGGGATGAAATTGAAAAAAAATATATTCAATTAGAAAAAGAAGAAAAAAACTCGAGATAATCGAGTTTACCTATCAAACTCGTAATTCGAGTCATGAATTTAGGATAACCTCATAAAAAAATTGAATAAAATTATGAAGCATAAATTAGTCATGATTCTTGGATAACCTAATAAATTTAATGTTGAATGATAAAATTAAAATTGAAAAAAAAAAGAGCATAAATTAGGAAGAAAAAACATTATTGCAGTGAATAGTTTCATGTGAGGATGGGTGTAGTAAAAATCGCCCCTCTATTAATTTTTTTTGTTAATCTATCATAAAGATTCATCTTGGAAGAGTGTTTGATATTGTAATTCAAGGTGTTTTTCAATTGAAAATATAATACAATAATATTTTTTATGGTTTTTCTTTTATTTTTAATATGAGTACTTTGAAACCATTAAAAAGCATATAAAAAGACATTAATTTGATGATTTTTTTAAAATAAAAAGCAATTTAAAAAGAACTTAAAACAAGGCTGGAATTAAAAAACAAACTCACTAGTCTAGTTTATAGATTACAATTTTTTAAGTTTGAAAGATTTTGTAAATGGTTTACTCAGTATTCAACTAAATAGAGATAAATTTGCTTTTTATGGGGTTATGCTAGTCTTATAACCCAGATCGTTAGTTTGACAAGTTAACACAGGTTGAATCAGATCTTTTTTAGGTTTTTTTTAATAATATTTTTTAATTTCATCATTTAACATTGAGTTGATTTGGAATTTAACTTCATAATTTATTTTGATATGCTTTTTATGAGGTTATCATGGTTTTATAACCCCGGGTCGTAGATTTAGCATGTTAACTCAAGGTGACCAAGATCAATCCAATATGTTACTATCTCAAATTTTTTTTAAAAAAATGGTATCTTGATTTTTCTTAAATTAAAACATGTTTCTACTGGTCATTCGAGTTGTCTTTGAACCTGTCAAGTTGACTAAGTTATATCAAGTCAAACCTTACATGATTATTTTTTATTTAACTAAAAAGTATGTTAGCAATGCCTTAATATTTTTTCTTACATAATTTTTTTAATATAATCTACAACATAGTGCATATCAACAATCCAATAATATGCTATTTAAATGAAAACAAAAACAATCTATTCTTAATCTATAGTTAGCCTATTCTAATCAATTATCACTAATGAGGCCATCCATTATTCATAAGAGTTGACTCCACTGAATATGAAGATTTCTAAAGGCATGTAATCCTATACATTAGGTATTAAAGGATTTTGGGTTGATGTTAAAAAAACAAATCATATGGAGTCACTTCCTAGTTTTGCATAAAAATTAAATTTTACATTATAGAATACACTAAAATAGTTGTATATTTCACTATAAGTGCAAATTTCAATTTAGCAATCCACAATAATTTTAAGTCTTTTTGTTCTAATTTGTTTCTCAAATGTTTTTTTTTTAATTTTAGCCTTTTATGATCAATTTGATAACCAATTTATTAAAATTTGTTAAAGAAAAAAAACATTTAAAAACAAAGGATCAAAGTGTAAAACAAGGAAAAACACCTTGTTCAATCTCAAATTCACACAAGAATACTTTTTGGTCCACCAACCTTTCCTTTTCTTCTTTTATAGTCCTTATAGTTTTGGAATTTTTTGTTTTGGTCTAAAGTTTTATTTTGTTCATTTTTTTCATCTCTTGATTTCATAGGAGAGAGAAACTCACCGATAACAACAAATAAGAAATGAAGTCATGAGTTGGCCATATTGTAGTGATGAAAAAGGCCGATATTGGTGTAAATAGGTTCCATTTGACAATAGCAGTTCCATGAATATATTTTTTAAAACCTTTAACTTGCATGCACAAGTAAATTGAAGTCGAGAGAGAATTTTATTTTTCCATTTGATTTTGTATTTTTGAACCAATTTAAAGGTGTTATGAGTTGAGAGACTAGTTTATTGAGGTTCTAAAGATTTTTAATAGGAGTTTTTGGGTAAAAATATGTTAAAAATAGATTTTTTAGACCAAAAAAATCAAGCCTTATTTTCCTTGAAAATATGTTTTTATGTCAAAATATGTTTTGATGTCAAAATTTGCTCTTAAAGAGAAAATATATAGTAATAATATTTTGACTTAGGGCTTTTATGTGATCCTTATTCAACATAATTTTTGTTCTTATATTTGATGTCTTTCTTGTATTACTTTTATATGTGTCAGTTGGTTTCAAAGCCTAATGATCTCATGGTATTTTTACATATGCATGTTGTAATCTCTTGGATATTTGTTTGCTTATTGTGTGCTGTTAACAACCACACTAGAAAGAGGCTGTAGAGCAAGGCATGGTCAAAGAGGGGATGATGAGCTTTCCTTTTGGGAGAAAAACATCCAAGAGCTTATGATAGACGATATGCAAAGGAAAATCATATAATTGACTCATCAATTAGATCAAAGAGACCTACAATATGCAAAGAAAAATCATATAATTGACTCGTCAATTAGATTAGAGAGACCTACAAGAACAAGTCTAAAAGGAGAGTGACCATGGGTCCTTAGGAAGTACTATAAACCTATAACAAAGAAAGGAGTAGAGGAGGTAACATTTTTATTAGGAAAAAACAGAATCAAAGATTTTAGATTTTGTATTAAAATCCCTAAGTTCATAAACACTTTACAAGAAGAGGAGTTAATAAAGCTTATTAAATGACTTTAACTGTGGAGAAATAAAAGGTTGATAGGGTAACTAACAAAAATGGATTTTTATTTGACCAGAATAATAAAAAGATGCGAACCAAAGAACATAAATAATCCATTTAACTTAAATTAGTAGCTAAAAAAACCATAAATCAGGGTTCTAGTTTAAAATTTTAATGTTCATATATGTTAAGCTGAGGCATCAAATTAATGAGTGCAATAAGCTAGAGAGTCATCCAAGTAAAAATATGTTGGTAAAATAACCTAATGATAAGGCAGGTGATCCTGTTTTTCATGATTTTAATGGTAATAAGGGTTTTTGCAAAGTGATAGTTGTGCTAACTTTGTCATTTTAAAAAACTTATTTGCTTCTAAGGGTAATTCAGATAAAGATTGGCTATGCACTAGTCTATTCTATTCAACTGGTACCATTAAAGATAGGGTATAAAAATTGATCATTAACAGTGGTAGTTATGAGAATATGGTGTCAACTAAGGTAATAAAAAAGATACAGCTTAAGATTAAAAAAAAAAAAACCTTAGCCCTACAAATTAAAGTGGCTAAATCAAGATAACAAGGTAATCATGGATGAATGTTGTCTTATTTTGTTTTCTATAGACAAAAGTTATTTATAGTGTTTGGTGTGATGTTATGTTTATGGATGCAATTCATCTATTATTAGATAGACCATGGTAATATGATAAGAATGTCATGCATGATGGACGATGTAATATTTAGAGCCTCGGTATAAGGGGAAGCATATAGTATTGGTGCTTAGGAAAGAGGGGTAAGTTGTTTAAGGCATGGGTAAAAAATGTTGTTTTATCCCATTTTATAGAAGAAATGGAAGCAAAATAAGAATGAGATTGCAAATAATCAAAATGATATGAGAAAATGTATAATATGGAACAAACCATTGACAACTAGTAATGGTTCTATAAAGATTTAAAGTGTTTTGGACATTGATTCTTTCCATACTTTACATGATTCTATTAAATGTATAATGTCAGTATATTAGGAGTCAATGGAGTGTAAAGGAATCACTTTTAATGGTTGACAACAACAACAACAACATAGGCAGATAGATGGCCAGAACTCAATAATGAGTTCTTTTCAACCTCGTGAGACTGATGTAGGCAATTTTTCCCCAAAACATAGTTTTATGTTAATGGGCATAAATTTCTACCTGATCGTTGGATCATGTTTAAATTATTTTATATATTTTAGAAGATTATAGAGACCTTATTTGATTTAGTGTTAAGATTTTGTAGCAATTAGAGATCAGAAAGAATTTTTGATAGTGCCTAAAAGTAATTATTTAATATTTGCTATATTTTCCTAGTTGGCTTATGATTGTTTTCCTTTTTTATTTAGAACTTTTTTATTATTTTCAACTTTGTTTAGGATTTTTTTTAGTATAAATAAAATTATTTAGCTTGTATTTTAGGAGACTACTTGAAGAGAAAATATCTAATAATATAACTTTGAACTAGGGCTTTTATGTAATCCTTATTCAACATAATTTTGTGTTGTTGTGTTTGCTGTCTTTCTTGTGTTGCTTTAGTCTGCATCACATACCCACATAGTAAGCTGAATTTAGGACAAGTTGTATCCTTTTTATGAGCTTTAAATATTAAGAAACTTATTGAACCCAAAAAGAAATTGTCATTAGAGTAGCTGATCAAACAAATGGTTCCCAAAAAAATTAAAAAGTAATAATAAAAAAAGGCACAAAGTGATTGATCCCTTGATTATACTGGAAAGATCCAACTTCCTTGTCAAGTTGATTCATCCTACTAGATTGACCACAATGTGAGTTTTGAAATCGCTTATTAGGTTTGTTAGGAGGAATGATACCTTTAAAAGAAATGAATCGTTTATTGTGTTTACAAAACATAAAATCCATTATAAATATTCTAAAAGCAACTTCGCACTAATTTGTCTAATAATCACATAAAAAAAACATTTATCCTCTGAATTATTTTAAATTATTACACACAAAATCCTCACCTAACCTAGGAAATCCAAAAAAACTCAAATTTTCAACTTAATTGTAAATTAACAAAAAATAATAATTGGTACCCTTTAAATAACCCATCATTAGTTCAATTCTAACATATCTAAGTTAGAAAAACATACTCAATTTCATCAAGTGACAAATTACACCAATTTCCTACAAATCTCAAACAAACCTTAAAATACAAATCATACATTAATAGAATAAAATTATCATTATAAAAGTAAAACACTGAAATATACATACAAACTATAAATTCCACAAACAAATTCTAAATAAATTAAATTTAAACATAAATGGGTGTTACAACAAAAATAAGTGTGTGTTTTTACTTGATAGAGTGAAGCTTGATAAAAAAAAATGGAACCAGGAGAGAGAGGTTGCATTGGGATCAGCAAGTTGGGTGGCTAGATTTTAGAGGAGGGTTGTCAAGATTTTAAAGAAATTAAGGTTAGGGCTTGAATTGAATCGAAGAATAAGAAATGGGGGTGTGAACTATTGGGTTTTACTTTCCTTTAAAATCATTGATAAAAATTCTATCAGCAGTTTTGTCGATAATTCAACATGTCAAAAATGCCAACAAAACTGCCAATGGAATTTTGTTTTTATTTTTTATTTTGTTTTTATTTTTATTTGAAATTATTGATGAAAACCCTTTTGGCACAACTTTCATCAGTAAACAACAATAAAATATTTTTCAACGACAATTCTGTTGTTTCATTTTTTTTTTTGTAATTTTCTAGTGGTGAATTTTTTTTATTTAAAAAAAGCATGTTTAGAAAATAACAAATTGTTTTCTAGAAAACATGCATTTTTTCCTCTCTAATTCTTCAATGTTCAAAAAAAAATATATAAAACACCAATTTTTTTTTTAACATTCTCCACAATAAAAATAAGGACTTTGTTTGGTTAACCTAATATTTTGTAGTCATTTCTTTTATAATTTTTAATTTAAGACAAACAAAGCCTTTGTTTTCTATTTTATAAGAATTATATCTAATAAACATATTTTCTTAATTTCCATGAAAAAAATCTATTTATAATAAATAATTTTTTTTTCCAAAAGTAAACACAACCTAAATATCTCAAAACAAAAGACATGTTTAAATTTTATTTTTTTTAGGGATAAATTAGCAAGTACATTTTTTGCTTAATATTTGTATTTGTATTTTTTTCCTACTTCTATTTCACTTGAAATCTTTCCTATTTATCAAGAATCATTTCAATTTACAAATTTAAAATATTAGGTGAAGCTCTAAACTTTAAGCTTTGCACTATCTTGTGCTGAAATGTAATTTAATTAGAGAATAAGTGTAACAGTGTTAAACGTGCATAGGATGCACACTTCATCAGGCTGTCCAAAACAATGCCTAAGGGTGTTGGCAGCCATGCTAACAGTGGGAGAAATCGGCAAGCACAGATTTATGCAGTTGTAGGTTCGTCAAAGAGAAATCGGCAACACAGATTGTTGACGAACATGGGCTTGACGATGGAATATCCAAGCCAGGCAGGAAAACTCGTCAGGGGCATAGGCTGACGAGAACAAGGGCTGTCGAGGAATTCGGCAGGGAAGACATTGGCAGCCTGCACGCAGATGCGAATTCGGCAGCGCGCAACAGCTTTTGCAAGTCATGGGTTCGACTTGGCACGATCTGAAACTTGGATGAAGGACTGTCCAACGCATACGAGTGACTCAACTGCTGACGCAGCAAGAGCTGGCAGATGTGGCTGCCAGGTGGGCATGCAAAACGTGGGTTAGTAGCAGTTATGGGCATCCAAGATCATGGGAGATGTGCTGGAGAACGTGGGAGCATGGCTAGAAGTGCTCTCAACCCACTAAGATCATGGGAGATCATGGGGGAAAACTACCCACTACTTGGTAGATAATGAGGCCACTATGTTCATGGGTGAACATGGGTGAGATAGTGTCCCACTACTTTCTAAAATGTAGGAATGGAAGTTGTGTCTTGTAAATGCTTTTCTATAAATAGTTGCTGCAGCTTTTGGTTATGTATGCATGTAGAGCACGAGATTAGAGAGATTCGCTTGGTGTAGCATGCAATCTTTATGCATAGCACACATACGGATTTGTGTATAGTTTCCTTTGTTTACGAGATCAATAAAGGTTGTGCAAGAGTTCCTATAAAACTTGTCGTGCACTTTAATTATTTTATTCTACTTGTGTATTCCGCTTGCTTAGTTACTAGGCAAACATGAGTGGGATTGGCGAGGGAAGGCTGAATCTAGCGAGGGACTAGGCTGTTGCACGGGTTTGTTCGCGTAGCGAAAAATTACCCCATGACAATAAGTACATTGAAATTTGAATTCTACATGAGAATTAATAGTTTGAAATCATATTAAAAAATTATATCAAATTAAAAAATTTAAATTATTAGATGAGATTTTAAAAATAATTTTATATTAATCTCTAATACAATTCTCAAGTAAAAAGTATTTTGAACTTAAAATTAATATAAGCTAACATCATTCATATAACAATTTTAATATTTGAATATTATTTTAGTTTATACTTCCTATAGATCTCCAGATTCCGAAGGTTAAATTGACCTTCATAACACCTTCAATTTATTTTATGTTTTCTCGTCTTTCGGCCATGTATAGAACTATGGTGAGGAATTGATCAATTCAATTGGAAATATCTTGAGATTACAATTTAAAATTCTATTTGAGCCTAGAGAACAATATTTTCAAAAAAAAAAATCTATGAGAGAATTGAGAAAGCTTCTTAAAAAGACATTAGTTCATTGGCTTCTGCCATGTCATGGTTCAAATAATTTTTTTTAGGTAAAAACAAATGTCAAGAGTGTGAGAAATTATTTGGTAATATAATTAAATTTTATCAAACATGTCAATCTTAAAACCTCCTAACCTAATATCTTGTCTAACTCGAATTTCCAATTAAATTACGTGAGAGCTGACTTGACATGAATCGTCCCTAAAATAGATGTTTATTAGAGATTGTGATAACCCTATAAAAAACAAGAAAAAATATAAATCATGAAATTTATTCCCTAAATATTGAACGATGACATAAAAAAATCAATTAAAAAAAATTAAAGGACCAAAAACTATATATATAAACATATTGGGTTCATTGGATAAATCTGTCAAACCCGTGAATTGAATAACCTAGGTCAACTCGCATGAAACATGTGCCAATTGAACATCAACTCAATATCAAAGGATGAAATAAAAAAACAAATTTAAACAAGAAAAAAAAATTAAACCTGTCAAACTCGCGAACAGGTTAATGGACTTTATAAAGTTTTAAAAAATTGTTTTTGAAACTATTTTTATTAACTATATGATACAAATTAGACAATCACAAAATCAAGTTCAAATAAAAAGAAAATAAAAGAAAAAAGATGCCCAGTCAAACTCGCAAACCTGGTCATTGACTCCACAAATCTTAATAACTTGGTTTTTTTCTGAAATTATTTTTTATTTAACTAAATATTAAAAAAATAGATGATTATAAAATCAAGTATTAACTTAATATCAGGATGTTTGTTTGATACTATAATAATATTATAAAAAGCCGAAATAAAAAAAACAAATTATAATATCTAATTCTTAATCAATTTATTATTAAAAAATAAAATAAAAAAACAAACTTGAAAAAAATCAATTAACAAATCTAAGCAAAAAATCAAAGAGATTTAGAAATCCAAAAACTAAACTTAAAGAAGTGGGGAAAAGTGACAAATCTAGAAAAAGTGGCAATTCAATAAAGACAAATTCAATAATCAAAGCAAAAAGAAAAGGATCTACTGGGAATTAATTTTTTCCCACACTTGTAGTTTTTGTTATAATATAATATAATTTTATTGAAATATTTTAAAAGACCAATAGAACCACAAACTGGGAATTAATTCGACTTTGTGTTTTCATTTTTATTTTAGTTTATTTTTGGTTTCGTGGCTCACAACCGCTCACAAAGCACTAAATAATATTAGTTCCTGAAAGGTGGGCTGACGAGGATTATTCTTACTTCTTAGTTACCCTTATATAACGTGTGCGTGTGCGTGTGCGTGTGCGTGTGCGATTCGGAAGTGTGGCAAACTCCCATCAGTCGCGATCAAATAAGCAAGATTCCAATTTATTTATATTTTTTCAGAAATGGAGTTGCTAGCCGACATTTTTGTTTCAAATGTGCCTTGGAATTTCAAACTATCTAGGAATTTCAAAGAGGTTTCATAAGACTTGCAACGATAATGTTATATATATATGTGTGTGTGGGCTCATTGATAGAACCAATTCATGAAAAAGAAAGATAATGTTGGTGCAAAAGGGCCTACCAAACAGTCCGTATGAAAACCACAATTTTACAAATAAAGATTTTGATTGTTCTTCTGTTCTTTCCGTATGAGATAAACGTCCCTACTATATTTTTCTATATTTTTCTAAACATTCCACGCTATTTCTAAAACATTATACATAAAAGTTAAATCATGTGGAAAATTCATATTCATCAATGTTAGCAATGTTAGCAAAAATCATGTTTATCAAAATTCATGGCATTGTAAATTAAAGAAGTGTAATGGCAGGACTACCCTTACCACAAAGAGTTACAAAAACTACAAAGGAGGGTGGGATTGTCTTTTTATTGGAATGCATTTGACATTAAAGGGATGTTTGGGAGAGGACAATCAGTGCAAATTTTAGTGGGGCATAATGAGGTTACAAGCCCCAGGCTCCAGACACTTGGCACTAGGGGTGAGTAAAAACATTGAAAAAACAATTAAACCGAGAAAACCGAAAAAACCAAACGGTGAAAAAAACCAATTAAATCGATTGGAATTTTGAAAAAACCGACCGATTCGGCTTTGATTTTATAAGTCTGAAACTGAAAAAACTAAAAAAACCAAACCAAACCCAAACAAAAAAAACCGAGCCAAATCGGTTTGAACCGGTTTTTGTTTTAAACAAACCAAACCAAAACCGGTCAATTTGAACCGGTTTTGGTTTTTTTTAAAAAAAATCAGTTTGGTTACTTTTATATATATATATAAACCGAACTGGATTGAAAATGATCACCCTTACCTAGCGCTAGGGCTGGCATACCCAGCAATAGAGAGTTCCAAAGGTTGCATGGGGGTGGGGTTGTGTCCCATGCTGCAGACACATGGCGTTGGGGCTGTCATGCCCTAGGTGCTAAGGCCAAACCCGCGCACCTGGTTGCTAACCTAGGCAAGCGGGTCTGCATAACCACGCACCTAGGGTCTAAAGGGTTGCTGGGTCGTTGCAGCAGGACCCAATAACATTAGGTCCTGATTACACCAAGTCCCAATGATGTTGGGTTGAGCCCTTGGCAGGACCTTAGACTGTAATTGTTTTTTCATACGATAAAGATAAAATAAATAGATGTGAATTTTGTTTTATATTGTACAAAAATTGAGTGGTGATTTTTTTTTAATTTGAGGTTGGGTTGAATTTTCTTATTAAAGCATGTTTGTTTTTGCCATTCAAAAATGCTTTTAAAAATAAAATAAAATTTCATTTTTTTCTTTACTTCAAATTAAAATTTTTATTTTTTTTCCTCTTGAATTTTAGAATTTTGGGTGGACCCAGAGCTACGAATAGAACCCACTACAGTTGGGCCCTACTTCCAGCCCCAATTGCTAATAGGACCCAAGAGAATTGAGTCACAACGAAGAACCCATTAGCCATGGGTCATGGCACCAGACCCAAAAGCATTGAGTCCTGACGCCAGACCTAAGAGAATTGGGTTCTAACGCAGGACCCACGAGAATTGGTTCCTGCGTCAGCATCCTAGAGAATTATAATAAAAATAATAATATTTATACCATAAATAATACTTTTTTAATATTAATACTTTCAATTATAATAAAAATAATAATATTTATAGCACAAATAATAGTATTTTTAATATTAATACCTTCAATTATAATAAAATAATAATATTTAAAGCACAAATACTAATAATCATAATAATTTTTAATTTTATACTTTAAATCAACTATATGATTTTTCTTTAGTAGTAATAATATTTTATTTCAAATTTATTAATGATAATAAGAACAATAATTTATACTTTTACCTTTCAAATGGATCATGCGTCAGGACCCAACTCTAATGAGTCTTGTGTCAAGACCCCAGGGTAATAGGTCCTGGGTCAAGACCCAATTCTCATAGGTCCGGCTTCAGTACCCGATTGTCTAGGGTCCATGTCAAGACCTAAGCTTAATAGATCTTGCGTCAGGACTCATTTTTCTTGGGTCCTGTGTCAAGACCCAATGATCCTGAGTCTGGCTGCGCAACCACACCCAAGGAGAATATATTAAGTTCGGTACTACCCAGCACAACCCATTCGAGTTGGATTCTACCCCAGAAGGACCCGGAATAGCTTTGGGCCAACCGCCGCTGGACCCATTAGCCTTGGCTCTTACTGCGAGCATGACCCTTCAGCGTGGGTCTTATCTCAACCAGGACCCTTCAACGTGGGTCCTAAGCGTGGGTCCTGCCCCTAACAAGACCTAATGCTTTCAATTTTTTTCTTTTTTCTCATGTAATTTGTTTTTCATACAGTAAAGAGGAAATAAATTGATGAGAGTTTTTTTATATTGTTTAAAAGTTGGATGATCATAATTTTTTTTCATATTAGGTTGTGTTGAATTTATTTATTAAGACACGTTTGTTTTTGCATTTCAAAAATTCATTGAAAAATATTTTAAAATTTTTAATTTTTTCTCTAACATGATCATATTAAAGTTGATGGAGCTCTTAGTAAATTTTTGATTCACATCATATAATTTATATATTTGTATTATATAATAGAATCTTTTAACAATAAAATCCATTAAAAAATAATTTATAAATATTATAATATAATATTATTTTGGGTAATAGAAGATATTTTAATTTTATAACATTAATGTATGAGATTCAAAGTTTTATCAATGTTTTATTATCCGTAGAATTTTTATTCAATAGTTTAGAATTATATGTATCATTAAATACATAAATAAATTATGTGTTAGGTCATGCCCGAGCATGACCCATTAGAATTGGGTCATGTTGAGGGCAGGACCCACAATAGCTTTGGGTCTGGTTGCACGACAGGACCCAATAAGTTTGGGGATCCAAAAGCACTACGTCCGGACCTAATTCTCTAGGGTCCTGCATCAAGACCCAACTCGCTTTGGTCCAGCATTAAGACCCAATTCTCTTGGGTCCTGCATAGGACCCAAGACTAATGGGTTCTGAGTCCGGACCTAATTCTAGTCCTGCGTTAGGATCCAAGAGTAATGGTTCATACATCAAGACCCAAGGTTAATGGGTCCTGTGTCAGGACTCATTTCGCTTAGGTCCTGCCTCTAGGCCCAATTATCTTGGGTATTGCGTCAGGATGCAATTCTCTTGGGTCCAGCATCAGAATCTAAGTCTGATGGGTCATGCATCAGGATCCAAGGTTAATGGATCCTGCATCAAGACCCATTTCACTTGGGTCCTCCATCATAACCCAAGGTTCTTGGATTTTAGGTTTCTAAATATTATTATTTGTGTTATAAATATTGTTATTTTTATTATAATTAACAGTATTAATATTAAAAATATTATTATTTGTATTATAAATATTATTATTTTATTATAATTAATATTATTTATAAAATAATTAATAAAGTTTTAAAAAATTATTATCAAAATAGAAAAACAACCTTAGATTCAATTTGAAAGGTAAAATTAAAAATTATTATTATTATTATCATTAATAAAAAAAATTTAAAAATACTATTATTACTATTGAAGAAAAATATTTATAAATTAAAAAATATAAGAATTTGGACAGACAAGTTAAATATTATTATTTATATTATAAATATTATTGTTGGATCTAGTGTTGCAGTTAGACTTGAAGCTTTTGGATTCGTGTTGCAGCCAGACCCAACACTTTTGGTCTTTTATTTTTTATATATTTTTTATAAAAATAAAAAATTGACCCGCGGCGTAGCGCCGACCACCTAACTAGTAATTAATTATAACTTGTAAAGCTTTTTCAATATTCTCTTTTAGTTTCTATTGTAATTTGTAAACATATCATTTAGGCTCTTATCAGGTTATTGTCTATGCTCAACTACTGCTCGGATCATAATTTTTTAAAATGTACAAAAAATAAAAGTGAAAATACAAGCATTACTAACATTGGTTTTCTATTTACAAATAAGAGTTTAACAATTAAGATTTAATCATTTGACCTGTGTTTTGTTATAGATAGGTTTCTTAATACTAAAAAATAAATTTGCCGACGTGTTTTTGGCATGAGGAGAAAATCTTTATTGTCAATTGAAGAACTAACTTATACATTTAATTAAACAATTTGATAATCATATGTACTAATAAATATAAAAAATTATTGGTAACGCAAACTAAAAACTAAACTGAAAAGTTGAGAAATATAAACAAATTCGGATATTAAATCTCGTAACCTAGTTGAGTTTAACAACTTAATTTCTTGAAACCAATTCTTCATTTAATTAAACGATAATAAAAATAAATATACATATGAAGACTATTGAATAAAATTAAAGAAAAACAATTATGTAGGGTTGCATGAAAAAAAATGTTATAGTCTAATTCAAAAATCAAGTAAAAATTAAATGCTATTCTATTAAAAATATCACAAAATTTTTTAATTAATTTATTTTATGTAATGTCAATTAAACTTGAATACCTAATTTGGGCATTCCACACTTTTATTTAATTAATCTAATTTAATAAGTTCAAAAAATAAAGTTAAAAAGCCTCAAGGTGCCTAGTACTAAGTGGCCTAATATGCCTAGCCCAGTAAAAAAGAAGCCCATGCACGTTGGCTTGCAAGGCTTCTCTTTAATTTTTTTTTCATCTAGTAAAAAAACCAAATGCCCTAACATGTAGTCTGCTTGCCTAGACTACTGGAAAATCAGGGAGGTTTTTTTTATCTAAAAATCTATTAAACACCTTTAGAACATTATAAAATCAATTTATCAACCTCAAAAGGTAAAAAAAAATACAAAATCAAACTATAAAAAAGATTTCTCTATCGACTTCAATCTACTTTCTTAGACAAGATGAAGTTTCAAAAATATCTCTATGAGATTCTCTCATCAAATGAAACTCATTGACATCAATATCGATCCTTTTCATCACTGAAATGTGTTCAAATTGATGAGTTTCTCTTTCTCTTTTTTCATTTTAGATGACTTTCTCTCTCCACTCTTAAACTCGTGGATTGAAATGTTAAGAAAATAATTTTTTAGATCAAAATTAAAATTATGCAAACTATAGGGGCTATGAACAAATAAAAAGGAAACTGCATGGACTTAAAAGAACATTTTCTAGCATATTTTAGATTGGTCATAGGATATCTCATTATTTTACACTTTGATCCTCTTTTTTTTTAATTTGTCCTTTCTCTAACAAATTATAAAGAAATTGGTCAATAATATTGTATAGAAGACTACAAATTAAAAAAAATGAGAATGCAAAAATGAAAAAAAAAAAGAGTTATTGTGAATTGTTATAATGTTTTAGTTATGTTTTTTAGTAGATTTTGTAATTGTAATGTAATATAAAAGTCATTATATATATATACACACACACACACACATTTTCATTCATAAAAGTGTAAAAAAAACAATTTAGGAATTGGGATGTAAATTTTTATGGGCATGATTTAAGAATTTGGTAACCGATTGAATCCAAATATATAATAACAAATCGATAAATTAACCTTATTAAAAAATGAATATTTCACTTAGGGTGGAACAAGCAACAAAATAAGAGGAAAAAAATACAATTTTGTTAGGAGTCAATGTTTTGCACTATTATTAGGACAAACAAACAACAAATTAAATTAATAACAAATAATTAGGATTCTTAAGGAAATCCCAAACAAATAGATCATAAATTAGAACCATTTTCTTAGGGATTTAAAGAAATGGCTAAAACAATCTTGTAGTCAAATTTGAAATATTCTTACTAAGTGTTCAAATTTTAGCTTGAGCATATATTTTGGTTTAGTAATTCAAGTTTAATTTTGAAAACAATCAAGATTGTTTGTGGCAATGAATAATTGGGAAGATAGTTCCAAATTATTGAAAATTTATTGTATTTAAGTGTAAATCTCAAAGATAAGGTTGTGAAGTATTACAATGCTTTGTCTACATGATGTTATTAATTTTTATAAGTGCCACACTTAGTTTTCTTAAACACCAGAATCCAAGGTTGTGTTTTATCAAAGAAACATAGGGTTTAGGGCATCTTAACATGTGGTCATAAGAGCTTTGGGAATGAAATGAATTGAGTAATTGGAGAAGATAGTTCCAAATAATTAGAAATTAGTTGTATTTAAGTGTAAATCTCAAAGATGAGGGTGTGAAGTATTACAATGCTCTATCTACATGATATTATTAATTTTTATAAGTTCCATACTTAGTTTTCTTAAACATCAAAATCCAAGGTTGTGTTTTATCAAAGAAACATAAGCCTTAGGGCATCTTAACGTGTGGTCATGAGAGCTTTAGAAATGAAATGAATTGAAGGTTTTTTTTTTTAATTGGAGTATAATTAGTGATAAAATTCATACTTTCTATGATTAGAGTATTTTTAGATGGTATATGTTTTGTTTCAATATATTTTTTTAGGTACTACGTATATCATGTTGGAAAGTTGAACTCACTATAGCAATATTGGGCAGCAAATAGGGTCTTGCTTCTTTTTTAGTTTTTATTGCATCGATGGCTTCCCCCTCCTTTTATACTATTAAACTTACCATTGTCTTTTTTTTATTCATTATAATTACATAAATCCTTGTTTCTCTCTCATTAACTATTACTGGAAATTCTCATTCAGTGGCCATGGTTTCTTATGGTGCAATCATCCTTCTCTTTCTAATACGCATCAAGTTATCTATTTAATGTTAACCAATACCACAAGTGAAGCTCTATCTACAAGGTTATGAGATTTATTCCTTTGTGGATGGTTCCTTCTTGTGTCATCCCTCTCATATTGTTTCCTTATATATGGTTACCCCCAAAATCAGTCCCTCTTTTCTTTTATGGAAACAATAAGATAATCTATTTATGAGTGTTATTTTGTCCTCGGTATCTGCTGAAGTCTTGCCCATTATTGTTGATTGTCAAACATTGTGTAGCATATGACAGACTCTTGAAAATACACTTGCTTCTCCATCCAATTCTAGAATTATACAACTCCATGGTTCTTTTCAAAAGCTATGACAAGGCGATGATATAGCTAGTGCTTATTTACAACAAAGTCTCTCTTTGATGAATTAGCTGCTGCAAATAGAATGATCTTTTTAAAGGATTTTAATCTGTATGTTTTTAGAGAGTTAAGATGAGAGTTTAAAGATTTACTAACTAACCTTTCTACCAAGATTGAGCCTCTCTCTTAAATTGATCTTCACAATCACTTATTACATATGAATTTGTAGATCCTATTTGTACATACTTGTTGAGTCTCCTACAACCTTTCTTGCTAAAAAATAATCCTACCATTCCCAGGGAAATTTTTTAGGCTCTAACAGCAGTAGTTATAATCAAAATCGCGGTGTTCAAAGACGTTTTCATGATGGATGTTGAAACAATAACCAAAACAATCATAATACAACATTTTTCACAACAAATAATGGTTATGATTCTGGATAAAATTTATAGCAAGAAGGTACTCTTTTCTCCTTCTCTAATTCCTTTTCAAATAAATGGTCCGATAATTGGTCTGTGAAATGCTAGTTATGCTGTGGTTTTAGTCATTCAGCACAACAATATCCGTAGTTAACTAATTATAATTTACAAGGTAATGTTCATTTAACGTTTAATCATGCTCTCATCACTACTCATATTACTTGGTTTCTTAGTACTACTACAAACTAACATGTGACACTTAACTTTACGAATATGATGGGTTCATAACCTTATCTTGGCAAAGATGAGTTGCATGTAGGTGAATGTAAGGGACTCGTTATATCATATATTACTTATTTTACCATCCGCACACCCAAACATATTTTTACTTTATCTAATATTTTACATGTTCCATGTATTAGAAAGTCATTATTATATGTTCAGAAGTTTTGTCTTGAACATCACACATCGGTAGACATTGATTGAGGCCCCTTAAAATTGGTAGGGGAAAATATGATATCAAGAAAAATTAGGAGTCGCCACCTAGTAATTACAAAAAATTAGAGATCCTAAAATATACACTGATCCTAGAGATTCAGATAAGAGGTTAGTTATGCTTAAAAAGAGAATGATATCACCCTTACAACATCTTTTCTTATGAAAGGTTACCTTTGCTATATGTTTTCTTCTAAATTTATCTTCTTTTTTTATTGCCCTTAGTTATCCCAATAGTTATCCCAATTGCTTTTAGCTTCTTTTTTTATTTAATTTTCAATTGTTTTTATGGAGAATTTGATGTCTATCCCTAAAATAAAAAACTCCTCGATTTGGTTATTCTCAAAATTAAAATCTTAACTTCGATCTTTTTTTAAAAGGAAACTTGTCATTTTGGTTATTCATGAAAAATTTTTATTGGTCACCTAAAAAGGAAACTTGTATTTCACAAGATCTTGACATCAGTCCATATAAAAAAAAGACTTGTCATTTAAGACATTTCTAAAATGAACATTGGACCCACATGAGTGGCAAAAATGAGCTTTGGCTCTTTTGTTCTTGTAAGTTGAGAATTTTTGTCATAGTTTATTTTTTTTAACATGGGTTATATATATATATATATATATATATATATATATATAAAATCTAATGGGCTATTTCATTTTAGTCAAGTTTTAATGGATTTAATAAACTTGTCATTAAGTCCAAATATGCATGCAAAGTTTTTTTTTTATGAAAATGCTAAAACAAGTATTTTTTTTTTCAAATGCTAAAATGTAAAAAATATTTTTTTTCTTTTTTTCTTTTCTTTTTATTCAATTAAAAAAGAACTAAAAAGACGTATACTCTTTTTTATTGTACAATGATAGAATATGCAAAAATGATTTTTTTGTAAAAAAAAGACTTGGTTGTAATGCAATCTGAATATAAAAACAAAAAAACTGATACTACTTCTAAATAATTATCAAAAGAGTATACAAATGCTGATATGACATGTCCACCGTAAAAAAAAAAATTACTAATAGAAAGAGGTAATATGTTGTGTGCATGTCTTTCATACTAGAAAGAAAAGCTAGGTTTTAGTGATGACTTTGCTAAAAAACACTAACATATGGCTTTATTTTAAGAAACTATTCTTCCTAATTTTTTCAAGTCATGTCGTGAACTTGAGCTGCCACTCTTGTTAATTGTTCTTACACACAGGCCATAGTTATGAGAAGAGATCTCACCAATATAGACACAAAACTCAACCTTAAAAAAAAAAACTATCTTTATGACCATGCATGATTATTTTCCTTTTAATTTTCATTTCTCATATGATGTTAGGCTGTGATTTTTCATGATTTATGATCTGACAACTTGCAACTCCCCTACTGATTTTCATGATTTATAAAGATGACAATCATTGGTATTCTCTCCCTATGCTTATGAATTGACGACATACATTTTCCATATAGATTTCAAATTTACTTAAGAAGGTTTCGGGTTATTGAAGATTCTCAAACATGGAAAATTAAAATTATGCTTTCATAAGTATATGATTTCAGGTTTTACGTTTACATGTTAATTCATTAAAAATAGAGAACCAAGAATTAGAACGAGACATTTACAATGAGAAAAAAAAACAGCTACTTGACTTACACATGTTTTGTTGTAGACCAAACAAGTATTATGAATAAAAAATCACTAGAATCAATTCTTTTTTGTCAAGAAGCAAATATTAAAAGCCTCTTATTTGCCAACAAAAAAGCACTGGATGGCCCCTACTGATTTTCCAAACCTCGTGTCCAATAGTATACCTTTGAGCCAAAATTTTCACATGGAAGGCCTCCTACCCAATCTTGTGTCTTTATAGTTCTTTTCTCTGTATTTGCTCTTCTCCCTTCCTAATTTTCTTTGATTTTTATTTTATTTTCCCCTTCCCTTTATTCTCCTCCATTTATTTTATTGCCCCACCCCCCCTTTAAGTGTATAAAGGTGGCCTTTCATAAGAGAGGATTGTTTTCTTGAATTTTATTCATAATGGCTATCAATCTCACACGATATCAGTCTTTTAAAGAACATATGAACTTGAGGTTAAACATGAGTTAAATGATGACTTCCTAGATCTATTTGCTTGATTCGTGGGGAGAGAATCATGGCAGAAAAGAAGTTATATTGCTTTGGTGTAGTAGACCACATGTTTGAGATTATCAACATGTGTGTTAGCCTAACCTACAGGAAGGATCAATTGAGAGCTGAAATTGGGGGCAAAACATAAGCAAAAAGTTAGCCTAACAAATATATATATATATATATATATATAGAAAAACTAGATTTTCGTAGATTTTAGGGACAAAATGATGCCACTATCCTTTGAATGTTCAAAGACATTGTTTCACTTGGTTTGTTTTATGTTTTCTTCAATTGAAATTATATCAAATTTCATATCCGTCCTATCATTTTTGTGTTTTTTGCGTTTCAATCCCTGGTCTTTCAATCTTCTTTCAATCATACCTTAGATAGAATTAAAACAACCCCTCTGATTTCTCTATTGTCTTCATTTTGGCTCCTAGTCTTCTAATTTTTCCATTTTTAAGTCGATTTGGTGCCCGATTTCAATTTGTTTTTCAATTAAGCCCTTAAATGATTTTCTAACTTGACTATTTATTTTGAACTCATCCTTGAACTTCAATTTCTTTCAATTTTAGCCAAATTAAACCAATTTAAACCCTTTTCTTCAATTCAGCTTTCAATTGTGGCCTAAAAATTTCCAAACTCAGTTTTTGCATGTGATACTTAATTTTGGTCCAATTTCAAACCCCATCTGTCTTTTGTATTTTTTTTGTACTTTTTTATTTTTGTATTTTTTTGTTCTTTTTTATGGTTACTTATAAGTACACAAATGCTAACAAATATGATGAAAATAACAAAACAAATTAACTAAGTTTAATGAAAAGATACATTTTATGGATTTTCTTTTTTTTTAATATAAAAAAATAAAGGTAAAAAATTGGGTTGTAACATTGAAAATAAAGGTATGAAATTGGGTTAATTTCATTATTTGTTTTTTTGTTAAGGATATAATAACCAAGGAGGTGCTTCTTTCCATTCAAAGTATGTATGGTCTTTATGTTATCTCTGAGTTTTTTGCATCTTTACCTCAAGCCTTCATGCATGTATATGTTTCTGTCTTTACTGATACCTGACATCATCGTCTTGGATATCCTAATTTATAAATTTTGAGTTTTTTAGTGTCAAATAAAAAAGGTGTTATAAACGTTAAAACATCTGAATTTTAATTGTTCAGCATATCCTTTAGAAATTATGACAAATTTATCTTTAGAACTTACAGGTCACAAAACTTCTTCTCCTTTTGAATTGATATTTATTAATGTTTAAAGACCTTTCCTTATGTTCTTTTCTAATAGTTTTTGTTATTTTGTTATTTTTATGGATGCTTATACTAAATATATTTGGTTCTTTTCTTTGATTGTCAAATATGATGTTTTTATTATTTTTTAATAATTTCAAGCTTAAGTTAAAAGATATTTTTTTGCTAAAATTAAATCTGTACAAATGGATTAAAGTGGTGATTATAAAAAATTGAACACTTATTTTAAAACTATTGGTATTCAACATAGATTTATCTATCCACATACTCATAAATAAAATGGCACAGTTGAACATCAACATAAATATATTGTTGAAACTTGTCTCAACTTTCTTGGTCATTGTAAACACCCTTAAAATTTTGTTTTTCTGCATTTGAAACATTTGTTTATTTAATAAATTGCATGCCAACACTTGTTTTAAATAATAAAACACCTTTTGAATGTCTTTTTAAGTCTACACCATATTATAGTTTCCTTTGTATTTTTTTGTGTGTCTATATTTTCCCTACCTTCTTCCATATAATGATCATAAGTTAGATTTTCATTCTACTCCTTTTATTATTCTTGGTTATAGCTCATTTTATTTGGGTTATCAATGTATTGCTTTTTCTTCAAAATAAATATACATTGTTTGGCGTGTTAGGTTTCATGAAAATATTTTTTCTTTTGAAAAATCTGAATAGAAGGTAACATTGTCTACACCATTTATGAGTTTCTACCTTGACACCTTTTCCCTTTTCATCTCTCAACCTAACACTTGCACATACTTTACCTAATCAACTAATTTTAGTGAGCAATATTCTTGATGATCTATCTCCTTACACTTTCTCCCCTGCTAATCATTATTAAGGTATAAGTTCTTTCTCTTTAGGTTCACATGGCTTTCTTCTTCTCATGTACTTACACGAGATGGTTCAGCCTTTGGTTTTCCTTTATCAATCGCCTCTGCCTTGTCACCTCCTAGCTTGAATCTAGTGGTTGATCTCTTTAATTTTTCTTTTAAACATGTTTTGGATTTTGACCAAATTTCTCATGCTTAGGTTTTATATTAACACTCTATGGTTCCCATGAAAGCCCAAAATAACTAATTTCACACTCTTCTCTACTTCATGAGTTACTTCTTTACCTGAACAGAAACTGATTACTTTAGTTCCCTTTTACTTATCTATGAATGTTATTAGTAGTTATTGGGTGTATAAAATTAAGAGGTGAGTTGATGGTAGTGTTGAGAGATATAAAGCTTATTTAGTTGCTAAAGTGTTCACTAAACAAGAGGGGACTGATTATATAAAGACTTTTAATCCAGTTGTTAAGCCAATAACTGTTTATTTTTGTTGTTTCCCAGGGTTGGCAGATTAATCAACTAGATGTTCATGATATCTTTTTAAATAGGATACTTTAATAAGAGGTGTATATGGAGCAATAGAGCAACCACCTGGTTTTGTTCACTCTCATATTTCCTCCCATGTTTTCATTCATCATAAGTCTTTGTATGGATTGAAACAAGCTCCTTAAGTTTGGTATAATTGCTTAAGTGATTATCTCCTCTTCATTGGTTCACATGTTTCTAGAGTTAATACGTCTCTATTCTTTCTCTCTTTGAGAGGTGATGTCCTTTACTTGTTTGTTTATGTTGACGGTCTTTTGCTTACCGGGAGTAATTTGGCTTTACTTAAAAATCTTATCTCCTTATTGAGCTTAGACTTCAAGCTTCGTGACTTAAGATCTTTAAATAATTTCTTGGGAATTAAGTTAAACCTACTTCTATGGATCTCATGCTTACTCAACAGAAGTATGCTCTTGACATTTTTTTATAGAGCCAGTATGTCTTCTTGTAAACCTATTGATACTCCTGCCTCTTTTTCTTCTAAGATGACCATGGTGTCTGATGCTTTGTATTATGATTCTACACGTTATATACATATCATTGGTGCTATCTAGTATATTACTTTCACCAGGCTTGATATATGTTATGTAATGAAAATTATTTGATATTTTATGCATGCTCTTACTAATGCTTGTTGGGTCATTGTTAAACGCATATTATGTTATCTAAAGGCTATAACTAATCATGGCTAACACATCACTTGTAGTTCTTCTTTTTCTCGTTATATCTTCATTGATGTTGATTATGCTAGCAGTGTTGATGATCGTAAGTCTAAAGTGGTTAACTTGTTTCTTTAGGCAATGCTTATATTTCCTAAAAGTCTAGGAAACAAATATTTGCAACTCGTTCTTTTATTAAAGTCAAATACAAGACTTTAGCTAATGATACTACTGAAATTTTATGAATTTGCTCATTACTTTCAGAACTTTGGCTTCCCTCTATTTATGTAGCTATGTTATGGTGTGATAATTTAGGTGTCACCTATTAATCTTTGAATCCTATTTTTTATGTTTGTGCCAAGCATGTTGAGGCTGACTATCATTTTATTCGTAATAGAGTTGCTAAGAATGAGATTAAGGTTTGGTTTATATCTTCTAAGGATTAACTAGCTGATGTTCTTACTAAACCTTTTCCCCATGTAGCCTTTGCTCATCTTCAATCCATGCTTCATGTGGAGTCTCTACCTTTAGCTTAAAGAGACGTATTATGGGAATTACTTTGTATATGTATTTACCGTGTATAGTGTTGTGATCTTGTGTAATATATTGCACCCTTGTTATTGTACACAATCCTAAATGTGTAAATATTAAGGATGACTACTAACATTATTTACAAAACTTATTTCTCGTGACTCTAGGATTAGTTACAAACTTACAATCATCTGAGTTCATATTCTTTAATGATAATGAATAAGATGTGTTAAGAAAAAGCCTCTACATGGCACTCAAAGCTCGATATCCGGCTAGATGAAAGATGACACTCACTAAGCAGAATCCTAGCTGAACAATTTCGTTAGGATCCACATGGCAACCAGCTCGATGTAACATATATCTTTCAATTATTTTTTAATTTTATTGTATTTCAAAAAGATTGTTGTAATTTAATCATCTATTATAGAATATGTTTACTTTTCAATTCCAGAACATACTAAATGCATTTTCTTCAATATTTCTAAAATCTACGCTTACAAGTGTTATTTGAGCATCATTAAATACACAAAGGTTCTATTAGTTTGATTTTATAAATTGATATAAGTTGCATTTAACTTTTGATTTAAAGAACAAATATAAATATATTTGGTTAAAAATAACATGTTACTTAAACAAAATGTTTGTTACGAATTAAATCAACATTTTGATTTAATAAAACATTAAACTTCTGCAAAAAAGTTACTTTGATTTATTTTTACAAAACATATTTTAAGTTATTTATAAAAAAAAACAACTTCTCAATTACAATTCAAAATAAAAAAAAAATCACTTCAAACAAATCATGCCAAATAAACTATACTAACTAAATTATCAAAATGATGGAACAACCTAAAACTAGAAATTAAGCTTTTGGAATTGAGAAAGTGACTTTGGTTGATCTTTACACTCTATCCCATCAAAAAAGTGGATAACATGATTTTATCTAGTAGTGTGATAAATATTGTTTTTTAAAAGATATTTTTACTTGTAAATATATTAAAATAATTTTTATTTTTTAAAAATATAATTTTTACATCAGAACATCAAAACGATCTAAAAAAACTAAAAAATAATAATTTAAAACTAAAATAAATCAAAAAATTTAAAATCACTGCCAAACAGTGCCTAGACACTAGTATCGTTCTTATCCATGGAGCGACTAAATTAAAGTGCAAGTCCAATATGGATCTTTTATGAGGTGTGGGGGAATAATTGGGTCACATGATCTTTTAAGAAAGAAAGTTGGCTTCATAATTTATTAATGAAAGCATTGATCCTACATGTTTTCAATATATTCCTTAGATTATTCATGCAATTCTACAAAAGTAGATTATTGAAACAAAAAAAAAAGTACTTCTAAGTGAAAAAAAATTAAAAACCCTATTAAAAAATATATATATTTGTCAATAATTAAAAACCTAATCGTTATTGTATAAGATTAGTTTTAGACAGTAACAGCCTGCAGAGAAAAGTACAAAAGCTTGGGGGTAAATTCTTATTTGTTTTTTTTTATGAACGGGTGATGATTAAAAAAACACGATCACTGTTTTACTTTGGAAGGTTTCATATTTCATTGTGGAATTTATATGAAAAGATAATTTTACCCTTCACATAAAACCCATATAACATATTCTCAGGGATAAAATCATCTATTCAAAAGGACTAATTTGTCATTACAAACTTATAGGGGTAGAATAGTATTTGTAGTGTTAATTTATGTAGTGTATTGTCTATAATACCCTTAAAGATTAAATTTTCTTAACTTTCAATTAGGGATATTTTCGGTTTTTTCTTTACAAAAGTATAGCGCAATTATTAAAGTGTGATTGCAAGCAAAAAATACATAACTTCCATTAAGAGGCCTTTTGTGTTGGTTTTTTCATTGATATCATGTTAGGTAGGTGGCAATATGGTCTTTTGATAAATTTTAAAAAAAGAAGAAGAAGAAGAGAAAAGATGCTTGCCTGTGCTATTGGGCGAATGAGAGGAGCCCGAGCCCTTTGGGGGACGAATGCACAGCTCCTCTAACGGGCAAACACAACCATCCCTGGTGGCCTTAGAAGCGGCTTGCCAAGATCTTTATAGTGGATAGGCATGTGTCAAGAGTGGAAGTCCAGTGTGGTTCTGGTAGACTTCTTTCTTCTTCTATTTTCTCTCTCTTCTCATTGGTAAAAATACAAATGTGTCTTTTAATTTAGTGATCATTCTTTTGATTTTATTTTTTTTATTTTTTTCAATTTAGTCCCTCGTCACTTGGTTTTATTTGATATAATAATTATGGTATAAATACCATATGTTTAGATAATTATGATATAAATCTCAAATGGAGAGAAAATCAATGTATGTCTTCTTAAGTTTGAATCAAGTTAGGGTTTACATGATAATTTAAATTCTAGAATTTTAAATTCTAATAGATAACCATGATTATTTGTATATATAAAAAACCATTTTAATTCAAAATCCAAAAGCTTATGCTCACTTTTTAATTTAATTATAGAGAATGAGTAATAGTGAAATTCAAATTTACAAGCATTTTGATCATTAAATCTCATATCATGATAAACAAAAACATCTCAATTTAAAATATTAAAATGTTAGGGAAGACTTGTAAAATATTTTTATATTAATTCACTAATATTTATTGTGTTTATATACAAATAATTAAATTATCAAATATAATTTATGGAATAAGAAAGACTTTCCTCTTCAATCCAAACTTATTATGGATGTTAAAAATATTCTACTTTGATATAATCCCTAATAAAGAAACTAATTTTTTTTTAACAAAAACAAAATCCATTGGTTACAACCTAGCTTGTTTGTTTTTCCCGGGTGATGATTTTTCTATAAAGAACAGTTCTTGAAAAAATATTCTTGTCCTGATCCAGTTTTACTTCAATTTATTCCTTGGATTTTTTTTTATGTAACGTGATTCTAATTTTAATAATTATATCATAAGAATGTTGATAAAATTTACACATCAGAATAGATATATTTTTACCTTTATAAGAGAAAATAGAGGTGATTAATTAATTTTAAAACATAAAAGTAAGTAAATTTATTTATGTAAAGAAAATTGCATGATAAAATCTTTACTCTTCATTTAATTTTAAAACTAAGATTAAACTTACATAATACATCATAGTTGGAAAAGAGCACGACGTTGCTTTCAACAACATGACAAAAAAAGCATTTTTGAATGTTAAAAGGTGTCGCACGTATGCACCACTAGATGCATTACAAGCGTGTTCAATTTTTTGTTTTATTTAGCCAAATACATAATTGCTCCAAAGCTAACATGATAATTAATGAAAAAAAAAACATGGTGAAAAACCAAAAATTCCCCTTGTCTTTAGGCTCAATGTTTTTTATTTGAAGGGTATTTTTTGTTGATCTTTAGGTTACATATTGATATTTTATTTATTTTGATAATAATAATTAAATAGAAATGGATTAATAATATGCTTGAATGAAATTAAATTTAAACAGATTTATATAAAGATTACATCAATAAGCATGAGGTATTGAATGAAAAAATCAATTAACAAGTTTACAATTAATAAACACAAGGATTAAAATTGTTAAATCTAAAATTTTACGTAAACTGATCGACCGTTCGGTGATACTATATTTGGAGTAAAAAGATAAAAAACGCCTTTATAATGTTTCAGTAAAGAATGATCATGTGTTTGGAGGTAGAGCACATCTCAATAGGTTCTTTTTGCTAGCAACTAGTTTAGTAAAAAATATTATTGAAGGCGTCATTGTCAAGTGTCTGTCCAAGGCAAACATATTGACAGCATAGAAAAACAAATATTGAGGGAGGGAGCACGAATATCTTAGATTTGACTTGTAATAATATTTAAATAGTATTT
>Ga0325410_1000945_pt1 | contig 31437 bp, 20 predicted proteins | sample PopdelMetagenome_16_FD_206182 | JGI IMG/M metagenome (GOLD analysis project Ga0325410, IMG submission 206182) | Populus deltoides microbial communities from Bellville, Georgia, United States - Xylem-PdIQD-R3 | ecosystem: Host-associated > Plants > Phyllosphere > Stem > Wood/Secondary xylem...
CTCCCAGATGCATTACTGCAGTCTGAAAATAACATCACCATCAATATCCAAAAAGAAAGAAGACCATGAAAAAAGAAGAAAAAGAATTCAACATAAATCTGCTGATGCACATGAACATGAACATGAAATGAACAATGAGAAGGAAGAATAATCATAGTGAACAAAAGAAAGCTTTCAATACAATAAAACAACATGACTAACAAATTACCAGAACTCATGTTTCGTATAATCATAAAGGTGCAATTCGTATTAAGGCCAGATCATAACAACCCAGGTTTCTTCTCAAGCTAACAACAAGAACAATGTCAGAAAAATCATTCGTGCATAATCATTAATTTTTTATTCTACATCAACAATCAATAAACCCCTGACAAAATGAGACAAAGCCAGCAAAAAAGCCTCCTCTTAGTTTCTGTTCAAGTCCCTCAGCCATAAAACGAGAATAAGACAGCAATATTGCAGAGTAACTATCCAAAATTCCAGGCTTCTATTCACTCAATATTCAATTTCAGCAAAACCCCCAAGTTGCTTCCTATAGAAGCAAATATTCAACTCCATATGAAGCAGCTATATCAGTAACACATGATTCTCGTGATAAAATTAGTTCTATCTTTAGCATTAAGATCCCATGACAGCACATATTATTCACTTTCAAATTCCATGAAAGCGCATCTTCACTTCAATTGTTAATAATAATTTACTGGGAAAAATATAGCTAGTTCAGGCAGTTCTCATGATATCATGGCAAAATTGTCAAGAAATTCAGCTCATAATCATCTGGGTCAAACCAATTACTTAATAAAGTTCACAAATTTGCCACAAACTTGAGGTTCATTCACCGAAAACTGTCTGAGAAAAATCAATTGGGTTCTGGGTCCTTGTTCAAAGCTGTCCAGAGTCCCGTGTACAACAAACCCAGTTTAACTGGGTTATAAAATTTGAAACTTTTTCTGGTTTTATCCAATGATTTCGATCAAATCCCTTAATGGACTTCCTTTAAATTGATTATTAAGTTCATTATTATTAATTAGCTATACCTTGTTTTCTTGGATACAGGAGGAGTGCAAAAGGCGAAGCGGCGATTCTTGTTGAGAGGAGATCTTTGTTGATGATGATGCTGTTGACTCTTCCATTTTGAAGCAAACACCAATAGATGTAATTGTATGAAGCACTGCGAGTGGTGGACATCTCTCACTAGCTTGTGAGAAGTGGCTAATTCTGATTCCCTTCACTATCTCATCAATTACTCTCTTCCTCTTGTTCTTGTTCTCTTCTTCTTCTTGCTGTTGTTCTTGTGCATATATTTCAACCTCTCCCAGTAACTCCTCTCCTTTATACACCACTGATTTATACATCTTTTTCCACAAACCCCCCCAAAAAAATTTCCAATCTTTGCTTCAAAGTCTCAAGCTTTTGATTCGAAGTCCATCAAAGATCATAGATTCCCATGAAAGAAAGTCATTATATGATCTGAATCCGATTTCTTTGAAATTACAACAGGAAAAAGGTCTCGAGGGTAACTAGGAACAAAATTAAGGAAACTTTTTTTGTTTTTGGTCAGATTTTTAAGATGAACACAGATAGATCTGTAAATTGATGATGATGATGATCCAAAAATCAAAACACTAGAAAGTTCCTTCGATGATGATATTGATTGATAAAATTACCAGTCTAAAAGTCAAGGTGGAGCTAGCTAGGGTTTGTTTGTTTGTTTTCTCTTTAGTTGAAGATGGTGAAGTCTGCAGAGAAAAGGGAGAGAAACCCTAGATCCAGATAGGGAAAGGTCAAGAATAGCACTCCAAGCGTTGTGGTTTGGTTGAGTCCGATAAGAAATTATATTATTAAGCCCCCAAAAATATAAAAGGAAAACACAAGTTTACAGAAGTAGGACTCCACGTTGGGTGGGGCTTTCTATTCTAATTTCTTGTTTTTTTTTCTTTTCTTTTTTGTGGTTGTGAGAAATCCCAAAAAATAAAAATAAAATTGCACACGAAATTTTAGAATTTTTCTTCGATTTGTTTTGGGGATCATTGCCCTTGTTGCTGAACCATGGATGAAACCCATAGAGTTTTTTTCTATCTTTTACTAATTTACTTTAAAGCAAAGTATATAAAAAAATAAAATTAGTTATTTATAGCTTGATTTGAGACTTTGTGAGTTGAAATTTTTATATTTGATTTTTAAAAAAAAATATTGATTTAAATTTTAAATAAAATTCAATTTATAAAAAAATATGCAAAAGTAAATCATAAGGGATACCCTCTTATTTACTACACTAAATAATTAATATTGAAAAAATATTCTAAAAATACTTACATATTAACACAAATTTTATTTTTGTTATGTCTCTCTCATACACCTTTTTATTTCCTCCCAAAAACTCCTGGAGTACAATATTCTTTCTTTCTATACATATGTTAATCCTCATCAAAATATTATTATTCCTCTTAAGCTATGCTATTAATTTTCCTTCTTTTTTTCCTTTTGTTTTGCATGGATGCAATTTTTTTTTTGGTAATATAGTAGGATGATGGTTAATTGTTGAATAAATTGGTATAAATTAAAAATAAGTTGAGATTGAAATATAGTATTTAAAATTATATCTAGTATGTCTTAGATTGCTATCATAATGTACTTTGCTTATCTAGAATATAGCATGTAAATTGTAAATTATATCTAGAGGGTTACATCTTCTCAGTTTTCTATATATACACTCCATTGACAAATTAAAGTTTGATTTTTGTTGTACATGCCTTTTGATTAATTGTTTTGTTCATCAATTTACCTTATATGTCGTTTTTGTAGTCGTTTTTTGTTTTATATTTTAAATACATTTTTAAAATAAATTAATTTTTTTATCTTTTTTGTGTTTCAAATGATACGTTAATATCAAAAATAATTTTTAAAAAATAATAATAAAATATTTTTTCGATATATTTCTGAATGAAAAACACTTTACAAAGCAATTGTAATCACACTCCCAAACAGACTAAAAAAGAGAGAGAGAGTGGATGTGAAACAGAACCCTCAAATGAAAAGCAAGAAATAGCCTTTTCTTTTCTTTTTTCTTCCATGTAGAATGAGAGAGGAAAGAAAAGATAAGAGTGGTGGTAAACTTGTAATGTTTCACTTATAATGGATACTAAATCAATCATAAATGATAAACCTATAATATTTCATACTTTTTTCGTTGACTAAGGTCACGAATTCTTGACTTAGTATATAAAATGTTATTGATGAGTTAAACTTTTGGCTTAATATTTTGATGCTTTAAAAGAGTTTAAAACCTAATATTTTCGGGCTCAGTCATATGTTGAACTCAAATTAACATTAGTCTGACAAATTGGTAGAACCCAATATATTTAAGTTTAGCCATATGTTGAGCCGAAGGTGGCGTGGGTTTTGCAAGCTATCAAACCTAATATATTAGGATTCAACCATATGCTGAACCCAAGTCAACATGGGTTTGGTAAGTTGTCAAACTCAACATATTTGGGTTCAGCCACATGTTGAGTCCAAGATATCCTAGGTTCAACAAACTGTTAGACCTAATATTCTTGGGTTCAGCCATACGCTAAGCCCAATACATCATGGATCTGGCAAGTTGTCAGACCTAATATACTTGAATCCAGCCATGTGTTAAGCCCAAGGTGTCATGAGTGTGGCAAGTTGCTAAACCTAATATACTTGGGTTCAATAATATATCAAGCTTAAGTCAATGTGGGTTTGTCAAGTTACTAAACTCAATCTATTTGGATCTTTCAATGGTCTATCATATTTTCATCTTATTAATGTCATCAAAAGAAAATGACTATTTAGTCTCTCCACTCCATTAAAACAACAAGGTTTAGGGATTATAAATATCATTTGAACCATTCAGGTGAGAGGTCAGATTTTTCTACCCTCCAATCTTTCATACCTTAACTCTTAGAGCATTTAGGAGGCGCATGAGGCATCTCCCAGTAGCCAAACGCATATTTCACGACGGTGTTGGAAGCGACACGTGGCAGTGGAGGGGTGGTGGTTTGGTTTCAACGACCCTTTTTTTTCTCTATCTTTTCCTCGAGATTCAGGCGAACCTTGCCAAGTTTAAAAGGTGTCTTGTTCTTTTGTTTTTGTATCAAATTTAATCCTCAATATTTTGATTGCTATTTGTTTAGCTTTGAATCCTTTTTTTTATTTGATTTTTTCTTTTAATTTCATTCCTCAATCTTTTGTTTTATTTGATGTATATATCAAATTTGGTCTTTATTATTTTAATTGCTATTTCTTTTATTTTGAAGCATTTTCTTAATTGGTTTTTTTTGTTCAATTGCATCCGTTGATATTTGGTTTCATTTTAATTTTATATCAAATTTGACTCTCATTCTTTTCATTGTTATTTCTTTTGTTTTAGGTTGTTTTTTTATTGATTTTTTTCTCAATTTTATCCCTCAGTATTTTATCGATTGAGAATTTGACTTCATGATTTTTTTGGATTTACCTTCTATGGGGTAATCTCGATCTCATGATTCAAGTCACGGGCTTGGAAGGTGAACTCGAGTTAACTTCAATCTCTTTTAGGTCATTTCTTACAATTGATCTTTTTTCAGTTTTAACCTTCAATGTTGGGTTTGTTAGGGATTGGGTTTGATAGGGATTTAACTTCATGATTTTTTTTTTCAGTTTAATTTCTATGGGGTTATGCAGATTTTAGGTCCCAAATCACAGTTTTGGCGATTAACCTAAGTTGACTCAAGTTGTTTTTTTCATTGTTTTTTTAATTTATTTTTTTAAATTTTATTGTTTAGCATTGTGTTCATTTGATAATTGAGCTTCATAGTTTTATTCAATTTGGTTTTTACTAGGTTATCCTGGTCTCACAACCAGATCACAAACCTAACTAACTACCTTAGGTCAAGTTTTTATAACCTTTTTAAATTTTTATTTTTTTTCTTCAACATTTTATTTGTTGAGAATTCAACTTCATTTTTTTTACTTTGCTTTTTATAGGGTTATTTCATTCTCATTTAATTTTTTATTTGTTATTAAATAAGATCATGTAGACTTTTTAAGAATATTGTAAGGATTTCTTTTCATGATATTGTCAAGCATTCATTTTTTTTACAATTAATCATTGTCTTTTTTTTGTTCGTTTATTTACTGTCATTGCATGTTTTTTTTAAAAAAATTATATTATTAAATTAATTGTGCTTAGTGAACCTAGTATAGTTAATAACTCAAATCTTAGATTTTTCTTGTTTTTTTAAACTCTAGCATCACATGAGTATTTTTTTTATGTTAAAAAAAATTAGTCTGGCCACGATACAACGCGAGCCATCAATCTAGTTCTCACTAAAATGGATCAACTAAAACCTAATTTAAAGATTTTGTTTATGTTATTTAAATTAAAAAAGATGATAGTTGTAATTAATATTGACAATTTATTTTAAAATTGTGATGATAATAATAATAATTATTAGCTAATAATCTTTTTGTTTTAAAAAATTAATCATTTCAGGTTATGAGAATTTATTGTTTTTATTTTTATTTACGACAAAGTACATTTTTTATTTATTTATTTTTAATAAATTTTATGGTTTTAGAGTCCCACTAGAATTTTCAAAAACTTTAAATTTATGATCAATTTTATGATCGCAAATCACTTGTTTTTTAGTAATGTTAATTTATTCTCGTTGTTGTAGTTGTTGTTATTATTATTATATTACAATTTATACAAAGAAATGCATGTTAGAACTTATTGTGATGACACAAATAAATTTAACCAAATGAAAAGGAGAAGCACATCAATAAGAGTAAGATTTTTATTGTCGTGGAATAAACAAAATTGAAAGGATTATTAATATGTAATATATGTCATAAGAATGGATTATTCGGGTATTTGAAAGGAAAAAAGTGGTCTAAAGTGATGGTATATAAAAAAGAAGAAAAATAAATTATTATCTATTTGAACTTAGCCCAAATGGCTCGGTCGAGATATGATAATCACTCTCTCCTATAAATATGCAGTCTCTTAAAAAAATGAATATTTTTGCATAATCAATCAAAACTTGTATACATATCCAATGACTGAAGAAGAAATAAAAATATCTAACAACTAGGTTGGTAATCAAATCAAATGACCAAGAGAAAAGAGTAAGATATAATGGTAGAGAAGAAAAAAAGGGACATCAGAGATGCACTGGAGCTTCGATTATGATACCCTAATACTATTAGAAAGATATTAAAGAGACAAATCTACAAATATAAAGGAAAGCCACCATACAAAGCCAGAGTAAGCCACACATGTTATCCAAATGCATAAGGCAGCTCATTCGTCTAGCGCGTGGATTACACGCACCAGGCAAATGCCTTCTAGCCATTTGAGTTAGCTCAAATGATAGGTTTTCTCTCTCTCTCTCTTTTCCTTTTTTTTCTTCCTTACCAAATCAGGTTATCCCTACCCTGCCACACACCTCTATGCATTTTTTAGCTCCTAAGAATATGCAATATATAAATTTTCTATGCAGCACATATTGTCTATGCAAAGCATGCACCACATTTCTATGTGAATGATTGTTTCTAGCACCAACAATCACCATATTCTCAATAAAGCAAGCACCACAATCTCCATCAACAATCACCAAATTTTCCACACACACTGAGGTACCTGCAACACTACTCTCCACACTCCATGAGGCAAGTAGACATGATATAGGTCTATAAATGTCTTGGTCACCAGGCAAGCAAGTTAAGCTATATTTCATCCATTCAAGGGCAATTTACTATCATTCAACGCAATTCAACAAGCTTTATATAAAAATACTTCATACAACTTCATTATATTTTCAACCTTTACATTTCTTAACTTAAGCATTAGAATGTTCTTTATTCCCATATAAAACTTAGTTTGGAGGAAACATTGTCCTTAGAAAATAAATCTCACGTTCAAACTAGCCCCCAAGGCATAATCTAGAAAGTTCATTTATGTGTGAAGTCTTCACAACTTCATCATAAAGATTTTAGAATTAAAAAGATAAAAAAGAGAGAACAATAAAAAAAAAAGTAAACATGATTTAACAAAGAGAAATGCAACCTATAATATTATCAATGTGTTGTGGTTCCAAACCAACATTTGTGCCTCTAGCTATCCTTCTTTTATTCCATTCTCTTTCTCGAATTACTGTTTGCTGACTTTTAAAAAGTTGCAAAATTTGGTGACATAAATGTTTCAAAATATAAGTAGAATGAACATCTTTATATGATTACATCAATTCATTAGAAACAGCTTCTATTGAACAACACAAGCATGGCCCAAGTCTTCGAGTCCCTTACATGTTATACTCTTTAAATGACCAAATCTTATATTCCTTGCTCAAATTGTTATATTTCATCGCACTGATCTTTTTTTTTCTTTTAAATTCTTTATGATTCAAGTCAATACCAATAATCACATACCTACTAGTTGATGAAATAATGATACAAAATCCAATGAAAAGCTCTATTTAGCATCACTCTAGTCTAGTCAAATATATAATTGAATTTTTCAAGGATACATTTAAAAGTCTTACAACTTTTAGGACTAAAAATTAATATTTTATAAAATTTTAGGGTGTCGTGGCCTAAGATATGGTTTAGTTCTGCCCCTAATTCAAATTGGATAAGAAAAGTTTCGGTTTCAATATAGTCTTTAGACATTAGATAGTTGATAAAAACTAATATCAAATCTGCAAATTTATTTTTTATATTAAACATTAAGTGTATTTTCAAACAAATCTATATTAAGTAATAATAAATTATGTTTTTAAGATAATTTTAAATGCACATTCTTTTAATAAATACAATCTATTATTTTTTTTTAAAATTCACTACGTATCTATCTAGAGTTTCAAACTCAAAAAACCAAAGAAGATATATAAAAAACCCTTGTTGACCAGATATCATATCTTATATAATTGTTTTTAAGAATTTTCTCATTTTCTTATAACATGTGCAAAAGTTTGAATCACTAAATGGTAAAAAACAATAGGACAACAATATATCTTATACTCATTCTTCTTAAAAGTGACCATTGAATTTGGGCATTTTATTAATAAAAAAGATATTTTTGCAATTATAATTTAATATTAAAAATGGGTAGGCAATGTAAAACTATTTTCATACAAATATTGAATATTAATATATTGTTCACAATACATGAAAAAGATATAAACAACACCGAAAAAGTTGGAAAAACTTCAAATGATTTTAGGCGTTTCCACAACTATTTGATAAGCCTTGATTTTTTTTTAAGTTGAGTTGGTTGTGATTTACGTACTCTTACAAAACAAGCTCTCTTTGTAGAATAGAGGATCCTCCGATACCTAAGTTAGTAAAGTGAAAAGATAAATGTAATGTAAAAAGGGGAAAAAATATAGGAGAGTGTTTTGTTTTAGTGATTGTAAATATAGGGCGTGTGTTGTGTTTAATACATGGTGAACCTTGGTATTTTATACATGAATCTCATGAATTTCAATTATAGGGAGTAGGGTGTGTAGACTTACTCGTAGGAGTAATCATAGAGTTTATTGTGAATGATCATGTAATTAGTTTGTATAATGAATTGTTCATATATAAGCTCATTCTGTTAACTTGTGAAACAAGTCTTTCAAGTAGGCGCATAAAGAATTTGAAAGACAAGAAATTCAAGTGGATGTCGTATCGATAATTTGTATGATAAAGAATTTGGTTGGGTTGTTGCACGTGCCTAAACATTGTTTGGGGTGCCATACCTGTTAAAAAAATAAGAGTTATTGTTTTGATTAAAGAAAAAAGAAGAGCGTATGTGTTTTATAACATTATTGGGCTAAATTGGGCCTTATTTTATCTCTTTTCCTTCTCTTCTTCCTTTTTTCTTCCTTCTTTCTTTTTTTTTTCTTTTCTTTCCTTCTACTTTAATGGGTTATTCAGTGTTAGGTTCAAGTGTTGCCTAGTTAGGGTTTTCCCTTGTTTTTCTCATTTTTTTCTTTCTTTTCTTCCTTTCCTTTTTGTTAGGATGCTTAGTGTTAGGCCCAAGTGCTGCACAACTGGGCCTTTTTCTTCCCCTTCTCTTTTTTTTTTATTTCCTTCTCTTTGGTTAGGTTGGTTAGTGTTGGCCCCAAGTGCTCCTTGATTGTCATTTTCCTTTTTTTTTTCTTTTCTTCCCTTCTCTTCTTGCTTTTCTCTTCTTCCTCATGTGGGCTGTTTAGGACTATCTGATTAAGCCTTAGCTGAACTCTTTTTTTTTTTCTCATCCTTATTTGACTAGGTTGTTCATTGTTGAGCTCGATTATGCTATGATACCTAGTTATGTCTTTTTTCTTCCACTTCTCCTTTTCTTGTCCCCCTGTTTGGTTGGGTTTCTTTTTTTGCTCAAATTGTTTAACTAGGCATTTAGTCCACATTTGAGAATACAGTACCTTCTACTTTTGAGTGATTTTTAAAAGTGTGTTTACCTTGAAAAAACATTAAATTAATGTTTTCTTTAGTGTTTTTTGATAATTTTGATGTATTAAAGTAAAAAAAATCTTTTTTAAAAAATTATTTTAATACAATTTCAAACAAAAAATATTTTTAAAAAATACTTTACATCACAATACCAAACATATAATTAACACTAGACTTGGTTCTTCTGTTATCTTGTCAAACACTAACATACAATCAATTCAATTCAATAGTAAATCTATTGTAAAATTGTTCATTAATCCACCCATAATCGGATTGTGAGAAGGCTTATTACCAAACGGCGTCATATCCCCATTTGCCCCCCATGCCCAACTTCGCTGTGATTATGTTCTCACGCGCAAATGTACCGTTGTGATCTTTTTGAAATAATAAACATTAAACTACATGATTCAAATTGAAACATCACTGAATCTCTAGGGACTAAAACAAACATTAAACTATAGACTATATTTCTAGATCTTGCTGCTGGATAATCAACTAACGACCCTCTCTCCGTCTGTCTGATTGCCCTAACCCCCCCCCCCTCGTTTCTCGAGCTCGCAACCCCAGCAGAAAGAAAGAGAAATTCAAAATTTTCCCCCAAAAAGCCCTCGTCTTTCCATCTGTATGCCAATCTTACCCTCCTCTCTCCTCCTCCCCCTCCTCTCCTGAGTTAAGCAAACGGGAAATTCAAAAAAGCATGATCGTAAGAACGTACGGTCGGCGAAACAGAGACGGAGGAAGCCTAACGAGAACCTATTCAGATTCATTAGACGACGACGTTGCTGACCATAATTACTCCTTCAGCGACTCCTTTTCTCTCTCTCAAGAAACTACCCAATCTAATCAAGATTTCTTAAGCCATAACTTCCCTTTCTCTTCTCAAGAATCCACCTCTTATTCTCTCGATCTCGATCCCTACAATTTCGACGACAATCCCATCCCGAACGGCGTCGTCCCAAGAAAATCGAAGAAGCCGAGGCGTAGTAAGTCAAAATCTGAGAGAAACGGTATTGGGAATTCTAATCTTTTGACTAGCTCGACGACGTTAATGGAGGCTCAAGAATTTGGGGAAATGATGGAGCATGTTGATGAGGTTAATTTTGCACTTGATGGGTTAAAGAAAGGACAACCTTTGAGAATTAAGAGAGCTAGTTTGTTGTCTTTGTTAGGGATTTGTGGGACTCAACAACAGAGACGGCTTTTGAGGGCTCAAGGGTATGTCGGTTTTGTTTTGTTTTTTGTTTTGTGATGCTTAAAGATTGAATTTGGAATTATTTCGTGTTTTTGAATTTTTGAAATGGTCCTGGGGATTCTGTGAGTTCTTGAATTTGGAAAAAAAGGCGGATTTGAATTTAGAAAGATTTAATTGTTGGTTGTCGCTTTAGAAATTGTCGGGACTTTTTGAGTTCTTGAAAGGCTGCAGAAAGACTGAATTGAGGGTTATTGCGTTAGAAATTGTTGGGATTGTTTAGGAAGGTTTTTGATGGGGAGAGGTTATTGGCATTTCAAAGAGTTGTTTTCGGTTGATGGGTTCTCGAGTCTTCGTTTTGAATTTTTCTAGTGTAGTTTAAAGGGTATCGTGAGTTCTTGAATTATTTTTTTGTTTCTTTTACATGGGTGTTTTGTAGAATTTCTTGTTGAGTTTTGAAATTCCTGATCTTCTTATGGCTTCTTGGAGAGTGTTCTGTTTCATTTTGAGTGTAGTTGTTGGACTGTTTGAAGTTCTTGAAATTAAAGAGATGGGTTGTTTCGTGGGTGATCTTGCTTTGGTTTTGGAATTTGGTACTTTGTTTTACTATGCGTTTGGAATTTATGTCATTTGTTGGTTTTTGTAATGGTTTATGGGTTTTCTGTTTAAGCTTTGAAGTACCTAATCAAGGAATGAGCGGAATATTTTAAAATTAAATTTAATATGGGAGTTCAGTATGCATATCCAAAAGTAGGAAGATCTCTGAGAAGTGAAAGTTATGAATTCTACTTATTACTCCCTATACCATTTGGTGAATGAAAAACAGCATGTTGGGTTCTCCTGTTAGATGTTTTGGTTTATGCACACAAAATCACTCCTTTGTTGGTCTGCTATCATGTATTTACTATTCTCATTTTACCGGCCTCAAGTTTCATGTCTTATTTCTGTTGCATGTTAAAATTCTAAAGTTTTGTGCTTTCAGGATGGCCAAGACAATAATTGATGCTATTCTGGGCCTCAGCTTTGATGACTCAACAAGCAATCTGGCTGCTGCTGCACTCTTCTATGTTTTGACGAGTGATGTAAGTTCTTTTATGTTTTATACCTTTTCTTTCTGCACTCTCTTGTGCGTGTACATGTTTTGTTGAAAACCTCAAAACGAACCTCTGAAATCTATACAAAGGCAATTGGGAATTCAGCATTACCTCCCTCTGAGTTCTTAGATACGGTTTTGTTGTCTTTAGTTGTCTGGGCATGGATAAAAGGCAATGACTGACATCAGTTATTTTGAGAGACATAATAATAGCAAGTAGAATCTGTAACTTTACTGATAATTAAGTTCACATGGAGTTCTATGTTTGTACAAGCACAACTCATCAGTTTCAGTTTTCAAACGTTGTAATGCTCTCAAATCACATGCTGCTGCTTGTAGTAGGTTATTTCTTGTTTGTTTATTTGATTCTCAAGGCTGGAACTCGTTTTCTCCATGTATATTGTCACCCATCAGAATAGTTTTGACAGCTTTAATTTCACTGTTTCAGGGTCAAGATGAACACATTTTAGAGTCACCACCTTGCATTCGTTTTCTTATTAAATTGTTAAAACCCATCATTTCTACTGCCACTGAAGATAAGACTCGAAATATAGGCAGTAAGCTTTTAGCATTACGCAAGGATTCTGACATCTTACGAGATACAAGTAAGCTGGCAGATTCTAGCTCTACTGCCATTGCTGCCAAAGTTCAGGAAATTCTTGTTAATTGCAAGGACATGAAGTCACATTCCGGTGATGATAGTAGAACGGAGAGGCCAGAATTGACTCCAAAATGGATTGCATTGTTGTCCATGGAGAAAGCTTGTTTATCTAAGATATCTTTTGAAGGTATGCTTGATATCATATCTTCCAATTCTGTCGATAATGAAGTGTTAGTTTTTCATTTCTGTTGCATACTTTCCATACGCAGCCTGCCATTTATTAGTTTCCTAATGGTTTATTTTTATCAAAGGATGAATAGTGGTTTTGTTAATCGGAACTATGAATAAATTCCTGGATACCATTTATTATAAAGCTGATATTGTTGATGCAAATGTTTTTACACTAGCTTTTCATTACTTCTGCTTCTTTTTTCTGACTTATCTTCTTGAAATAGATCTAAAATACACCATTATGTAATGAACAGCATGTCTTAATAATTTCTTTGGCATTTTTATTTGCAAGTTTCAGTGGTGTCTATTTTTGTTTGATTACATGCTGGTGTAGTTTTGTTTTTAGATATTTATTAATTACTTGAGTTAAAAATGATGTAGGCACAAACGCGTTTTGCATATTGCTGTTTATTACAGGCTTCTTTAACTTAATTATTCTATATGGACATTTTCTATTGAAATTTATGATTTTTTTTATCATGGAACAAGAAGAATGCAGGCCATTGTGCATGCAACGTGCTTTCAAGAATTGCATGATAAGTTGGTTGAGGATTTGGGATGCTATTTTTCAAATGCTTAGTGATTGTTTTGCATGATCTTAACTAGAGCAAGTTAGCATTCTGCCCATTTTTCCATAACAAAAATACCCCTTGAGTGCATTTTGTATTGAAAAATTAATTGAGGGTACAAATGTAATCTCAGATAGGTGGAAATGCCCAGTTCTCTGTCTGGAGTACATGTTTATGTTTTAAATTATTGTTGCTGAGGCTTTTGTGTTTTTGTGAGCTAGTTGGCTAATCTATCAAATCTTTATCCCTTTCGTTTGAAACCTAAATTCTATTAAAATTGTATGCAGCAGCTCTTTCATATCTGGATGATAGTTTCTTGGTAAAGAAAATGGTTTTGGAAGCCCATTATCAGTGTTTGATAATTACTCATCTTGTACATAAACAGATTCCATTTTATGGAAGAAACAAGCAAGTCTTTTTAAGCATGATTCATTAGATGGCAGCATTTTGTTTGATCATTGGATAATCTTTTTATCTCAATCTCTCTCTAGGAATTCATGAAATAAGAAACATAATGAAAACTAAAACAGTTCGGAATCTCTAGTGGGAAACAAGCACTTGTTATTAGGGAGAGATTTGCTCCTTTGTTCTAGATAAGGAAGTGATTGGGAGGTGAAATTAATTTTTTTTCTTTTGACTGCAAAAATTTCTAAACCAAGGATGGAGAAGCAATAAGAAACACCCCATGAAATTACAATTCTACCCACATTTTAATTTCAATATAAAAGGCACTCGTAATATTTTTATCATAGAAAAATGGTCACAATGCTAACTTGCTCAAATACAGACAAGTTAGCAAAACCCATAATCATATGTATATGCAGTGCCATATGTGCAAGTCTTTCTCTAAGCAATAGAACCTTGCATGCATGCTCATGCATGCGTGTGCACACTCTCTCTCTCTCCTTTTCTGATTGCTTATTTATTTCACTGTGTGGGTTGCATTCATTCAGATACATCTGGCATGGTAAGGAAGACAGGGGGGGGCTTTAAGGAAAAGTTACGAGAGCATGGAGGACTTGATGCTGTCTTTGAGGTCACCATGAACTGTCACTCTGTTATAGAGGTGTGAGCTTGTATGTTTGTTTCATCTTTCAGCAATTCACAAAAAATCAAGAGCTTATATGTTGCTTTAAAGTTTAAGTGCAACTCTTATTCTAGTTAATCATTTGAGAAATGAGGAACAGTTTGCAACTGGGAAATCTGTGCTCAATTAATGTATTCAATTGTGGGAAAAATCTGTCATATGCTTTTCTCATCTTATGCATGATAAAATTTTCAGCATTGCTTATTAATCTCTGGTTCTCACATTTAGCATTATAGCACTGCGCTGTGTTTTACTTTCACCTTATATGTGGTGTGCATGCATGCATTTCCCTGTGTTTTACTTTCACCTTATAAGATCTAAAGCAGATCCTAAACCATGGTGGCACATTAACTTGCTTATCAGTACAGTTTCTTTTGTATACGGAAGTCTTCTTGTGATTTACTTATTCTAAATTGAGTCATTATACCTGATAATAAATTCATTCCTATCTCGATCCATTTCTGTCTTTGACATTCTAAATAGTGAATGGTTGTTTGGAGTTGGTAACTATTGAACACAAATTTATTTGCAGAGGTGGACAGAACATAATTCACCTTCCATTCAGGATGCAAAAGATGACATGCATCTGTTTTGTATATGGAAGTCTTCTTGTGATTTACTTATTCTAAATTGAGTCACCATCCCTGATAATAAATTCATGCCTTCTCAGTCCATTTCTGTCTTTGACATTCTAATTAGTGATTGTTTGGAGATGGTAACTATTGAACACAAATTTATTTGCAGAGGTCGACAAAACATAATTCATCTTCCATTCAGGATACAAAAGATGACATGTGTCACTTGAGCCTGGTGCTGCTTCTGAAATGCTTGAAAATTATGGAAAATGCTACATTTTTGAGTAACGATAATCAGGTGCAATCAAACGTGATTTTATTATGTTATTCTTCTCCTGTTTATTCTTCCTCTACTTAGTTATTGGGATTTAAAATGCCATTTGAAGCTGAGTTATTGGATTTTAATGTTCATTATTTTCTTCTTTAATACAGACTCATCTGCTTGGAATGAGGGGGAACTCATATTCTCATGGGCATCGGCTATCTTTTACCAAAATCATAATAAGCATCATAAAAATTCTATCCAGTAACAGTGCTTTCTTGCTCTGTCTGTTTCCGGTTCTTAACTAGATTTCTTTTGTCTGGCATGTTTTCTGATGATTGATGGCATTGTTTTTTAGGTCTTCATCTACTTAAGAGTTCTCCCACTGCTTGCATTGATGGAAACCATTGTAGTCTTTCTGAAAGGAGTGATAATGCTTCTGATTTGGCCTTGATTAACGATGACAGAGGTGTGTGGTAGCCTAATATCACTGTAGTGTTTCTGTTTGGCAGCTGTTCCTCTTTCTCTTTCTCTCTTACTAATGATGCATCTTTAATTGTATTAGCAGTAGACAGCAATGGGGTTATTTGTATCAGTTCTTCTACAGATTGCTGCAATGAAGAGAGGACCTCCTCTGGGAAACGCTTAAATGTATCTCAGAATTCCATTGCTCGGTTGAGTCTTTCTGCCTCCAGTTCTGAAACTGCCACACGATTTATGAAAAATACTTGTCAACTGAAGATGAGAGTCCCTTCCATGCCCAGTTCATGTAGTGAGACATTAAGGAGTTATGATAGTAATAGGTCAAGGACCAAATTTGGTCTTGTTGAAAAAACTAATTGTACAAAAGATGCCTGCAGTGACTTGTTAGATGATAGCCAAGATCCTTATGCATTTGATGAAGATGATTTTCAGCCCACAAAGTGGGACTTGCTATCTGGGAAACGAAAAATCTCTCGAACTCAAAATAGTAGGGTAACCCCCAGAGAAGTTGAAAATGGGTGTCAATATAAGCTAATGAGTCAGGAAGAATCAAGTAATGGTGGAAATGGCCTACACAAATCAAGTAACAGGGAACATCATCATTCACAGAAAAGCTCTTATTGCAATGTTCCTGATGAAGAACATTCCAGCCTTTTGGCAGACTGTCTTCTCACTGCTATTAAGGTATTCCTCTGAACCATTTTGAGGAATTTCTTCCATGTTCCATTCCTTCTTTTCTTCTGTCAAAGTAAGAGAAGGTTGCTGCATATGCCCTTTTTTTGCCTTTGTAGTCAGAATCTTTTCTTGGCAGGTTCTAATGAATTTAACAAATGACAATCCTATTGGCTGTCAACAAATTGCTGCTTGTGGAGGACTGGAGACTATGTCTTCATTGATTGCCGGCCACTTCCCTTTGTTCAGTTCATCTATATCTTTCTTTGGTGAGCTGCAAGAGGACAGTTCAAGCATTCCACTTGAAAATCAGAATGATATTCATCTTACTGATCAAGAGTTGGATTTGCTTGTTGCTATATTGGGCCTGCTTGTGAACTTGGTAGAAAAGGACGGGGATAACAGGTCAATTTTACTTGCCCTATAATCACTGCTCTAATGCATATATTGTTTACTTGCAATTGGTGGATGGCACAGTGAAATACTTATTTGTTCTTTCTTGCTATTATGAATTTAACCTATTGAAACTTGATTTATTATCCTCGCTGTGTTGCTTTAAACCTGCTGAAGCTTTCCTTCATGTTAACTATTATCTTTGTAAGTATGATACGAGTAGATTTATACATCCTAGGAATTTCTGAAAATTTGATTTTAGATGGATACTGCATGTATTGGATTGAACTTGTATTGGTGTTGCTTTCTGACCATCCTTTGGAAGTGTCACTTGTGCTTGTATTTAAGCAACAATTCCTCAAACCAACTTTCTCCTTGTATTACCTAGATTCCTTGTGCTATTGACTGATTACATTCAAATTGCTGTGAAATTTCCAATTCTTTATTTTTCATGTTAGATGAGAAGATGTTCTTATTTTGAACACTCCAATAATATCTATTCAGATTTGCATTTGATGAATTTTAGCAATTGCCCATCATTTTATGGACTGGCTTAACCCCACTTGGATATCTTTTTGATGATTAGATCTCTCAATTAAGTAGCAGTCTGCTCATTAGGGTTTCCTTCTTTTGATCGTATCGGAGGCATATGGTTCATGTTTCTTTATATATTCTTAATTTTCTGGTGGAAAAAGTAATTGTGATGTTTATTGCCTGCCAAAATTTATGGTTAAAGTCAATTGCAGATCAAGGCTTGCTGCAACAAGTATTTGGCTGTCAAGCTCAGAAGGGTCAGAAGATGAGAATCGCAAGGATGTAATTCCACTACTGTGCTCCATCTTTCTAGCCAACCAAGGTGCAGGTGATGCAGCTGGAGAAGGAAACATCGTGTCTTGGGTGAGCAACCTGCTTAATTTCTAGGAATTTTATTAAATGCAATTTGTTTACACACGTATGTGGAGATACATGCAAATAATAGAGTAATATTTAATGTTTATTCTTGTTCATTTTCCTAATACTGTAAGATTCAATTTGAATAAATTGAATTGTAATTTATGTTTCCAAAATTTTAATGTTATTGGGAATTGTACAGAATGATGAGGCAGCTGTATTACAAGGAGAGAAGGAAGCAGAGAAGATGATTGTTGAAGCTTATTCAGCACTGCTACTTGCATTCCTATCAACTGAAAGGTTTGCTGTGCTCCATCCTTTTGTTCTTGCACATTCTTTTTGGTCTGATGTTTCTCAAATTGTCCTTGTTCACTGACAGCAAGAGCATACATGATTCCATTGCTGACTGCCTCCCGAATCACAACCTGGCTATCCTTGTTCCTGTGTTGGAGAGATTTGTGGTATGTTTTGTTCTTTTCTTTTTTGTCCTAGGGTACATCAAGGCATGAGATTAGTTGCAACTTTGAAATCCATGTCCTCCCTGCATCAACATTCTTTGTTTTTTTTTTTTTTCCGAAAAGAAGCATTGCATTATATAAAAAATGGATCAAGGAGCATTTTGGTAAAATAATCACTACGTTCCTTGCATTGTAGCTAGCTAGCACGCTGTGACATGTACATGCAAGAGTGAAAACAAAGAAGTAGGCTATTATTTCTCTCTAATAAATTATACATTTTGCTTTCTCCAGGCATTTCACTTGACATTGAACATGATATCACCAGAGACTCATAAAGCTGTGAGCGAAGTGATCGAATCATGTAGAATCCGATGAAATACTTGCTTTTCTGGTTACTCATGTAGATGTGAGCAATGTGATTGAATCATGTAGAGCATGATGGAAAGTACCAGAAATGCAAAGCTTTGTACAGCCTTTTTTTCTTTCAGGTCAAGTCTTTTTTGTACACAGATGGTTTTAGCTTGTCGTAGGACACCAGGGAACTGACTGCAAGCCTGCATTGGACTGATTTACCTTTTCCAGACTTCCCCACTTTCTTTTCTTTCCTTTTACCCATATTCCATATCATTCTTTTTGTATGACCTAGGCCGAGACGCGATACGCTTTGTATACAGTAATGAAAGCAGAATCAAATTGTATCTCTTTGTGCATGACACATCTATCTGTACGCTCTCTTCAAAGTTTATATTATGTATTGCAATCGGATGTTTCCCGAGGCGACACTGGCAGGGAAAAATGTTTTGGGTGAAAGCTAAACTATACCACCGTTGAGGGATAAAAGAGTGTCATGAACATCTCATCACACGATCATTATCAGAGAGTTTATTATACAAAGAGAGTGATGCTAGCCATGATTCCATATGTAGTGCTTGATTGCATAATCTTTTGTAGAAACGTTACCAAGACTCCCTGCCAAATCTTTGTTATCAAATCCTAGGTTTGCTAGATTGCACCTCCGACAATGATACAAAAGGCAGCTTCCCCAAGACTCTTGTCACAGCAGACAAGTTCCTGATCATGAATCATCAGCTTATGTTAAAAGGAAAGCTTAATTTGCCAAAATTGAAATACAGTAGAAGCAGGTTTAATTATGGGTCTAACATTACCGGGCCATGTAATGGATTGATATGACTAGAGATTGACGATGTTAGCCTGGTTTTACACAGAAAAACGGAAGGGTGATGTTTACAGTGCCATTTACTGTAGCTATAGCCTTATTGGTATGTGAATGATAACAGTGTAATTATGGTTTAATCAAATAACAATTGAGGGTTTTTTTTTTAACAGTAAAAATATTTTTGACTTCTGAACGTACAATAAACTTACTTAGATATCCTTGAAGTAAAAAAAAAAGATTTAGGTCAAGGGTTTTGTTTTTTTCATGTTGTTTTATTTATTTATTTTTTTTTTGTAGAGGGTATTATGATTTTTTAACAAAAGATAAACAATATTAAAATTAAAAAGCTGCCCGTGCATTTTCAAGCAGAGTGTGCAATGACTCTGGTTGTAAAATCAGACCTTCTATCGTGTTGTTGGAAGCACCACTACTTCCTCTTCCTCATGATATGATACATGTAGGTGGAGGTCGAGCGGTTTGTCATTGTAGTCTTTTTATAATTTTTTATTGTTTTTAATTTCACAATTCAATCCAAGTTTTTAATGTTATTTTTCTTATCTTGGTCCTCATTTTTTTTTATCATTTTCTTAATGTTTTTATTCTTTTCAATTTAACCTTCAAATTGAAATTTTTTTGTCGCCCTTTAATTTATTTTTTATTTCGATTTCAACCATCATTCTCTTTATTGCTATTTTGTCTTATTTTGAATATTTTTGTGTAATTTTTCTTTCAATTTCATGCTTTAACACTTCATTTCTTATAGATTCAAGTCATAAGTTTAAAAAGTTAATAAGAGTTGATATTTTTTGGCTTATTTCTTTTTCCAACATCGTTGTTTGATATTGTTTTTTTTTATATATATATATAAATAAATGGTTCTGTGATTTTCTTTAATTTTTTTTTCTATCTGATTATCCCGACTTCATGTTCTAGAACATGGTTTGGTGGTTAAATTGGACTGGCTCATTCTTTAATACCCATATTACATGTTTATCATATTAGCTCGGTTAGCTTACGCTAATTTTTTTTATCCATTTTCTTATTTTATTTCATTATTTTATATTTAATTAGATAGAAATTAAACAACATTATTTTTTTTAATTCTTGGATGAAGGTTTTTTTCTCAGTTTATCGGTATTGCTATTTTATTTTTATTTTTTTTATTTAATTATTTTTTTATATGATTCAAATAAAACTAATTTATTTAGCGAGCTATTAATTTTTTTTATATAAAAAAACATGTTTGTAATATTTAAATATTTTACACGAAAAACAGTGTATAATAAAACGAATATGCAGTGTAGCTTGCCTTGCTTGTGTGGATTTGGCGATAATACTTCGATAAATAGCAAGCTAACAAGGGTGACGGCCATATTTTGAATATTTACAATATATATATATATATCGGAATTTTTTTTTAAAACATGAAAAATAAATACATTTGAGATTAAATAAAAAATAAGATCTACTTATTTTTAGGATTAAAATTTTATTAGAATTTATTATTTAACCAAATCTCTTTAACATTGTATATTAAAATGATTAAAATAAATTATAAAAAAAATAAGATATTGATCTTAAAAAATCATTAATAAACATATTTTTATGAAATTCAAAATCTTAATCTCACATAAATTTTTTTTTCTTGTTAATTATATATTGAGAATATAAAAAAAAAGTTGAAATTGAACTTAAAAAACACAAGCTTTTAGAAAAGGAAAAACTTCAGTAAAATGAGCTTTCAGCTAAAGTCACATGTGTTAAATTGACTTGGATAGTCCCGAGTATGATTTTACTGTAATTTCTTAAACTACAAAGAATTATTTTTTACCAATATATTTTGAATTTGGGTATGAGTTTATAGTTTTTTGGACCCTTAAATAATTTTTTTTTTCTCTTTAACCCTTTAGTTTGTACCGTTAATAAATATAAAGTCTGAGTAGTTTCTCCAATTTAAACAATTTTTTCAGCTAAATATCAGGTTTAATTTCAATTTATAGCAGGTAATTAAAATTGATAATGGCAAGAATTAATTTTTAATAACTACTAGAATTAGTTATATAATGGTTTTTGTTTCAAAATCCTCTATGAAGGGGATAAAGGAGTGTTTCTGGAAAATTTTACAAAATTTCTTACGCTTTTTTTGATCTCAGTTTTCAGCTTAGTTTCCTATGTTATAAGCTCTAATTTTCCTTCGTTTTTCTCCTAGTTAAGAGTTCAAGGTTAGTTTTCTAGAGAGATTTTTTTTTTTGAGTTCATAGATCTTATTTAAAAATGCAGTGGTGAACGGCACAAATCTATTTGATGAATTGTCAATGGAGTATGGTCTGCTTCATTGGTTATAATGGGGTAGGGTCCTGATGATCTTTCACCGGTTGGTCAGAACTTGTATGATCTATTGCTGGGGCAGTGTCCATTCGCTGTACTTTACTGGCGGATCACAATTCATTTGATTTGTTGCTTGTTGAGATGTAGTTGGTAGCATGGGGGTTTTTGGTCAAGGTTAGTTTCTGCACTTCTATATTCAGACAAGAGATCCATCAACTCATTTAGTTAACGTCGGACTTTTCTGTTTGATGCCATTGCCGGAGAATATCTTCTCTTAAAGAGTTTGTGCTTTCTCATTCTCTGCAGAGACCAGTCTGCGAGTAAGAAAAACATTAGACAATGGCTGGAAAAACAAAATAAGAAATAAAAGGGAGCAAACCAAGGAACGATGCCCTGAAAGGTGTTGAGTTTACTAATGCCTTTTACATTCCCTGCAACTCACTTTCTGTCATTTTTTCCCTGTAATCAATTTGCGCATCCAAGGTATAATTAAGCCACGCTTCTTTAAGTTTCCATCAAAATCTCCGGTATAAATCAAGCCATCCCTCCACATATCGGTTCCATAAGATTTGTTTGAAGTAAGAAGAATTGTGATCTGAGCCTAGTAGGGGTGAAAAATCATTCTGACTGGTCAAATTATTCTAATGATAGTGCATAAAAACTGCTTTCAGATTCTTTATGTGTCTCTGTTGCAAATGAAGCCGGCAACTGGGCTTATTTTAGGAGTGGAAAACACGAGTTCTCCTACCAGATCTTGATCTTTTTATTTTAACCAATTACAAGGCATTTCGAGATCCTTTCAGCAGATGAGCCACCTATGGATGGTTGTCTCGGTTGGTCTTTGCTCCGCCCTCATGTATGGCTGTCTCGGTTCTTTTCAAACATGTATAGCGGTGAAGAAAAACACACTGCAATTTCTGTGAAGAAAACACTCTAATATTATATATTAGAGTAAATTTATTTTTTTATCAAACTGATGAATGGAATGCATGCACATGTGTTAAAAAAAAAAAAACGAATCCCATTTTGAATTCTTACAAACATGCAAGGAAATCAATGAAAGTCACAAACACAGATTCACAAAATAATATTGCTTATTCACATGGAAGATTCACAAAATGTGAATACTTGCTATGAACAGAGAGGGTATTTATTGGGATACACAGTTTCTGTTTCACAACATGCTGATAACATCTTTTGATGAACCCACATCGGCAATAATCATATGCAAATGAGACCCCAGGCACAGTCACCTGGGCAGCTTCAAGCCCGAACCCTTGAGCTTCCGCTCCATTATGTCATCTAGACGCGCTCCCATTTCAGGTGTCAAGTGATTTGCCCAGTCGCCTATCTCACCTTTCCTGAAGTAAAAACTATTTTGAATAGCAATTGGTGTGTCTAGACGGTGCTTCCCATTTTTATTCACCTCCAAGTTGCTCAACTTCTCAAAACTACACATGCTTATTATCTTTTGCACCTCCCCTCCCTCCTCTTCCTCTAAGGTGAAAGAACAACCCATGAACTCAGCTAGTTTCTTAGCATGAGCAGCGGTGTCTTTCTTCATTTCCTCGTATGTCAAGAACAGTATCTTCTCAGGGAACTCTAAGCTTGCTCTCCAATACCCTAAAACATGGTCCCAATATGGTCCAAAATTTGCAATTCCATTGCAGAACAACTCAAAGGCCTCTTCCAGAGGAAGAGGTTCAACATTTTTCGACATTTGCAGCCTGGCAAGAAAGTACCACAAAGAAACAAAAGCATCCTTTGCGTCCCTGCAAATGTAAATAATCTTGCAACTAGAAGAAATGATAGATTTAGGTAAACAACTGTAAGGAACATGAGTAGATACCAGAGGAATTGCCAAGTCCCGATTACTGGGGTTTTGAGCAAGGTCATATTCCAACAAAGGAACACAGTCATGTGGCATCTTGGCAAGTAAAGAACTAGTTGTTGAACCACTTAAACGGGATCGTGTGAAAATAGCAAAAGTGAGGGCCTTAAGCCAAGTTGTGCCAGTTTTTGGACAACTGGCGACAAATATATCAGTGGATTGAGGATTGAAGCATTCTTGAACAGCCATGAGTCCTTCCAAGAAGAAGGGAGCGTAAAAAAAGCCTTGGTACAGGTAATAATCATACCCATTCAAGCCTTTAACTCTCGGAAAGGTGGACATCACTTCATTGTAATTTTTAGCTTCATTTTTCCTCTCAGCACTGTCACCAGAATCCCAGATTTGGGTGGAAGGCAAAGAGGATTCCATGAATGTAAAAAATGAAAATATAACGTAGAATGAAAGGCCATTGCAGCTATTTGTAGCGAGTTGAGAGCTGGTTTAATTTGCGGCCCCATCAACTATTACCATATTTTAATATTATTGATCACATGTCCGCTGATGCAATTGGGTTTTATTTCATATTATATTCGATGGCAAATCTTTAGCGTGACCGTGTGGTTTCTCTTACAAGCTTTAAATGGCAATTCAATAATTTGGGGATGTGAAGTTTGGGAAGGTTATAACGCTGTTTTTAAAAGGATTTTTTTAAAAAATATATTTAAAATAATTTTAAAATAATTTTAAATTTTTTTTTATATTTTAAAAATTATTTTTTATTTCAATACATTAAAATAATTTAAAATCATTAAAAAAATTAATTTAAAAAATATAATTTTTTTAAAAAATATCTTTTACAATAAATATCTTAAAAATAATATTTCTAAACTAGTAAGAAATATTTGTTTTTTGAATATGTGGTTATGGCAGCGATTTGTAGCAAGTTGAGAGCAGATTAATTATTGGCACTATTAACTATTTCCTTGCGAGAACTTGATGTCTCAAATTACAAATATTTGGTCACCATTATCCAAGTTATTTGTACTGTTTGCCCTTCTTTTCTTCCTTTTTCTTTCAAATTGTTACGCCCCCAATTCTAATAATTGAATTAAGTCAAAATTTACACTATTTTAGTATTCTTGATCACCTCTCAGCTGATGCAATTAGAATTGTTTTGTATTAAATCTTGTTGTTATTGATTTAGGGGTCGCTTTTTATAATATTTTAATTTAAAAATATATCAAAATAATTTTTTAAAAAATTTACTTTTAATATTAACACAAAATGCAAAAATATAATTAAAATAAAAAAATTCAAATTTTTTTTTGAAAATATAAAAATAAATACATTTTATATTCGATAATAAATTTAGCCTGATGGTGTTTTCAAAACCCAATATCTAAGATAGAATGAAACATTTATATAAAGTAATTGAAGATAAAGTTAAAATGTCTTTTCCATTAAAAAAAAAAACATTTTCATTATTCAAGTAAATGTAGTGAGTGGTAGAAGATATCAACTACGCTCCATTATGCAGATAGTTTTTATAGATTAGTGATAAGTCAACTTTTTATTTAGTTTTTGTTTGGTTCTTTAAAACGCATAGATCTAGCATAAATACTAAATTCAGGTTATTTAAGCTTGGTAGTGGTAGTATGGATCTGGCGTATATGTTAGATTTAAGACGCATGGACTTGAGAATCATTCAAGTTCAAGGTGCTTGAACATAGTAATGCGTCAAGCCTAAGATAATATCGGTCAAACACGCATATCAGATCCAAGACGCTTAGACTTGATAGCACACCAAGTCCAACGTAGCGTGGGTTGGCATGCATGTTAGACCCGAGACGCTTGGACTTGGTAGTGCGTCAAGTTTAAGGTAGTGTAGGTCTGACACGCATGTCAGACCCAAGGTGCTTAGATTTGACAACTAGCTAAGTCCAAGATAATGACCATTCTCCCTTCTCATGTTCAAGGGAATGACAAACCTCACTTGGATCTAATCTCAATAAAAAACTTGATCTTTATAGGTTTAGGTACACTTGACGTCTTAAACTTTAATCTCCCTATGTCTTTTTAGATGTATAAAAGTTATTTGAGGACCCACCATATTCCCATTAGATAAGAGATATTTATTTCTTATTAATGTTATTAGGATAATTACACTGCAAACCTTATTTTTATAAAAAAAAAACTCATGAGTTATAGATATATCATGAGACCTTTAGCATAAAGGTTTACAATCTCTGATTAGTGTAAAACTTGATTAGAGACCTTCAGCACTGCTAACCCTTGTAGCATTTTATTTCCCCCCCGTCGTATAATTGCTCCGAGACCTTAAGACTCGATCTTTTGAGGAATATTTACAGCCCCCAACTCCACAACTCTGTCCCCGTAAATTAGACCAATTGATCTATGACATTTCTCACTTGTTGAGATTTTACATAATAGATAGTGGCTCGCTGTGGAACATCAGTATGCATTTGACACCAGAGGTGGATCGTGTGTGTGTGTGTGTGTGTGAGAGAGAGAGAGAGAGAGAGAGAGAGAGAGATTGAAATTGCATTTAGCATTGATGTAATCTTGCGTTTTCTAATTGTTTTTTTATTTGTGTTGATGTAAAAGATGAATAATAAAAAAATTTAAAAAAATATATTATTTTGATATATTTAACAAAAAATACTTTAAACTGTAATCATTATTACACTATCAGATACCCGCTAAATAAAATAATGGAATGCATAGAAAAAACTCAATTTAGAGAACAAGAAGCTCTTGAAGGAGAAAAGGAGAGATTCAGAGAACATTAACCAAAGATTTCCTTCGTTTTTGGAAAGCTGGCTAAAAATATATCAGTGGAGTGAGGCTAGAAGTGTTCTTGAACTGACATGAGTCTTCCCAAGGACGGAACATCCCAAAAGCCTTTAACTTCTGGAAAGGGAGAGATCACTTATTTGTAGTTTTTAGCATGGCCTTTGGAAAGCTAGCTCTTCATTTTCTCTCTCAGCAGTTTCACCAAAATCCTGGATTTGTGTGGAAGGCGAAGAGGGTTCCAAGAATGTACAAAAGAAAATATTGTGTAGAATGGTGTAAATAAAATATTAAAGAAAGGCCATTGTAGCAGCTATTTGTATCAATTTGAGAGCTGATTCACTTCTAAAACTAAAGCGGAGCATTTCGACTATAATTTTTAAAAATTTTAATTTTTTTAAATTATATATATATAGATTGTTTTGGTTTCCTAATGTTAAGAATTATTTTTAAAACATAAAGATAAAACTAAGAGGGTGTTTGGTACAACATTTTAATCGGGTTTTTTATAAATTTTGATTTTTTATAAATTAATTTTTTTAGTATTTTTGAATTATTTTAATATATGCTAATGTAAAAAAAGAATTTAAAAAATAAATATATATTATTTTAATATATTTTCTTAGTGAAAACATTTTAAAAAACAATTGCGACTATTTTTCCACACACTTAAACCTTAAGGTTAACATCGTAGCGAAATAGAGAAAATCTCTAAACATTTATAAAAAATCTAAACAATAATATGTATAATTGAATAAAAAATAAACTAAATATTTTTATTTTTATTAATTCTAAATTTAAAATTTTGTATAAAAAATAATTTATACTTAAAATTGGCCTGACTAATAGAATCAATCTACCATTAATATTTTTAAATAATAAAATACTAATTAAATTGAAATTCTTAATATAAATAAAAAAATCCAAATAGGAAAATAAAGACGGTCCCATAGTAACTTTAGATCCTTATATGAAGATCTTCCCAATCTTTGAAGATCTTGAAATTTTAACATATAGTAAACAATTAAACAATTAAAAATTAATACAACAAACATTATTATGCCAATAATAATGATGATGAAAGTGCACCACGTGATGTCTGCAATTGTTGATATGTGGTCGCCATCATCTAGTTTTTTTATTCTTTTTTTTCACATTATTATAGCACCTCGAATTATAATGTTGAATTAAATCAAGTTTTACACTAATTTAATAAATTTAGCGGTGTTTTCAAAACCCAATATCTAAGATAGAAGGAAACATTTATATAAAGTAATTAAAGATAAAGTTAAAATGTCTTTTCCATTAAAAGAAAAAAAAAACATTTTCATTATTCAAGTAAATGTAGTGAGTGGTAGAAGATATCAACTACGCTCCATTATGTAGATAGTTTTTATAGATTAGTGATGAGTCAACTTTTTATTTAGTTTTGTTTGGTTCTTTAAAACGCATAGATCTATCACAAATACTAAATTCAGGGCATTTAGCTTGGTAGTTGTAGTATGGATCTAACGTACATGTTAGATCTGAGACGCATGAACTTGATCATTCAAGTTCAAGGTGTATGGACATAATAATGCGTCAAGTCTAGGATAACATCGGCCAAACACGCATACTAGACTCAAGACGCTTAGACTTGTTAGCGCATCAAGTCCAACGTAGCGTGGGTTGGCATGCATGTCAGACCCGAGACACTTGGACTTGATAGTGCGTCAAGTTTAAGGTAGCGTGGGGTGCTTAGATTTGACAGCCAACTAAGTTCAAGATAATAACCATTCTCCCTTCTCATGTTCAGGGGAATGACTAACCTCACTTGGATCTAATCTTAGGAAAGAACTTGATCTCTATAGGTTTAGGTACACTTGACGTCTTAAACTTTAATCTCCCTATATCTTTTTAGATGTATAAAAGTCATTCGAGGACCCACCATATTCCCATCAGACAAGAGATATTTATTTCTCATTAATGTCATCAGGGTAATTATTCTTCAAACCCTCATTTTCATAATAATAATAAAAAACTCATGAGCTATAAATATATTATGAGACCTTCAGAACAAAAGTTTACAATCTCTAATTTATCCGGAAAATCTGGAAAGGACCGAGATTTGAAATGAGGTGAAAATTGTTCTGTTTTGTTCTGTTTTTTGAATTGATATGAAATATTTTGGCCATTCCAGACGAAACGAAACAGAATTAAAAACCTTAGCTGTATTTTGTATTTTCAGAGTATCTCTCTATAGAATATTCATTTATTTTCTTTTTCTAAAAAAAATAATTATTTAAATATCGAAAAGTCCTTACCTCTACCAAAAAGGACCTTTTATAAATACTAACTATGAGCAGCTTTGACCTATCAATGATCAATTATAAAAGAAAATTATTAGACGAACTGATTAACCAATTATTCAACTCAAAAAAAAATTATTATTGCTTAGATTTTTGGATATCATCAACCAGTAAAAACGTTTTATTTCGACCCTTGTAGCATTTTTTTTCCCCGTCGTATAATTGCTCCGGGACCTTAAGACTCGATCTTTTGAGGAATATTTACAACCCCCAACTCCACAACTCTGTCCCCCTAAATGAACATTACTATGCATTTGACACCAGAGGTGGATCGTGTGTGTGTGTGTGTGTGTGAGAGAGAGAGAGAGAGAGAGAGAGAGAGAGAGAGAGAGAGATTGACATTGCATTTAGCATTGATGCAATCTTGCGTTTTCTAATTGTTTTATTTTTTTTTTTATGTTTTTTATTGTTTTAATGTAAAAGATGAATAATAAAAAAAATTAAAAAAATATATTATTTTGATATATTTTCAAACAAAAACACTTTAAACTGTAATTATTATCACACTCTCAAATACCCGTTAAATAAAATAATAGAATGCATAGAAAAAACTCAATTTAGAGAACAAGAAACTCTTGAAGGAGAAAAGGAGAGATTCAGAGAACATTAACCAAAGATTTCCTTCGTTTTTGGAAAGCTGGCGAAAAATATATCAGTGGATTGAGGCTAGAAGTGTTCTTGAACTGACATGAGTCTTCCCAAGGACGGAACGTCCCAAAAGCCTTTAACTTCTGGAAAGGTAGAGATCACTTCTTTGTAGGTTTTAGCATGGCCTTTGGAAAGCTCTTCATTTTCTCTCTCAGCAGTTTCACCAAAATCCTGGATTTGTGTGGAAGGCGAAGAGGGTTCCATGAATGTACAAAAGATAATATTATGTAGAATGGTGTAAATAAAATATTAAAGAAAGGCCATTGTAGCAGCTATTTGTATCAAGTTGAGAGCTGATTTACTTTTAAAACTAAAGGGGAGCATTTCGACTATAATTTTTAAAATTTTTGATTTTTTTAAAATTTTATGTGTATATATATAGATTTTTTTGGTTTCCTAATGTTAAGAATTATTTTTAAAACATAAAGATAAAACTAAGAGGGTGTTTGGTAAAACATTTTAATCGGGGTTTTTATAAATTTTGATTTTTTTTAAATTAATTTTTTTGGTATTTTTGGATTATTTTGATATGTGCTGATGTAAAAAAAAAATTTTAAAAATAAGAATATATCTTATTTTAATATATTTTCTAAGTGAAAACATTTTAAAAAGCAATTGCTACTATTCTTCCACACACTTAAACCTTAAGGTTAACACCGTAGCGAAATAGAAAAAATCTCTAAATATTTATAAAAAATCTAAACAATAATATGAACACTCGAATAAAAAATAAACTAAATATTTTTATTTATATTAATTCTAAATTTAAAATTTTGTATAAAAAACAATTTATACTTAAAATTGTCCTGACTAATAGAATCAATCTATCATTAATATTTTTAAATAATAAAATACTAATTAAATTGAAATTCTTAATATAAATAAAAAAATCCAAATAGGAAAATAAAGACGGTCCCATAATAACTTTAGATCCTTATATGAAGATCTTCCAAATCTTTGAAGATCTTGAATTTTTAACATATAGTAAACAACTAAACAATTAAAAAATAATATGACAAACATTATTATACCAATAATAATGATGATGAAAGTGCACCACGTGATGTCTGCAATTCTTGATTTGTGGTCGCCATCATCTAGTTTTTTTATTCTTTTTTTTCACATTATTATAGCACCTCGAATTATAATGTTGAATTAAATCAAGTTTTACACTAATTTAATATTCTCGATCACCTATATATCCGCTGGCGGATTAGATCTTATTCAAGGAAAAATCTAGTTTGCATTGACAAAGTAGTGAATAAGATTAAGATAGATTAAAGTGGAAGACTAGGGGTTTTTTTTTTCTTTTTCTATCTTACTCTTCATAAATTATAAAGAAAGAGAGGACAGACAGCAAAACAAAAAATAATAATAATAGAAATACATTGAAATTATAATGATAACATTATTAGTATTTTAACAACAAAAAATATTAAAAATAATAAATAAAATGAGTCACAATCATACGAGTTGTTTAAAAATATTGAAACTCACTTATCTCGGTCACTCGTATGACCTACTCTAATTGTTATTAGTGACTTTTATTGGTATTTTTAGATTTGTTTCAACAATACCAAGATATTGTCTTTTCTTTCCTTTCTCCTTTCTCATCTCTTTTTAATAAATCTTCTGTCCAGTAAATCGGAGAGAGCCAGCATATAATAATTGCTACTGTTTAATCACAAATATCTATTTCACTAAATATTCTTTACACTTTGTTATTTTATCAATATATATATATATATATATATATATATATATATATATATTTTACCATGTTAGAATCCCAGAGAACTCATGAAACTGGCGTTGAGTTTTACACAAGGGCTAATAGCTCTGCGTGAAACCCCACCCATGCATTTGGCACAGCCAAAAGTGGATCACAATTTGGCATTTTCAACAAGTCTGACGAAGATTCCACGTGGAAAACGCATCATATCGATCATTGCGAAATAAACAACTCTTTCTTTCTTTATTTATTTTTTTGTCCTGATCATATTTCACAGTATTATAATAAGATCAAGTGATTTAACATCTTGCCCTCCACACTGTACCGTCTCGTTTATAGTTGTATTGCAAGTATAATTTTCTCTGCATTCTTGAAGGAATTATTCCCTTGCCATGCAGACACCGGAGGGCTGGCTGTCTCACTCCTGGGTGAGGCTGGAACAAGTAGTAATTTGCTTAGGTTAGGTCACTTTTTATGTTTCAATGCTTTAATTTGTCAGGACCTGAATTGGTGTTGACATTTGTTTGCAGCCACTTACTCTGTCTATATAGCTCAGGGAGTGCGCGATCACGTCTCCATTGGTTTTGCTTTTCAAGACTCAGAGAAGAGCCTAA
>Ga0325410_1000949_pt1 | contig 31372 bp, 11 predicted proteins | sample PopdelMetagenome_16_FD_206182 | JGI IMG/M metagenome (GOLD analysis project Ga0325410, IMG submission 206182) | Populus deltoides microbial communities from Bellville, Georgia, United States - Xylem-PdIQD-R3 | ecosystem: Host-associated > Plants > Phyllosphere > Stem > Wood/Secondary xylem...
TACTTGCCCCATTTGCTTCTCTAAGTTGTGAACACTTGACCTTGTTTTTTGTTGAAAAGACATGACATTTTGTTGGAATATCACTGTGTTAGATGCTAAAGTTTTAATCATCTCAAGAAGATCATCACTTGATTCCATAATATTGAAATTTGTAAATGCAGGCATTATGTTAGGGCCAAAATCCATGGGGGTGGAACTAGCAACTTTGATTGCCTTGTTGAAGTAGGTTACCATAACATAAGTTCGAATGATCTCTCCAGCCAGATTGTACTTGTAACAAGCATATGCTACAAACTTTTTCACTTGTTGCACATTTCAACAAGCCAAAGAACGCACAAGAGAAGTAAGATCATTAACTTTATCCTCAAGGTTAGCAATACTTACCTCATTTACTCGCTTGCTTGGGAAGTCTCCCCGGTGCCAAATTGTTTCGAGTTGATTGTCATATTTGAGATCAATTGGCATGTATAGTGTTTTTATCTACCAATACCCCTCCACTTGCTGCATCAATGATACTGCGGTCAGTAAGCATCAATCCTTCGTAGAAGTATTAAATGAGTAGCTGATTGGTATTTGACGATGAGGATATTGAATGCACAGCTACTCAAATATTTCCCAATACTTGGAGAATGTTTCCCTATAAGATTGCCGAATCCCACATCCTTCTTTCCTTATATCAGCAACTCGAGAGGCCAAGAAATACTTCTCTAGGAAAATCTTCTTCATGCCATTCCAAGTTCTAGTGGAACCAAGGAGAAAGAGAAGAGTTATGCTTTTGCTGCCCCTTTTAAAGAGAAATCGGAAAGCTTTCAACTTAACTTGTTTTTCATCAACTTTATGTGGTTTCATGCCAACACAAACCATGTGGATCTCTTTTAGATGAGTATGAGGGTCTTCTTCGGCAAGTCCATTGAATATTGGCAGCAGGTGTATAAACCCAGACTTGAGCTCGAAGTTGGCATTGTAGTTGATGTTTATGCACAACGGTTGATTCTCCATGTTGGGAGCAGCAAACTCCTTGAGTGTCTATTGTTGTGCAATAGTCATGGTGTTGATGTGAGCTTCCTTTCATAACCTGCGTAAAGTGTCTTCTATTTTGAAATTTACCTAAACATGTTCTTGGTCAGTAGATCGAGTTACAGACATAAATAGTCAAGAAAACTAAAATAAAGTACAAGGAATCGGTTAACCACAAGAGAGATTAAAGTAGCGCAACCAAATAAAAATCCAACGCTAAAACACAAAAACTACCTAAAAACCCTAGAAAACAGTGAAATTTTCCCTCGAGAGATTAGGGCTAGTAGCTAAAGACAACTAGTAGTGCTCAGACTGTTGTTTTCCTTTAGGAAACTAAATTTCAAAGCCTAATTCCACTAAAAATTTCAATTTGAAAAGTACCACCGCATCACTGTTTTCATTTTTGGCTGCTTCCTCCTTTTCTTCCGCTCTTTCTTTTTATTTGATAGGAAACCTGACACGATCAAAATAGTGATGTCTTATCCCAAGTGTAGGAGTGTCGAAGTAATAAATAACCCAGCAAGACCGGTGTCAAACCATAAAGAGGTTAACTATATAAATTATAAATAATAATAATAATAATAATAATAATAATAATAATAATAATGAGTTAAAGAGAATTTTGAGATGTGAGATTAATGTGAGGATTAAACAATGATAAAAACAAATGTCAAGGTTAAAGGATACACTAATGGTATTTTAAATAAGTATAATATAAACTCTTTTTATTACTCAACTGGAAACCACACCCAAAGGAGGTTCTAATCGGATGATTTGTCATTAATAGCTTATTATAAATTATTAACATGATCATATTAGTTATCTTATTTAAGTAACACCAATACTTTTAAATATTATCAGGAATTCATGATGCTAACTTATGTTAACAACAAATCAAGTTCCTTTCATAGCACAAGTGTCGGTTATACCATACAGTTGGCTACGAAGGATCAAGCATTTTATTGTACCAAGTGTTATACAATACAAATCTAGATTAACAATTTAACAAATAAGGTATTAAGAATTAATAAGATAAAAATGATAAGACACGTTAATAATAAAATTTCTTAGATGTAAGCATTGAAGTCCATATTGAGTTTATATTATATATATCATAACACCATTAGTGAAATCTTTTCCACCTTGACATATTAAACTTAGTTAAACATTATGAAGAAGAGAAACATAAATAAACAAGATGAAAACATAATTATATAACTATAGTAAAGGAAATGAAAGGCATAAACAAGATATTAATGAAACGATAACATGAAATAAAACTAGAACATTAAAACTACAAAAAAGAAAGCAAGTAAGGAAATGATCTTGATCTGAAAAACCAAGATGCCTAAATGAATGACAAATGTCTCCTTTTATTAGGCCAAAATTCGGAACTATTGATTTGATGATTAATGGTTGAGTAGGAGGCTACCTCTTGACTTGATAACAATCCATATCTTCTGATCTGCAGAAAATATCATTGCTAACATTAGAATTTGAATAGATAGTCCCCATGAAAGTTTTGGAAAATTGTCTCAGCTTTCCAACAAAACAAGAATGAGGTCATTTTGACTTCTAGAACTCGAGATATGGGTTGAACACTAAATAGTGTCTGGGTTGCAGGACAGATTCCAACTTCTTTGTTGTTTCTACAATTTGAACTTGAAAACGATCCTTTTGAATCTTGGACTTTTAATGAAAGTTTTAGGCCTATGTCTTAGCTTTCTATCCATATAAACGAGACCTAAATCTATTTGAATAACCAATTATGATCCAATAACCAAATGGTGTTCCAATTTGAATTCAACCAGCATCTCTTTTGTAAGCTTAACCCTCTCTATCTTCTCAATTTCAGTAGTTCAAATCATCAACCAATCCTTTGATTTATGTGATAGACCTGCATCTAAATGAACATTTATCATAAATTAAAGGTATCTTATATTATCAGATTATTATTATTATAAAACATGCTCTAGTGAAGTAGTTATTGATACTTCAAGTATAAAATAATGATATAAAACCTTGATAAAAAAAATGTACTTTTAAGTAGTAATCAAAACCCTAATCCCCACATCCCTCCAATCTATTTGTATTCTCCAAAAAAATATAAAAACAGTCCATTCTAAGGTAAACAATCTACATTTAATTAAAATGTCTGCTAGTAGAATTTATAGGTTGTTTTAGAAAATCATATCTCTTTTATATGAGCTTGTTTTTGCTGAAATTTGGTAGGATGATAGGTCTTTGAGTCAAGAAACCAACAAAATTTAGTTTGCATTAAATGAACTTTTCTATTCAAGTCGGAATGGCCGAAGGTCAAAACTGGCAGAATGCGAGACTTGTCTTTGAAGGCTATGATTTCCATCCTTTTTCTTTTTTATTTTTCTTTCCATACATGTGTAGAAAGGTGTGGATGTTAGCTTTCTAATTCCACTGGAATTGTTTTATTTTAACCTTTACAACTCAAGTTTTGCATAAAACATTGATTAGAGATCAAATCTGCCATTATTCGACATGAGTAGAAATATGGTTTGAATTTTATTTCCAATTTACTCATTTTCCAATCTCACTTCCAAAAGTGCCTTTAAAACATAAAACAAATATTATCAAGACATTTGATAAATAAAACATGAACAAAATACTAGGTAAATGTGAGTAAAACTATCAAATAATCTGGTTGTATCAGACATTTCTAAGGATATTTCAAAGTGCTGCTGGGACTTGATAAACTATTTTGGGTTAGAAATAGTTAATGATGTCAATGGGTTGCATTAATATCAACATTCACAACAAATTTGATTAGTTAGTCCTGGTAGGGGAGACTAAAGATACTAATGGGATTAAGTAGTATCAACATTACAATCCCAAGGTTTTAGGAAGAAAATGATTTAATTAGCTATCTGGTTAAGGATAGTTAATGATACAATTAAATTAGTATCGACACTTTCTTGAAGGAATTGTCCTTCAGTATTAATATATGATATTAGTTGCAAAATGAGGATGGAATGGAAAAGATTATTGAATTCATAAGAAAGAAATCCTGTTTTCCATGATATTAGTCTTGAATAAATTGCTTAATTATTAATGTTAATACTGTTTTCCATGATATTTATATTCCAAAGTTTTATATTCCATGTATTTTATATCTGAAGAAAACTGTCATGACTTGAATTGTAATAATATCTTTCAAATTGAATGTATGAATTTAAATTATATTCTACATGTATGTGTGTTTACTTATTTAGTGTCATTTAACACTTCATTTCTATTATATTAATATTTGAGAAATTGTGATTGCATTGATGTTGGATGTTGGAATTGAGACTTAGATGATTGGGTCGTGATTGGATAATATTAGGTTTAAAGAAGTGAAATAGGTTGTTTGTTGATAACTTGAGATCTCTCGGTATGGAGGAATCTCAATAGAAATTTTAATAAACCTTTGCATGTACTCGACTTTTTTTTTAAAAAAAAATTACCATGTTTTTTCCATAAATTATGATTGGTGTGTTGTCCTGGTAATTGAGATGTTACAATGAAGTCGGACCCATGAGTTGACTTGGATTGATAAGTTGTTATTTATATGATGTTTGAGTTGTTGTATAAAAAGCCAACCATATGAGTGGGGCTTAGCTTGAGAATCTTGAATTCGGAAAACATGTACACATGGTTTGTGTACATAATAGTCGCCCATATGTGTGGAGTTAGGGTCAAGGTCCTTCGAAAAGCATGTTGGATGCATTTGTTTTTATGCATGGGAGTCAGCCACAAGAGTCTAAATTGTTAACATCAAGTCAGCCATGAGGAAATTGGAGCTTGATCATAAAATTAATGTACTAGTCATAAGTGTGGAGGTAGTGGGTAATTTATGGTTAGCCGTATGAGAAAAGACTAAGAAGTTGTTGGACATATATCTTCAGTATGGAAGGTAAGTGAAACAAAGGATTGGTCGTTGTTATATTAATGAACCTCTAGGAGGATTACGAAAGATTGGAAATGAAGAAAGTAATGAGTGATGGTTCCTCTTTAACAATGTTTGATGAATGTATGGCATTGTCATGAAATAGAAACATTACATGTTTCCTTTCCTTCATAAACTTTGAAAGTTTGTTGTTTATGTCCAAAACTAGGTTGAAGTATAGTCTTTAGGTGGAAAACTTGGTATTGACCTTGATACGACCCAAGCAACGAAAAAACAATCAAATTCAGATTCTGATGTAAAATGCGCAACTGTCTAGTTTTATAAAAATAATCATAATTCTCAATCCAATGTGTTGGATTGGGCTTAAATTTTACATGGAGTCTCCTGACATGTATTCCAACCTTGGGTTAAAATATCATGTCAATCGGAGTTCGCAAAGGAACCGCAATACTGGTCAACAGAGGCTGTACGGATTTTGTTATTTACTTCCATGGGTCTCTAAAGAACTGAAGAGACTTATCGAAGAAAAACTAGCTTCGTGGCATCATCTTTATACCTCTTGAATGTGAGCATGTGCATTCTTGGAACATGGGTGGTATTAGTCTATAGATTGCTAAATTCAAATATACTGATTGATGATAATTTGGTGTATTAGGAGGTGCGACCGAGATCGGACTTTCGACTAAACAAGGACACCCCACATGAGAAGCAGCTAGGTGGTTTCCACTATAATTCGTATTTATGTTAGATCTTTGTAGTGATTCTTATATATATTGTTGCTACTTGGTTATGGTTGTTTAAGATTACTCATGATATAATTGATTGATTAATGTGATGGCTAATGGTATCCATGATGGATAACTGGGATTGAATAATGTATTTCTGTTCATTATTATTATATTTCATGATCGTTCTTTTATTCTTATATTGTATTTGAACTGTAACAGGGACATCACACAACCATGGTGCATAGAAACTCTGTTCCACGTGTTTTGATATAAATTATGTAATCATGTGTTTAGGTGATATGCATTTTGTATAACAATATAATGACTATGTATTTGTCAATTGACACTTTAGTAAAAAGACTTGTAATGACGACTTTCCAGAAATAGGGATGTGGACTTATAAGTATGAACATATAATGATATGAATGTATTGTATTGTGTATTCCCTTATATTAAGATGTTGAATTATGTGATTATATAAGTATTGCACTATATCAATTAATGACACCTATATGATCGATATATAAACACTGATGTGAAAAGTATTGATTGGTGTGATGATACAAAAAAAAGAATTTACCACCCATTTTCATGTCGTTATGAATAAACAACGTATCATGATTTGATGTGAAATTCCGAGCTATTATAGTTGGTATCGGAGCACCTGGTTTGGATCTTGAGCATTTGATGAGAATATTATCATTGTAATTTATTTCAAGATGGTGCGCTTTCGATAGGGGGCGCGAACCGAACCACCCTTCACGGAAAGGAGGAATAAAGGCTGAAATGTTAATGACTGGTAGGAAAAGGGCTCATTGGATGATATTGCTTCTCATGCACCAATAATGTCATCTCAATCCTTATAGGGAAGACCCACGGAAGCTAAGAGAGAGCAGGTGCCAAATCGGACAGAAGAAGTACACCCAACAGGGTTAGGACCACAAGGAAGAATAGAGGTACCCTCCAACGTTTCCATCAGGGATACCCCTGTCTTATGCAAACCCGAAACTTCTAGTTCAAATAGTCAAGGCGGTAATAGAAGGCATGGCTAGTTCTATGACTCAGCAGCTCCAACTACACAGGTCCCGCAAACAACTGCAGGAGTTGTTGCAACCACAAACAACGTGTTGTTACTAGTATGGTTAGTCAAAAGTATAAGGGAAATGAGCTACGAACCATATATAGGGAGCAAGATGCTGAAATAGGAAGGAGGTAGATCAGGAAAGCAAATTTGACTATGATCTAGATTAACATACCCGAGGACTTGCTAGTAAATTGTGTCACTCAGTTATTGTTCGATCGAGCCATGACATGGTGGGAAACATTGACTTGGAGTGCCTTTAAATCAGATTTTGAGAACCAATTCTACTCTAAGTACCATCGTAAGGTGATAGAACTAGAGTTCCTGAAATTGAGACAGGGTGAGATATCATTATTGGAGTATGAAATGAGATTTCATGATCTTTCATTGTTTGCCCACACTACATCCCGATAGAAGAGCATATGATTGAGAAGTTGAGAGATGGGTTTCGACATGAATTAAGGCTCGGATTGATTACCTTACAGGTCAAAACAGTGAGGGAACTAATTGAATCAGCATAGGCTCTAGAGGCTTGCATTAGAGAAGGCCATCAAGGAACCAATAGACCACCACTTCTGCAGAAGGGAAACAATGGAATGTTTGATCAATACAAGAGAAAAGGGATGTCGACTACCTCAGGGAGTGAAAGGGTGATGGGGAGGCAACTTATTCCAAGGCAAACCCCTCAGGGAGACCTAACGACCGGAAGAATGTCAACCACCCTCTTTGTGTGAAGTTTGAACAAAGGCACCCTGGAGACTACTCATTTTCCCCAGGGCGATGTTTTGTTTGTAGAGGAGAGGGTCATAGATGGAGAAACTGTTAGTGTCTAGGGCAAGGATGCCATTGCTACAGCGAAAGAGGTCATTACAAGAAGGAGTGCCCCAACAGGAGCATTGGGCAAGCACAGACCTTAAGACAACTAAGTCAAAGTCACCAACAGTCAGTTATAGTGAACAGACATGTGAGATGAGTCAGGGGGAAATTCCAGCTGAGGGAGACCAAGGGCATAAAATGATCGAACCTCATGGAAGGTCTCCCACATGACACAAGAAGAGGTTAGAGCAACATCTGATGTAGTGGTAGGTACACTACAAATAAATAGTTTAAAAGTGCATGTGTTGTTTGATCCAAGTGCTACTCACTCATTTATTGCTACAAGGTTTGTAACCAAGTTAAGGAAAGAAGTACAAAGGATAGAAAAGAGGTTTGTAATCAAGACTCTATTGGGAAACAAGGTGGAAACAAATAGCATGTATGGAGGAGTGGGAGTTAGCTTAGCTAGGTATGAAACAGAAGTAGACTTGATACGATCCAATTAAGGTCAAATTCGGATTTTAGCATAACATTTCTTACCATCCAGTTTTATGTGATGATCATAACTCCAAATCCAAATGTTGGATTGAACTGAAACCTTACCAAAAGATTCCAAAGGTATGTTTCTATGTTGAAGTAAACTTTCAGGTGAATCGGAGGTCAGGAAGGACTTGCGATATAGGTCAGAACAGGCTATACAAACTTTGTTATTTAATTCCTTTTGACCTGTGGACTGTCTATTTGGCAAGGATCCTTTTCCTACAATGGTGTGGCAACTTCTTTTGGGAATCTACTAGTTCTACAAGGATCCTTAATGAGCTGCAACATAGTTTCCAAGTCCTTGCAAAAGCCTTTGTGAAGAAGCTAGCTGAGGGAGAGGTATACCAAAATTAGAAGATGGAGCCTGCTCCTATTGTGAAAAAAAAAAGTAATTGATCTCGTTGAATGTCTTGTTGTGTTATGTTGTTTCTACTTGTTTTCAGTCTAGATGGCAATTTGGCTCATAATGCCACAAGATGTTTTTTTTTATCAAATGAGCTTTTTTACTTTAATGAGATCGTGCATTTTCTTATGTTTAAAATGTGTCTTTATTTTCTTTTATCTTTTATGTGTGATTACAAAAGCGCACTTTATAATTAAAAGAACCCTGAAAGTTCCATCAATGCACAAACTCATTGCATTAAGAATAATTGGCCAAACTTCAACAATAAAATTACAATGGGTGATGAAGATTGGGAAGAGGAATAAAAGAGTTTATTAGGTTTGTGGAAAATTATGAGAAAACTTGGAAACATGTTAGTAAAGAGCTAGAAGTTCTAAATTTAGGCATTGAACAAGAAAAGAAAGAACTCAAGATTGGTACCCTTATTATGGTCGAGGAAAGAGATGGCATAATCTCTCTATTACATGAATATGTGAATATCTTTAACTGGATTTATTTAGATATGCTTGGTTTAGACACCGACATAGTGGTACACAAATTCCCTTGTGGAAGGAAGTAAGTCAATCAAACAAAAGACAAGATAAATGCCCTTAGATATGTTAGTTGAGGTGAAGGCAGAAATACAAAAATAATGGGATACATAATTCCTAGATGTCATCTATTATCCTCAATGGATGAATAATGTAGTTGTAGTTCCCAAGAAGGATGACAAGATTAGGGTGTGTATGGATTACAAAGTGATGTGAACATTGTGATCATGTGGTCATGCAACCCACAATCAAGATTGAGATCTGATCATGGAAAGTTGAAAAAGGTCTGATAGGAGTGACACAACGAAAACCTGCCCCAAGGCACCAACACTATTGAAATGAAGTCGAATGATGCCACGAAGCTAGTTAATCTTCGATAAGTCAGATTTAGTTCGTTCAAGAACCAAAGAATGCAAAAGGTTGTGTTAATGTTTGTAGTATCACCCTTGTTAGTAAACTTAATTTGTGTACTGTTAAGCATGCTAAACCATATAGATTACAATGGTTAAATGATAGTTGTAAAGTTAAAATCACTAAACAGTTGTGGTTCCATTTTCAATTGAGAAAGGACAAAGTAAGTTGAATAGAAGACATACAAAATGGGTTGAATTCATTGAAACTTTTCCTTACGTAATCGAATATGAGCAAAGCAAAGAGAACATAGTGGCTGATGCACTTTCGTGTAGGTATGTTCTTCTAAACACCATAAATACTAGATTGCTAAGCTTTGAATATGTGAAGGAATTGTATGTTAATGATTTTGACTTTACTGGAATTTATAATGCATGTGCACATTCAGCTTTTGGTAAGTTTTATTTAATGGATGGTTACTTGTTCAAAGAGAATATATTTTGTGTTCCTACTAGTTCTTTGTGTGAATTACTTGTTCATGAAGCACATGGAGGTGGTTTAAAGGGTCACTTTGGGGTTGCGAAAACTTTAGATGTAAATGGATGGGTATTTTTATTGGCCAAAGATGAAAAGGGAGGTGCAACGAATCTATGAACAATGCATTGCATGTGCCTAATGAACCTTGGATAGATATCTATATGGACTTTGTTTTAAGTTTGCCTATACGTGTTTCATTGCATGCCAGTAGACATGTCACACGTGTGCGGAAGGCGAGTAGGAGCCGAAGGAGTCACCACCTGGTTGTTCGGTTCAGGGTTGCTAGGAAACCTGAATATACTAGTTTTATCGATTCAAGGGTAAATGACTAATTGTAGCTAGGGAAGGTGTTAGCACCATTAGTGCACCCTACCTGAGGTAAGTTGCTTTATATGGTTTGATGTGATTTAAGGGGTTTAGGATTGAGATTTACTCGTATGAATAAATTTGGTGTTAAGAATCTATTGTGGATTCGAATACCCAAAACAATTCTTAGGAAAAAGGTTTTTGGTAATTTGTGTATTACGGTGAAAAATACTCTCAATTAAAAATGATGAATATTTAAAATAACTATGAGAATTTTTTGGTCAACTCTTGATATTTCAAATACCAGCGTCACTTGTAGGTCAAATTCTCATGAATTAAAAAACAATGATTTATTGAAGTATTGGTCAAATTCTTATGGATTTAATGAATTGATTATTAAATCCTAAAATGCATGTCAGAACACATATATGTTTTTTTGTTTTCATATGAAAATACTAAAAGATATGATTTTTATATATATTTTTAAGAGATTTAGTCGTATGCAACACAAAAAAAAGCATTTTTATTTTATTTGTAGGTTTCTTGAAATAAAAATATGCTTGAAAGTTAAAAGGAATTTTACCTAACATATCCTTAAACCAAAAAAATAACCAAAACTATTTTTTTTATTTCTTTATCCCTTTTATTACGGTGTGGTTAACCTCGATGGGTTGACCTGGTCGTAGACAAACACGACCGGGTTGACTTAGTTAGGTTGACCTGACTGCGTAAACTAAAACCATAACATATCAAAAGTGGAAAAAACACAAAAACTTAAAGATTTTTTAATCAAAAAAAAAAAACAAAACCAAACAGAAGAATGTTCTTCGTCTCTCCATAAAACGTCATTCTCAATCCAGAGTTGATTTTGAACAAAGGAAGGGATGCTTTTGTTTGTAATCCTCCATAGTTCAAGAATCAGAGGTTCATTTGTTTCAATTATTAACAAAATCACGCGATTTTTTCCAAAATGGGTTTCAATTCGAAACCTTACCCCTAAAATTTGAATTCATTAAAACCTTTAATTGATGCAAAAAATTCCTAGATTACTTATAAACGATGATTGGAGAACTTATGTGAGCTGGAAATGAGACCAAACCAGCTATGAAAGTAGCACCTAAGGCAAGATTCAACATATGAATATGTGTAAAACCCAAGAAAGCTACCCAGAAATGCCCAGGGACAAAATGCCCCTAGAGTGGCCTTTTTTGGTCTCTAAATCGTGTCCTCCTTATTCCCACAGACCACACTATTGGTAATAAATGTAATTATGGTAAAAAAAAACAACAAAACAACTCAAAAACTCAAAAAGTGCATTGATTTTCAATCCTAAAAGCTACCAACTCAAAACAGAAATCAATCTTCAATAAAATGAGCTTCAAAATCTAACCATTTTCACTTTAAAAGGTTAGACCAACTACCTAGAAGCAGGGGCTATCCTTTCATTAATAGAAAACACTCCTATTCCTTTGATGCCACCTTTGGCATCCATTGAACCAAGGTTCCATGTAATGAAATGGCAGAAAAACAATCAAGAGCATATCAAGGCATTTAAGACTTAGTATTAAACATAAGAAAAAGATCCAGCAGGCCTCATAAACTCCACTTTCAAAGTATACCTTCTTAGCTTTGAAACTCTGAATCTAAATCAATTCTTGGTATTGCATTTAAAGTCTTTCAAATAGGACCCTTGCACCTTAACCTAATTTTCTTTCTTCTTCTCTTTTTTTCTTTCCTTTCCCCTATTTCCCTCTATTTTTCTCTATTTTCTCTCCCTCCATTTGTGTTCTTCGGTTCCTTTTTTTATAGGCAGATTTAGGTCTTCTATATGGGTTTTGTTAAGGTTCCAATTTGACAAAACCTAGCTGGTTTTGCCATGGACCTACTAGTTTTATGTGTAGATGGTTTTGTCTAATTTGGGGACCAAGGTGAGGTGTTTTCTGTTTTTAGATCCAGAGAGAAGGGTTTTAAACCCTTGATGTAAACCTTCTGGAGGCTTCTAAGTGGGAGCAAATGAAAAAGTTGAATGTTCTTCTACAAATGAGTGTCAAGTCAAGGCTAACTGGGCTGGTCACTTTCATGGCTTCGTTAGAGTATCTCCAATGTCAACATTGCCTAAGATCACCTGGACTTGGTAGAGGGGGTGCATGCCTTTCGATTAAACATATTCTTGCTTGATTTAAAGGTCTGTAGCTCAATATTCAAATGCTTGAAAGTGCCTACCCAAACAACGTGATGTCTGAAAAAGTGGTTTTACCTGACTAGGGACAAGATGTTGTGGAGATCCATGGAGAAAATGAGAAGTAAATGTTTGATATTGAAATCATAGGGTTATAGAGGGGGTGTTTCTCGGTCGAATGGTGGTGGTTACAGCATTTGGGGTGGTCAGAAACATCACATTCAGTCGTTTGAAAGTGCCTTTTCGGTCAGCCAAAAAATTAAAGAAGAAGAAGCACAATACCTTTAGCAACACCTTTTTGACTAATTCCTATAGATTAGAGTTTTCTTTGATTTGAGATCTACCAATGTTCAATTTGATCCCTAATCTTCTGATTTCAATCTATTTTACCCTTAATTTCACGCTTTCTTTCTAATTTTATGCAATTAGTTCCTTGTCAACTTCATTTGTCACCCTTAATTTTGAGCACCTTTAACAAGTTGGTATTTGGTTTTTAATTTATTTGTTTAGGCCCCAAAATGGCAACTAAACTTTCAATTTTTTCAATTTGACTCTTGATTTCTTCTTATTCCAGTCCCTAAAGTCGCGTGTCTTTTGCAAGTTAATCCTTGGTTCATAAAAAGTTTAATTAAGCCCTTATTTGCTCACCAGACTTTGAAGTTTATGCAACTAAACCTCTTATTTGGCTAATTTAAACTTTTTGAGCTTCTAATTGAGTCCTTAAACTTCAATTGTTTCAATTGACATCACAAATTGACTTTTAAAAGTTGATTTCCCTTGTGATTAAACCCTCAATTAAATAATTAAACCTTTGAAAATTCCAATTGGGTCTTTAAATACCAAAAACAAACATTTTTACTATTGATTTTTGTCAATTAAAACCTTAGATTGCAATTTTGGCCTATCAACATCACTTGGCAGTCGATCTTCCATCATTGGGCTCAAGCATTCCTTTTTAGGCTTGCTTTAGGTGTATTTCGTTGCATTTATTATTTTTTATAAAATGGGTAGCAAGTCCCCTCTTTATGATGCTTATGAAGCAAAAAAAAATAAAATCAAAGTTGTTGCATGGTGAGATTGTAAAGAAAAGTGTTTGCCTAAAAAAATAGATGACCAAACTTCTTGAGGAAAGGTCTCATAGGTGGTCTCCTTTTTTCAAAAGTGGTATATTTTACAAGCAACCTGCCAAAAAGTTGTCTATTTTCACGGGCAACCTGCCCTTTCTGAATTTTAAAAACTTATCTATTTTCATGGTTGACCCGTCTTTTTTTTAGAGAATGATCTATTTTCATATGCGACCTGCACTATCTGAATTTCAAAAACTCGTCTATTTTCACGGACGACTTGTCCTTTCTAAAGTTCAAAAACTGGTATATTTTCATGAGCGACCTGCTTTTTTTTAAAAAAAAAACTAATTTATTTTCATAGGCAACCTACCTTTTTTTTTTTCCAGAAACTAGTCTATTTTCAAGGGTAACCTATGCTTTTTGAAGTTCAAAAACTAGTTTATTTTCACGGGCAACCTTTTTTCTTTTTTTTTCCAGAAATGGTCTATTTTCACTAGCGATTTGCTCTTTCTGAATTTCAAAAACTGGTCTATTTTTAGGGGTGACTTTTTTTATCAAAAAATGGTCTATTTTCATGGGCGACCTCCCATTTTCAGAAACTTGTCTATTTTCACAGGCAACCAACCCTTTCTGAATTTCAAAAACCAGTTTGTTTACATGGACGACCTACCCCTCCTTTTTTGCAACAAATACTAGTTTTTGGGTGTTCACATTAAGTGGATGGAGCCCTTTTTTCTTCTACTAATAAATTCCATCCTTCTTCTTATTGAAAGGCAATCAATATTTCAATTTCAAGGTTAGATCATATGCAATATATGTGTTGTTTTTTTAATTTAGGTCCTTTTCATCACAATCTTCATTGAAGTTTGTAATTTCTAGGATGGTTGTTCTATTTGGCTTCTCTCCATTTCACCCAAGTAAGTTCGTGTGAGTTGCTAGAGCATTGGATTACCTTGTGTAGCCTTCTTTTGTGGCTATAATGAATATCATCATGAATTGGGAACAACTTAAAAACTTTCTGTCTTGTGACAACGTTGTGAGCTTTTGACACACACTTTGGGGAGTTTAGGTGAATTCCCTAACAAAGATTTTACAAGATTTACCTTGTCTTTTCAAAAATTCAAGATTCATTAATGTTATGTCAAAAGGCGTTTCATCATGGCGCTTGATGTAGGAGATGATCTATTTTGAGAATGGTTAAATACTCGTTTGAAGTCTTGTGATTGGATTCTCTCGACGCGAACAAAAGACAAAAACATTTTTTATTTCATCATTACTTTCACAATTGATTCCTTATGTGTGCCATTTATCAGTCTATCTTGTTTACTTGATTAGAAAGGACTTTTTAGATACTTAATAAAGGCTTGGGTTGCATGGTCCATAAAGAAAAGAGTTTATAGGCTCAAACGGTGTTTAAGGGTTTTAAACCTAGGAGCACCCTCATTAACTCCTTTGGTATCTTTGTAGAACAAACGTCATATGACCACCATACTTTTATTGGCAAGTTTTGTATTTTAAAATTGGATAGGATCATAATCCAAAAAATGCTTTCTCTTTTCCAAACAAGAATTATCAGTGTCATCAAAATCAAATGGTTTGCATATGACTTATTGCCTATATCAGAACCTTATTTAAAGGGAAAATGAGGATTTCCTACCCATCTTTTGCATTGTTATTTCCTAAAAGATTAGGCAACCATGCTATCCATTTTGTGTTTACCTAAAAGATTAGACATTCTTTGAACAGAGGCCGTAATGCAACTCCAAGTTCTATTTTGATGGATAACCAAATATTTAAAGGTGCTAAAGGCTCTATCTTAGGCTTCATTTTTTTTTAAAGCAGATTGAATACATTATGCATAGTATTTTTTTTTATTACATAGTTAGAATTGATTGGCCTAAACAACTCATCTCCATCCATCCTTGTTAAAATAAGGGCTCCCGATATACTATGCATAGTGTACTCATTCTTCTTTGTATTTGTCTAACCGTCATATACAAACATACCACATAGAGGCCATCATAGTTGGGTGCCTATTTACTCAGGTCTTTGTTAGGCAGGGCTAGAATACCAAGTCTCCTTTCTTGGAATACCCAAGATTTGACTTTTTTATTGTAGGCTTTTTGCTATTCTCTTTTGGTAAAGTTGGTGGTGATAGATTGCAATTATCCTCTTCTCACGTTTGTCTATTTGGCTTCTTCTATCTTAGAATCTATCAATATTCTTTAACGATGGGATTTCCATTTCCAAAGGCAATACCACTTCCATTTCGTATACCAAAGAATAAAAGGTTGCTCATGTTGACGTCCGACTGCAATGCGATATGCTTGCAGAGCAAATGGCAGCACGTGACATGATCAAAGAGTTGATGTCTTATTCCAAATGCAGGAGTGTCAAAGTAATAAATAACCCGGCAAGACCGGGGTTGAACCACAGGGAAGTGAACTATATAAATTATAAATAACAACAACAACAATAATGATGGTGATGATGGTGATGGTGATGATGATGAGTTAAAGAGGACTTTGAGATGTAAGATAAATGTGAAGATTAAACAATGATAAAAACAAATGTCAAGGTTAGAGAATCCACTAATAGTATTAGAGATAAGTAAAGTATAAACTCTTTATAAATTATCAACATGATCATATTAATCATCTTATTTATGTAACACCATACTTATAAATTTTATCAGGTATTCATGATGCTAACTTATGTTGACAACAAATCAAATTCCTATCATAACAACGATGTCGGCTGAAGACTATGAAGGATCAAGTATTTGATGTACCAAGTGTTATACAACACAAATCTAGATGAAGCATTTAATAAGCAAGGTATTAAGAGTTAATAAGATAAAAATGATAAGACATGTTAATAGCAAACTTTCTTGGATATAAACATTAAAGTCCATGTTGAATTTATATTATACATATTCTAACACCATTTGTGAAACCTTTTCACCTTGACATAATTAACTTAGCTAGACATTATGAAGAAGAAAAACATAAATAAACAATATAAGAACATAAACATGATATAAGTTAACTAAGTATAATTAAGGAAATGAAAAGCATGAATAAGAGATTAATAAAAGCAAAACTTAAGCATTACAAAAATATAAAGAGAGAGAGCAATAACATGATCTTGATCTGAAGAACCAAGATTCCTAAATGAATGGCAAATACCTCCTTTTATAGGCTAAAATTTAGAACTATTCATTTGGTAATTGATTATTGATGTAGTGGCCAACTATTGATTTAGTGGAATTGGTGGACAACATCACTCAAGCATTTTGGCTGGATGAAATGACATTGATGCAATCAGAATTTGGCAAAGTAGTCTTCATGAAAGTTGTTGGCAATCATCTTATCTTTCCACCCATAAAATGTTAGAGCATTTGGATCACTAGAGCTCAAGATATGGCTAAAATACTGAGTAGTGCTGTTGGTGGACGTGGTGGATAGCCCTTAAGCTCTTGTCTGGATGAAAAGTCATTGTTACCATCAGAATTTGAGCACGGCATCTTCATGAAAGTTGTTGGAAATTGTCTTTTCCTTCCACGTCATTTTGCCTTCTAGAATTCCAGATATGTGTAAAATTCTATGCAGTGTTTGGGTTGGATTGCAGGACAGATTCTGACTTCTTTTTTGTGGCTAAACTTTGAATTTGAAAACATTAGATTTGGGTCTTACACTATTCATGAACATTGTAGGCCTATTTCTTAGCTTTCTATCCATATAAATCAAACTGAAATCCAAGATCTACAGCTCCAGATATGACCCAATAACTGAACAGTGTTCCAATTTGAATTGAATCGGTATCTCCTTTCTAAGCTTAGCCTTTTCTTTGTCCTTTCACTTTCAATGGTTAATCACATCAATCAATCCTTTGAATTGTGATATATGCCTGCATTTAAATGAGCATTTACCATAAATTAAAGCTATCTTATATTATCAGACTTGTTATTATAAAACATGCTCTAGTTAAGCAGTTATTGATACTTCAAGTGCAAAATGATGATATAAAACCTTGATAAAAATGCACTTTTAAGTACTAATCACCCCCCAACCAGCTTATTACTAGCCCCTAGTAATCAAAACGTTAAAATAGGAAAACAATGTGCAAGTTTCACAAAGCAAGGCATTCATCATTTAACTTCCATTAATCTATCCAAGTAAACAAACTCTCATTAAATTTATATATATCTGCTCAATACCTCTTAAACAAAATATTAATAAACCTTGTTTTTTTATGTGCTCAATATATGAAAATATAGATGATGGGGCTTTTATTGGAAGAAAACAATATTTTGTTCTAATGTTTAAGGTTAACTTCCTTGGGTTGAGGTTATTATCTCTTTTTTTCTCTTATATATATATATATATATATATATATATATATATATATATATATATATAAAACTTAACAACTATATATATGGTGTTGAGACAATGCATCTTTAACCCATGTAACGAGCTTTCGGCTAATGACTCCCAGACTAGTTGGTCTTAGGGCATTAGGTGTTGAGACACCCCTTTGAGCTTAATAACTCGGGTTGCTGATACTGATACGTAGATAGTGCAATGTTTGATTCCCTTAAGCTTTTCTCCTCAACCCATGTAACAAGCGTTTGTGCCAATAGCTCCAAAGTCAGTTGACTTTAGGGTATTAGGTGTTCAAAATAGATCCCAACTTTTGACAATTTTCATAAATCTTGCAGAATGCATGTGTGTCCTTGAACATGGTGGGCCAGTAAAATCCACTTTATAAGATTTTTGCAGTTGTCTTTCTTGATGAGAAATGACCCCCACATGCCTCATAATGACAAAATTTAATGACACTACTTACCTCATTTTCAGAAATTCATCTTTGAAATATTTGATCAGGACAATATTTGAATAAATAAGGGTCATCCCAATAAAAGTTCTTCACTTCGTTCAAGAAATTTCTTTTGTCTTGGGTGCTCCAGTGAGTTGACAAATGTCTTGAAACAAGAAAATTAACAATATTAGCAAACCAAGGCATTGTAGAGACAAAAAATAAAGATTCATCAGGAAAGTAGTAGTCAATTGGTGTGAGTGATGTCAGATCTTGAATCTATTGTTAATCTTCACAAATGATCTACGGCAATATTTTCGGTGCCTTTCTTGTCTTTAATCGTGATATCAAATTCTTGAAATAACAAAATCCATCGTACCAATCTAGCTTTAGAATCCTTTTTTGAAAGAAGATATTTCAAAGCTACATGATCACTAAAAACAACAACAAGTGAGCCAACAAGATAAGATCTGAACTTGTCATATGCAAATACTACTGCAAGTAATTCCTTTTCAGTGGTAGTGTAATTCATTTGAGCACTATTTAAAGTTTTACTTGTATAGTAAATCACATGGGGTTTCTTATCTTTTCTTTGTCCTAAGACAACACCTACGACATAATTATTAGCATCACACATTATTTCAAAAGGTAATGACCAATCAGGAGGTTGAATGACTAGAGCAGAAGTAAGCAAGCTTTTAAGTTTAACAAAGGCTTCTTCACAATGTTCAGTCCATTCAAAAATAGTATCCTTTGTTAGAAGGTTACACAATGGCTTAGATATGACACTAAAATCTTTGATGAATCTTCTATAAAAACCAGCATGTCCTAAGAATGATCTAACATCTTTAACAGATTTTGGTGTTGGCAAGTTGGCAATTAACTCGATTTTAGATTTGTCAACCTCAATTCCTTTCGATGAAACAAGGTGACCAAGTACAATGTCGTTTGTTACCATAAATTACATTTTTCCCAATTCAGTATAAGATTCTTCTCTTCACACCTGCTCAAAACCTTTGCTAAGTTAGTCAAATAATCATCAAATGAATCACCAAAAACAGAAAAATCATCCATAAAAATTTCAAGAAAACGTTCAACCATATCACTAAATATGCTAAGCATGCATCTTTGAAACGTGGCTGATGCATTACATAATCTAAAAGGCATCCTTCGATATGCAAAAGTACCAAATTGATATGTAAAAGTAGTCTTCTCTTGATCTTCCAATGCAATTTCAATTTGGTTATAACCTAAATAGCCATTTAGGAAACAATAAAATTCATGACTTGCAACTCTGTCTAGGATTTGATCCATGAAAGGTAAAGGGAAATGTTCTTTTCTAGTCATTAAATTAAGTTTCCTATTGGTGTGATAGAAGATGTCCTAGTCAAGATTGATAGTTTGGTCATTCCATGCGACTTTTATATTCTTGATAGGGAACATGATTCTTGTGATTCATCAAACAACACTCCTATATTGTTTGGGAGACCATTCTTGAAAACCGCCAATACAAAAATTGATTGTGGTAAGGATACTTTGTCTATGGAGGTAAGAGATGAAAAAATTGAATTTAATTTTCATGATGCAATGACATATCCTTGTAGCAATATTTATTCTATCACATGTTATGACCAAGTTGATAAGTGTGCGCATCAAGTTTGTGATTTTGATAGTGAGGATGGATTAAGCGTAGCTTTGAGCTATGGCTATGATTTTACCAAGATAGAAGAGATGGAGAGGCATATATGCGTTCCCCAAAACGTGCATGACTCAGCATTGGATTTGCAAGCTTTGCAAATTGTCCTCCATGATGCAGGAGTCATTTACCTCATCACAGACAGTGAATGGGTGGCACCTATTCTTTTGCTGCCTAAAACGATTGGAATTATGTTGGAAGAAATTCAAAATGATGCTTATGAGAATGCAAGGATTTACAAAGAAAAGACTAAGAGTCTCCATGACCGAATGATTACAAGAAAAGAGTTTAATGTTGGAGACAAAGTCCTTCTTTATCATTCGCGTTTGAAACTTTTTCCTAGAAAGTTGCGAATCTCGTTGGATTGGACCGTTTGTTGTTTCTAATGTTTTTTCTTATGGTGCAATTGAAATTACAAGTCTATTTAAAACTTCTTAAGGGTAACAAATCTGATTCTAACATATTTAACATGATAATTTTCAGATTTTTATTATTTTCTTCTTAGTTTTTTTGGGTTATTATTTCTTATTTGGGTCAATTGTAAGTGGGCTTCATATAAGTCCACCTAAGGGGGGTCCATTAGAGTTTCTTTAAGTCTAGAGTCAGTATAAATAAAGGCATAACCAAACATGTAAGGTTACACAATTTTTAGATAAATAAACTTCTTTGTTGCACTTATTGTGTGTTGGTGGGATAATCTCCCTTCCTTGGTTCTCTAAAGAACTGAAAACGACTTATCAAAAAACAACTATCTTCGTGGCGTCATCCTTATACTTCTCATTCACGAATCAATATTCGTTGGGTGGGGGTCTTCGTTTCCAATAGTGTTGGTGCCTAAGTATAAGTTATCTTTGTGTCACACTCCTATCAAACCTGATTTACTTGGCTTTCCGGGAATTGGTGTCTTTGCGTGCGGGTTGCGTGACCATGTGATCACAACGTTCGCATCACTCTCTCCTCTGATTCAACTCCCAAGATGATGAGGAACCCGAATTAAACGTTGGCCGAACATGTCCCTTCCTTTTAAGTCATCTCACCACCTTTTGTAATCATGTATAGAGCTCCATGTGGTGTAATAGCTCAACAACATTGGCGATGTCTCGATTCGACCCATTAAGAAATATATTTATGGTGGCTTCTTTATTCTCAAAAACATTGACTTGAATCATTGTTACCTCAATTTTTTTGTGATATTCATCAACTGAATTAGAACCCTGATTCAGACCTTATTGCTTCAGATATAAGTCTTTTTTTTTTTGGTAAGTTGACGTATGTATTAAAAGAAGAAGATACAAACATTATAAGGGGCATACCCCTGATTTACAATGATAACAGAAACATAAAAAAACAGATGGCTACAGGCTAGCCACCGACCATAAAACTGAAACCTCACTAGATTCGTTAGGGAAACCAATACTTCAGATATAAGTCTTTATAATAGTGGTTTGATATAAATCATTTACTCATTAAGACTTTGATCTCCCCAAACGTCTGAACGGGTCGCTCCCAATCCCTCCTCTTGCTAATTACAATCTGATCCCACCAAATTAATGCATACTCCGTAAACTCAATGACCATAAATTTCACCTTATTTTCTTTGAGAATAGCTATGGTAATAAAAAAAAAAATGAATCTACCTTTTTCTCCTACTCTAAATAAGCCTTGGGGTCGTTTTACCTTAGAAATTTAGAATTTCCAATTTAATGGAGTCCATCTCCCCATCCACATCTTCATAATTCCCCATGCCATGAAAATTCAAATTCCTCCTAACCCTATTTGATCCAAACCTGATTCCTTGGCCAGCATATGCAAAATCATAGACATCTTCACCCGCATTTGTCTTTTTGTCAACAAACTTGATACAGATCAACCCAACACTAAGCTTAATCGTGCTAAAGTTTCATTGGAGGTATCAAGTGGGCCATTTACAAGAGAAAGGGCAAAGAAGCATAAAGATGCATTGAATAGGCTTGTTTAGAACATATGGAGCAAAATGAACCTAGAGAAGCTGGGGACCTAGGGAGCATGAACGACGACCTCTAATTCATCTAATCCAAGTCCAAGAAGAGCCAAATTCGTATGCATCAAAGGGTTGTCAGATCTGATTTTCTAAGTCAGGAAGGATTAATTAATGATTCTCCTAGTCTAAGAATGAAACTAAATTGGCAGGTATAAAAGAGAGATTTTCTTTATTAATTGTTCATGCAAAACAAGGAAACCAAGTACAACAAAGCAAGAAAACTTTAGAATTAATTCCACTGAATTTCAAACTCCTATGGAAGCCTTATTCAAGCTGCTCCTCCTTCAGCTTGATCAAAGTCTCAGGGCTCGTGATTCCTTGCTATCGGTAGTAGCATTAGTTTCTTTTCTTTTTTTATTCTACTGTAATAGGGCTTGATGTAGATAGTCCAATAATCCAGTAGAGGCGGCTACTTCTCTTCTTTTATTATTTGTATTTCGATGATCTTTTCTTACCGGAATGGTGAGAGGAAAGGAAGGAAGCATAGGCAATCAATCTAATCGACTTGAAAGGGGGCTCGGGTTAAAAACTCAAGATTCAACTTTCTAGATCCCTTGCAAAACGGTCAAGATCTAAAGCTACTTAGCTTGGGTGGAATGCTTGCCTTGGGGCAGAAAGGCCAGGCTTTGAAAGAAGTTACTCTAGCCTACATTGAGAAAGAGTAGATAGGAAGACAGTCCACTATCTTGGGAGAAAAGCTTCGACGATTCTCGGTCGTTCTTGCTCCAACTCCAAAATTTCAGCTTGCCACCACCAAATCTCATTCGTCACCCGATTCCAACTAAGGGGTAAGCTCTTGCTTTGGGGCATTTAAATCGATGTTGAGAGGAGGTCGTTTTGAAGAGCCGTGATGCGAACCTCGTGATCACATGGTCACGCATCCCACACGCAAAGACACCAATTCCCGGAAAGCCAAGTAAATCAGGTTTGATAGGAGTGTGACACAAAGATAACTTGTACCTAGGCACCAGCACTATTGGAAATGGAGAGCCCCCACCCAACAAATATTGATTCGCAAACAAGTATAAGGATGACGCCACGAAGATAGTTGTTCTTCGATAAGTTGTTTTTCAGTTCTTTAGAGAACCATGGAAGGGAGATTAACTCACCAACACACACACACAAAGTGCGGCAAACAAGAAGTTTTATTAATCTGAATTGTCTAACTTACATGTCTGGTTATGCCTTTATTTATACTAACTCTAAACTTAAATAAACCCTAATGAACCCCCCTTAGGTGGACTTTAATATTAAGCCCACTTACAATTGACCCAAATAAGTAATAATAACCCAAAGACTAAGAAGAAAATAATAAAAATCCAAAAATTATCATCCTAAATATGCTAGAATCAGATTTGATCAGTCAATGAAAAACTATGACTCGGGTATGGCCAAGAACGCGAAGGTGAATGTGCTAATTCATAACTCAGAATGGAAAACTCCTACCACCCAAGCTATTGGCTAGCACCCCATTATAGAAGCTATTCTTTCCAATTCTAATCCTAAGTTGGGGCAAAAGGATGAGATAGTTTGGTTGGATTCGCCAAATCACAAATTCTCGGTCAAAGTAACTTGGGAACAACTAAGACGTCATCGTCAGATGGTTGAATGGCATGACATTGTGTGGTTCAAGAAAGCTGTTCCGGGACATTTATTTCTTCTATGGATCGCTGTCCAACAGAAACTCACAACTCAAGATAAACTTCATCGGTTTGGTATACATGGTCCCAATGGATGCTCACTCTGTCTCCGCCACAATGAGGATCACAACCACTTGTTCTTTGAATGCTCCTATACTAAAGCGATCTGGTGGGATGTTTGTGACAGATGCGACATTCCAAGAATGACAAAAGGCTGGGATGAATGGATTCGATGGGCAACTGTCTCTTGGCATGGCAAGAGTTTCATCAATTTTTCTCGTAAACTGAGTTTCGCAGCTACAGTGTATCATGTATGGCAAGAACGGAATGCAAGGATCTTTGTTGGAATGTCTAGAACTTCGAATTTGGTCTTTAATCAAATCGAATGTATCATTCGTGATAAGCTTGATTTGATGAGAAATGTCGTACCAACAAATGAAAACAAAAGGATCCAACGTGCTTGGAGGGTGAATAACATAAATTCTTAATTTTTAGTTAGCTAATTGTATTGGTTTCCCTAATGAATCTAGTGAGGTTTCAGTTTTATGGTCGGTGGCTAGCCTGTAGCCATCTGTTGTTTTATGTTTCTGTTATCATTGTAAATCTGGGGTATGCCCCTTATAATGTTTGTATTTTCTTCTTTTAATACATACATCAACTTACCAAAAAATAAAAAAGTGTTATACAACACAAATCTAGATTAACCATTTAACAAGCAAGGTATTAAGAATTAATAAGATAAAAATGATAAGACATGTTAATAGCAAACTTTCTTGGATATAACATTAAAGTCCATGTTGAGTTTATATTATACATATTCTAATACCATTAGTGAAACCTTTTCACCTTGACATAATTAACTTAGCTAGACATTATGGAGAAGAAAAACATAAATAAATCAATAATATAAGAACATAAACATGATATAAATTAACTAAGTATAGTAAAGGAAATGAAAAATATAAACAAGAGATTAATGAAAGCAAAACTTAAGCATTACAAAAATATAAAGAGAGAGAGCATGAACATGATCTTGATCTAAGAATCAAGATTCCTAAATGAATGGTAAATGCCTTCTTTTATAGGCTAAAATTTGGAACTATTCATTTGATAATTGATTATTGATGTAGTGGCCAACTATTGATTTAGTGGACTTGGTGGACAGTAGCACTCAAGCATTTTGACTGGATGAAATGACATTGATGCAATCAGAATTTAGCAAAGTGTTCTTCATGAAAGTTGTTGGCAAATTGTCTTTTCCTTCCACCCACTAAATGTCAGAGCATTTGGATCACTAGAGCTCGAGATATGGCTAAAATACTGAATAGTGATGTTGTGGACGTGATGGATAGCCCTCAAGCTCTTGTCTGGATGAAATGTCATAGTTACCATCAGAATTCGAGCAGGTCTTCTTCATGAAAGTTGTTGGAAATTGTCGTTGCCTTCCACCCACCAAATTGCATGTCATTTTGCTTTCTAGATAAAGTTCTGATCATTATCAATCACTATTTTTTCAAGTGCTCCATATCAACAGATTAAATCTCGTTTAATAAACCAGTGCTGGCTTTTGGATTGACATGCCCAATTACATTGATTCCCCACATCACAAAGAGCCATGGAGATGTCAAGTTAAAAACGGGAGTTGGGGGAACGTTTATCTTATCAGTATATAATGACATTTATGGCATTTCCTGACATATTATATGCAATCCCTCAACAAAAAGTACCCTGATCTTTGTACTTGTCTGACCATCATATGTCCATCATATGCATGAGTTGCACAAACCCCTTTATGAACCACTTGGAGCGCCCCTTTTGCTTATATTCCATCCAAACATCTCAAAAATGTTCCATCTGATTATCTTTTGTACAAAATATCTCCATTAAGGTAATAGTCCAGGGCCAACTTGTCACTCCATGTAAATCCATCAATCTCGGTTTACAAAAGTGGAGGCCTCTGTAATTATAAGGTAGTGTGTTATAGCTTATGTTATGGGGAAAGGCAGGCCTTGTCAGGACAAGTTTTGGTGGACGCGAAACTAACGCGAATTTGTCCTTTTAAAACCAAAATTTATAACCTAAACCAAACGATGTCCAAATGAGTTGAAAAATTGATATATTGTGCGCTTTCACCCTAAATAACCAGAATGTCAATTTTGACACAATTACAATATGGTTTGATAAATGAACGCAAAACAAAAGCGAAACAAACCTCTTTGTCCTAAATAACGTTTTCTAAAAAAAAAAAAATTTGTGACTCTAAAAAGAAATTCTGGACAAAAAGAATAATATGACACTTTTTTTTTAATCTCAAAATACTCAATTAAACATAACTACTCAAGAATAACGTAGGAAGAAAACAATATGACCGAAATTGATTTGAAACAAGATCAGACCTGAAACAAAAACAACACAAAGAAAAATTGACGCGGAAGATAAAAACAAAAATACAAGAAATAAAAGGATATAACCTGATTAATGGAGCTAATCTCTAATGCCAAATGATGTGAACCTCTAGAACACATGGTCAAGCAACCCACACGCAAAGACATAAATTCCTGGAAAGCCAAGTAAATCAAGTTTGATAGGAGTGTCAAAGAGTTGATGTCTTATCCCAAGTGCAGGAGTGTCGAATTAAAAAATAACCCGGCAAGACCAGGGTCGAACCACAGGGAGGTGAACTAGAATTATATATAAAAGAAAAGATTTGAAGAGAGCTTTGAGATATGATAATGATGTAAGAATTTAAATGAAGATAAAACAATCGTCAAGGTTAGAGGATCCACTAATGGTATTTCATATAAGTATAGTATAAACTCTTTTTATTACTTGACTGGAAACCACACACAAAGAAGGTTCCACTCGGATTATAAATTGTTAACATGATTACATTAATTATCTTATTCGAATAATGCTAATACTTGTAAATGTTGTCAGGCATTCATGATTATAACTTATGTTAACAATAAATCAAGTTCCTTTCACAACACAAGTGTCGGTTATACCATACGGTTGGGCTATGAAAGTGCAAAGTATTTGTTGTACCAAGGGTTGTTCAACACAAATCTAAACTAACCATTTAACAAGGTAGTAAGAGTGAGTAAGATAATAAATATAAAACATGTTAGTATCAAACATTAAAGTCCATGTTGAGTTTATAGTATACTTATTCTTACACCATTAATGTAACCTTTTCACCTTGACATAATAAACTTAGCTGAACATTATGAATAATAGGAAACATAGATAAACAAGAGGAGAACATGATTATATAACTATAATAAAGAAAATGAAAGGCATAAACAAGAGATTAATGAAAGCAAAACTTAAGCATTACAAAAATATAAAGAGAGAGTGATGTGAACCTCATGATCACGTGGTCACATAAAGACACTAATTCCCGGAAAGCCAAGCAAATCAGGTTTGATAAGAGTATGACACAAAGATAACTTGTACCTAGGCACCAGCATTATTGGAAACGGAAACCTCCACCTAATGAATATTGATTCGCGAACGAGAAGTATAAGGATGACGCCATGAAGACAGTTGTTCATTATCTCACCAACACACACACACACACACATAAAGTGGGGCAAACAAGAAGTTTTATTAATCTAAATTGTCTAGCCTTACATGTCTGCTTATGTCCTTATTTATAGTGACTCCAAACTAAAATAAACCCTAATGGACCCCTTATGTGGACTTATATGGTGCCCACTTACAATTAAACCCAAATAATATAAATAAACCCTAAGCTACGAAGAAAATAATAATAACAACAATAAATCTGAATTTAATATCCTAAATATATTAGGATCAGATTTGTTGCCCTTTAGAAGTCCCATATAAGCTAGGAGAATCAAATCTGAAGGTAGTATTAATTTTGAAATCTTCTGTTCTTTTTGTAACCAGGATGAATATGGAATCCTTGTAAGAAAAGGATTCTTAAACATTTATGAATCCTTGCCACACTTGGAAACTATGTTGCAGCCCATTAAAAATCTTTGTAGAAATAAGAGATTCCCAAAATAAGCTATCACATCCTTTTAGGAAAAGAATCCTAGCCAAATAGGAAGTCCATAAGTCAAAAGGAAGTAAATAACAAAATTCGTACAGCCTCTGTTGACCCGTATTGTGATGCCTTTCCGAACTCTAATTGATCTGAAATTTTAACCCAAGGTAGAAAAACATGTCAAGAGACTCCATTTAAAGTTTCAACCCGATCCGATTGTCGGATTAAGAATTATGACTGTTGTCGTAAAACTGGATAGTTGCACATTTTACATCAAAATCCGAATTTGACCTTACCTGGATCGTATCATTCCCTCTCTCTTCAAGATGATTCGTCCTCGAATCACCAACAAGTTGAATTGACAATTCCTTAGCCTTTTTTCAAAGCCTTTGAAGTTTTTTTCTTGCAAACAATCGTCGCCAACAACTTTGGATGAAAGTTACAACCGTTCTATTTTGTATATCATCATTGCAGCCTTTTTTCTCCTCCCTTCCTAAAGCTTGCTGGGTATTAATTGCTGTCGTTAACACATCAAGTTCTTGCTGCATCTCCCCTAGAATACGTGATAGACTCTTGGATTCTTTTTTTTAGAACACTAATCTCTTTATACCCTTTGATACCTCTCCTTTTGAATCTGCCTCTTCTTTTACCATAGCACCTCATCAAAATACATGAAATCCCTTAAGTTTCTAGGCTGCCGAAAACCTTCCCGATAGCCTATGGTCTCATCCTTAAAACCACCATCACCAATATCATCAATGTCCTTCTCATAATCAGGCCACCTTGGCCTTTCAACCCTACAACCATTGTTTGATTTTGGTTTAGCCCCAACCTTTCTCACGTCTTAGGTACATGTTCCAGCCATGTTTCCATGTTTTCCCACCTTCTCAAGTCTGTCACACACGTTCCCCATCATGAAATTCATACTTTCCATCATCTTCGTCATGGGTTTCATTTGGAATTGAAGTTCTACATCGGGAGGGGGTGGTACTTTCCAATAGTACCTGCAAAAATTGGTTAGTGGAAAAACAATCCTCACATTGCTCGTGTTTTGCTCAAATACTCTTAATATCCTCACAATCTCACACCTCTCATCTCACCTTATTGTTCTTGCGGAACTCAAACCAACACGAAATAGAACCAACTGAGCAGCGCAATCCAAATATGCATGTATATGACTCAAGAAGCAATAAAAAACCAAAAAACAAGCAAAAACAAAACTGGGATGATAATCTTGCTAGTAGCAAGCAAATCTATCCGAAATATAAACGAAATTGAAAACTTGAATAAAAACAGAAACAAAATATGCAAAACGATGAAACGACACCCAAATATGTTGGATATGTTGAAATTATACTGCAAGAAACGAGAATAACAGAAAGAAACTGAATTTTAAAAGTTGACGCAAAACAGACTCGTTTACGACGAGTTAAGTCAGAAACTGGAACCTAAATTAAATGATGTCCAATTGAGCTAAACTTTCAGATACATTGCGATATCAACCCAAATAGACAGAATATGAAGTTAGATCAATAAACATTTAAATGATGTCCAATTAAGCTAAACTTTTAGATACATTGCGATATCAACCCAATAGACAGAATATGAAGTTCAGATCAATAAACTTCTTTGCTGCACTTATTGTGTATTGGTGGGATAATCTCCTTTCCTTGGTTCTCTAAAAGACTAAAAACGACTTATCAAAGAACACTTGTCTTCGTGGTGTCATCCTTATACTTCTCGTTCACGAATCAATATTCGTTGGGTGGGGGTCTCCATTTCCAATAGTATTGGTGCCTAGGTACAAGTTATCTTTGTGTCACACTCCTATCAAACCTGATTTACTTGGCTTTCCGGGAATTGGTGTCTTTGCATGTGGGTTGCGTGACCATGTGATTACAAGGTTCGCATCAGAGAGAGCAAGAACATGATCTTAATCTGAAAACCAAGATGCCTAAATGCATGGCAAATGCCTACTTTTATAGGTCAAAATTCAAAACTATTGATTTGATGACTGTTAAGTGGATGGCCACATCTTGACTTGGTAACCATCCTTATCTTCTTGTCTGCAAAAATGTCATTGCTAACATCAGAATTTGAATTAATAGTCTTCATGAAAGTTTTAAGGGATTGTCTCAGCTTTCCAAAAAAACAAGAATGAGGTCATTTGGACTTCTAGAACTCGAGATATGGGCTGAACACTGAATAGTGTCTGGATAGCAGGATAAATTTCGACTTCTCTGTTGTTGCTACAATTTGAAGTTGAAAATGGTCCTTTTGAATATTGGACTTTTATGAAAGTTTTAAGCCTATGTCTTAGCGTTCTATCCATATAAACCAGACCTAAATCCAAGTTCTATAGCTCCAGTTATGATCCAATAACTGAATGGTGTTCCAATTTGAATTCAACCAGCATCTCTTTTCTAAGCGTAGCCCTCTCTTTGTCTTCTCAATTTCAGTGGTTAAACTCGTCAATCAATCCTTTTATTTATGTGATAGGCCTGCATTTAAAATAAACATTTACCATAAATTAAAGGTATATTATATTATCAAACTTGTTATTATAAAACATGCTCTAGTTAAGGAGTTATTGTTATTTCAAGTGCAAAATGATGATAGAGAACCTTGATAAAAATGCACTTTTAAGTACTAATCACACCCCCAACCAACTTATTACTAGTCTCTAGTAATCAAAGCGTTAAAATAGAAAAACAATTTACAAGTTCCATATTAATCTATCCAGATAAACAAACTCTCATTAAATTTATATATCTGCTACATACTATTGAAACAAGATATTAATAAACCTTGTTTTTATGTGCTCAATGTATGAAAACATAGATGATGAGGCTTTTATTGGAAGAAAACAATATTATGTTCAAATGTTTTTCTAAGGTTAACTTCCTTGGGTTGGGATAATTATCTTTTTTTTCTTTTCTTTTTTATATATATACACATAACTTAAAACACAATGCATTTTGAACCCATGTAACAAGCTTTCGGCTAATGAATCCTAGACTAGTTGGTCTTAGGGCATTAGATGTTGAGATACACCCCTACGAGCTTAGTAACTCGTGTGGCAGATATTGATACGTAGATAGTGCAATAATTTTTTCCCTGAAGCTTTTCTCTTTAACCCATATAGAAAGCACTGGGCCAATAGCTCTCAAGTCAGTTGACTTTAGGGTATTGGGTGTTAAAATACCCTTTGGGGCTTAATTGCTTAGGTTAGGGAGGCTACGAAACCAAACTTATCTACGTTTTTATTATCATCAAAATTTTGTTTTTGTTTTTTTTTTTTTACAAATTATATACTATCCCTTTCCTTTAGTTGTTACCTTTAACAAAAGAATATAAATAATGTAATAATCCAATATGCAACTCACAATCATATGTTAAAGTTTGTGTGTGAAAATAAAGGTTTAAGAATACTTGTTAAATAGTATATGAGCATAATCAAGTGATAACAATGTGAGAGTTTGTGAACCTGAATATTTCAAGAAGTATTTCAGATAGACCTTGATAAGAATATTTACTAAGATGCGTCTCAAGAGTCAATAAAATTCCTTCTTATTCTGGCATCCTAATAACAGTTTTGTCAAATGGTTTTAATAATAACAAAAACAGTTAGTAAGTTAGTTTTTTTTATGTCAACTACTACCCTCTCCCCCCAACCAAAACAAGACATTGTCTTTAATGTCATAAG
>Ga0325410_1000951_pt1 | contig 31318 bp, 12 predicted proteins | sample PopdelMetagenome_16_FD_206182 | JGI IMG/M metagenome (GOLD analysis project Ga0325410, IMG submission 206182) | Populus deltoides microbial communities from Bellville, Georgia, United States - Xylem-PdIQD-R3 | ecosystem: Host-associated > Plants > Phyllosphere > Stem > Wood/Secondary xylem...
GTCCATGGTGACGACGGCAATAAAAGGAATTATACAGTGTACTCTATGAAAGGCCTTAATATTTTTTTTTTATCAATCAAGAGATTTCATGGAAACCAAGCAATGGTTTGAGGAAGAAGTTTGAGAGTACAGATTGAACCATAATATTGCCCTGACAAAAAGTCCGAAGCACAAGAGCGAAAACATAAATCAGAACATACAGACGGAGATTAGATAGTAGAGCACATCCATACTGGAGCATCGATTGAGCTTAGCATAGAAATTAGAACCAGGGTACGAAGCCGATGTCTTCTAACTTCTTGCGTGGAAAGTTGATCAGGTTGATCAGCCATGTGATTTCCATCCCTCGTAAAAACGGGAACGGCACCAGTCAAAACCTAAGAAGCATGTCAATGTTTTATAACAATTTTGATCAATAAAAACATCTTCGAGACCATTTATTCTCATCACCAGTCCCGATAGCTTTACAGGATTGAAAACTTATGATCCAACAATCTTCTCCAACGATTTTGAGAGTAGGACAAATGTGCAACTTCCCTCGAATTCCTGAGGCCCGCCTTGGCCATCTCCAGTGATAGTAATTCTCATTTTGCAATTGCTTCAGAACCCGCTCTCGGTACTTCAGATTTCTGGCATACTCGGAATATTGCAAATCCCTGCAGCTGTGCCTCTCTCAATTGTGGAAAAGAAACTAGATGACTATGGAATAGGGCCATGAGATGCTGAAGATGAACGACACAGCTCACATGACAGTCCGATATGCCTGAAAACTAATAGCAACCCAAAAATTGGCTGTATTGCCAACTTCCAAACTAGAAGTCTCATTGCAGGAGGAAACCATTTGCAGCATAAAGTTATTGGCTGGTTGAACGGCGGGTAAGGTAACAATCTTGTTGCACTGAAGATAACATTAAGGGAGGAAAAGCAGTACACGTTGTGAACGAGAAGAAATGGTTCCTGCAAAAAGTGATCGATTACAAGGATCTGGTAGTACTTGGCCTGTATTTCATCTTCCGTGAGAAAGTCAAGCACATAATTAAACGCATGAAAATAAAGCAAGCAACCATGATATTTAAATACTATAATCTTACAACATCATGTATACTTAGAAAGAACCACAGATCACATTAGACAGACAGAAAAATCGCCAGATTCAGTGAAAACAAAGAACTCTACTAAGTAGCAGCATCAGCATGTAACTGAAAGGAACTCTAGCAAGTCTTCCCCAACAATGAACACTGTATCAGGACAAGCTGGAAGCTCTCAGTATCGGTCATCCCTGTCACCATCAAAGAATGTATAGCTGCTACTCCTCCTGGACTTATCCTGCAGAACCAGAACACATGCATTGAGCCATTATCTTATTATAGTTGCAATGTGTTCGGAGATATTTAATGCTACATATTATTGGTAAACCATTTAATCAACTGCAATCATGATCAATTAAAGAAACTCCCTAGTTTATCACTTACGCTATTTTTGTTCACAAAAATGCTGAAGAAAACAATGGCAAGAAATAATTTCTAGAAAATTATGTGCCATTGGATCATGATCTTAATGCGGGATTCAATGGTGGTGCCCTCAGTCCTTTCCTAGCATTTTAATGTTTAGCATTGCTCTTTTCTTAATTAGTAGAACAAAACTAGAGATGGTTCAGGCAACGAGGGAATGATGTAGGGCGCTCATCCCTCTCAACTTATCCATCAATCCTTTCCACTCAAACAAACATAGTGTGGCATTTTATCAGCAGACTCCTAGAATCATTATGGCTCTCAAAATCAGTTTAAGAAAATTGTTTATGGCTCATCACCTACCTTGGTAATGAGCTTCTCAAAAGCATAAGTCCCATTCTCTTCAATGTATTTCTCTGCGGCAGATAGAACGTCATCTGGTTTGCTGAAGATATCCTTCTTTCTGGGCACATACAATATATTAATGGTTTCCTGTGGGTTGGCATAGAAAGGTCTCACAAAGTTCTCGTAAACGTATGCAGCACCACTGAAGTATGGAACAACCAACCAGCAGGTCAAAATGAGCTTCGCAAATGGCCAGATTGGTATCCTGCCATTACATTCAAGGGTTTAACAAATTCTGCCACCAGCTAAATATTTTTGCAAAAGTGCATTGTTAAAATAACAGTAACAACTTAACAAGGCATTTCACCATATTGAGAAATTACCCCAGAAACTAAATAAAATAAATCTTCCAAGCTTATTGATTTTTTGTTTATATTTTATTCCCATTAAGAAGTACACCAAATCTGCACAAAACTAAACTGTCACGATGTAACATGTGATAAATTTAGGATAGAACAAAAGGCAAGATGACTCAATTCTCTCAGCAGCTGGTTCTTTGTGAGTTGTCAGCTTTGGATAACACCAGAACTAGCAAAAAAGGAGTTCCGAAACAATACTATTCAACAACCACCATCAGCAATGCAATTCCCTAATTCCCATTTCGAAATTACTATTAATGATAGAAACAGAACAGACAAAACAAAACGAATTAAAATATTTTAAGAGGGTAATTTGAAGTGAAGAAAACTTACCACTCAATGACTTTAGCAAAGGTGAGCTCAAAGAGAGTGATCATGGAATAAAGAATCCAGTAAGTAAGCCATTGCTTATCATCAACATGAGATTTTGTCTCGATTGCCCTAATTGAGGCGTATCTGTCCAAACACAACCCAAATTAAGTAACTATCATAACATTTTACTCACAAAAAGAACCATGGCAGGAAAAGGAAACAAAAAAAAAAAGGAAAGAGGGAAAAGAGGGGGGCTTACAGAGGATAAACAAGACTAATCACAGGCCTGGAAATTATTCAGATTAGAAGTTAGATTTTAAAAAAATAAAAATAAAAAAGCACACTATATATATAGAAAATTAATAAGCCAACGAGTTTGTTTTATCTTTGAATAACTTTTTCGTACCAAAAGGAGAAAAAAAAAAGGATAAATACAAACCCCCTACTTTGAGGGTTTCCACTATCTCGGTAGCAAAATAATACTCCCAACACAAAATCAAAGCAAGAAAAAATGAAGCTTTTGATGTTCTTAGTTTCAACAAATCTTGAAACAAATAGATATTGCATGAAGAAGGAAAGCATACCCAGCAAGAACGTCAAAGTTCTCAAGAAGAACCTTTAAAAAGCTTCCAGTCCCAGATCCCATCTCTGTCTCGCACGCACTAACAAAACAATGTCGTTCGCTTTCTCTGTCTCTGTTCGTCTTCAATTCTCTTACAAGAAGTAGCTCTCTAGCTTTTCTTGGTGACAGTGTTTGTGTGTGAAGTGAGAAAGCAGAGAAGACAGGTGGGGAAAAAAATTTCAAAAGGAAAAGCGGAAGCTGCCAAAACTCAATAATATTTTTTTAAAAATTTAAATTTTTTTTATATTTTTATTTTAAATTAATATATTTTTAGATTTTTAAATTTTTTTAATAGGTTGATACTAAACATAATTTTTAAAAAATAATAAAATATTTTAATATATTGTTTTATAAAAAATATTTTAAAAATTAATTATTTTTCAAATAATTTCTTAAATATTTCTCGAATACCTGCGGTTTCTGTAACGTACGGTGTAGATTTTTATTGAATGATTATGGAGCACAGCTCAAGCATTGACGAACGCACTGTCCTCGTTCCGACTGTTTTTCCTAAATGGCAGTGGATTCGCTGCAGCAAACATTTTGGAATCACTGGAAGAGTCCAATAATTAGCCATTTTAATAAAGTTATTTTCTAAAATATTTTTTATTTAAAAATATATTAAAATAATAATTTTTTATTATTATTTTATATTAAAATAATATAAAATTATTTAAAAATCTAATTTATAATAAAAAAATTTAAATATTTTTAAATACACTTTTAAAATATAAAAATAAATAATATATCTGAGTCTTTACTTAGCTGCTCCAATACCTAAATGCAATAGTCTCAAAAAACCTCATTTGTTAAGCTCATTTGTTAAGGTAAACTAATTTTATTTAATAAAAAAACTCAATTACTCATGTAAGCTTAAGTTTAGGAACTAATTTAAGTATATATTTAATGCGTGAGTTTTTTATTTAAGTGTCTCTATTTTTATTTTTATTAATTGAGTTAAAGAATTTTTTTAGTTTTTTTTTATAATTAAGTATATGTGCTAGATTTCGTCATTTATACACTAATATGGCTGTAAAATTGACACATCATCACATGCATGTACATCAAATATACATGAACATAATAATACTTTATTTATAATTAAGTGTTTATATTTTTTTATTATTATTCAAGTGTTTGCATTTTAAATTTTTTTATCAACTTAGTGCTTTTGATTTTAAATGCTCCACTTTGAAATAGTATTTTGATCTTATTTGATAAAGTTAAGTAAAATTGTAAATTAAAATGATAAAAACTTATTAAAAATAAAAAGTAAATTTGTATAGACTACAATTGATTAGATTAAAACATTAAAAAAAAAGAATTGAAATATATATACACATTAAGGTTCATTAAAACCGAAATTTAATTAAAACTCACGTATTTTGCTAAGAGAAAAAAAAAAGTTGTGAAGGAAGGATGGTTCGGCCTTTTAGCTTGGGGCAATTACTTAAAAGGAGACCAAATTTGGTCATCAATATTTGTGCTCAATTATGAATTTTTAAAAGCAAGGTGGAAGTGACATCAAGTCAAACACTTTTATACTTTCCTTTTGATCAAGCATAGAAGCGTAGTGAGCATTATTTACATTAAAAATAAACATCATCTAGTTAAATGTTAATGATGGGGTCAAAATGCTAAGTTTTGTGTTGTTTAGGGATCAAATTGGACTCTTCAATTAGTCAAAGAGACCAAGCAATGCGAAAGGAAACATGCATAATAGGAAGAATAAAAAACATTAGGGACGTTTTGGGCATGTTTTTTCTTGGTTATTTTATTTAGACTAATTATAAGGGTGTTTGAGAGTGTGGTAATGATTATTTTTTAAAGTACTTTTCGTTTAAAAATACATCAAAATAGTTTTATTTTTTAAAAAATTATTTTTGACATCATCACATCAAAATGATTCAAAAAAAATTTTAAAATCATTTTAAGAAAAAAATCATTTTTTTAGAAATGTCATTTGGAACGCAATTCCAAACAGCCCCTTACTAGTTACAGACATGTGTTACATTGTGGTCAGATCAAAATATTATTTAAATGTAATAAAAAAATATCCAAACCCTAGAAAATAATTTGATATTTTTATTAAACTTGGTCTAGCGGGTCAATCTTGAAACCTCTTGATTTAACTCTTTGTTCAGGCCTGAGTTTAAAATTAAGCCATGTGCGATTTGTTTCGATGTGACCCAATCGACTTGACCAATCCAAAAATATATCTCCTGACCGCTAAAAAAAAATCTAAGGATGAAATTGAAGAAAAAATAATAAAATTAACATAAAAAAAACCTCTCAATCCAACATCTTGCATAACCCGAGTTTAAAATTAAATCATATGAAAGTTGCTCTGGTATGACATAGTCAATTTATCTAGTCCAAAGGTAAACCAAGCCAATTGGTTCAAAAAGTTTGAGGATGAAATTAAAAAAAAAATGACTTTAACAAAAAAAAAAACCTCTCAAACGACTCCTTCCTTAGCTTGAGTTTAAAATTAAACTATGTGGGACTTGTCTCGACATCATTCGATCGACTTGGTTGATCAAAAGATAACTTGAACAACTGTTAAAAATATAATGATGAAATTGAGATAAAAAAAAGAATAAAATTGAAAAAAAAACAAGAAGAAGAAAGGAATGAATGAAAAAAATAGAGCATTGAATTAAAAAAAAAAACTGCTAATATAAATAGTTCAGCTCTTAAAGATTTCTATATTTTTTTTTTTAGTTTAAAAGTATTTGTTGTTTACAAATATCTATTTTACATATTCAAAATTAGTGAAGTTTATTCTTTACATTTACTTAAAAGATTGCTCTCATTATACATTTCTTTTATACCACACATAATTTTTTTACAAATTTATCTTTCAAGTTTTTTAATTGCATTAATTAAAAGAAAAGCTAATTCGCGTGGGAGAAACATTGTACATTAGGTGTGATTTATTATGGATTACAATAGCAGAACTATGTTCTTACCTCTGAGGAAAAACAATTATAACTAGCCAATGGGGGTAGATTAGTATTTTCATAAGGTTCATTTTGTCATTCTTCAATTGTTGGGAGGCATCTCTGTCTTTTTATAAACTTTTTGTATAATGGATTTACTTTATTATCCTCAAAAGCAATTTTTAACTTAACTATAGCTAGGGGCATTGGTGGTTTTTCACTTTTTTTTAGAACAATGCAATGACTCTATCACCCTTGAAAGGAAAATTCTTTTTTTTTTTTTTATCAAAATGTAAGTGTATTAATAAATCAAAACTATACAGTGCTGAAGAACTAGCAAGTTCGTATACACTGATTTACAAAAGCAGGGAACAAACTCTCTGAAAAACTTTACATCAAAGTCATAGCTAACAAGCTAAAATTAGCGGACAATGGTTATGTGAGGAACCATAAATTACAAGGTTCCCAACCTAACACAAAGCAAAAGCAAATACAAGTAGGCAAGAAGGCGTCCTGGGCATCAACTGAAACAGGAAACACAAAAAAGACGCCTTGGACACCAAAAAATACAAGGAGTGACAGATATGAACATTATGCAACACAACAAAACTTCAAGAGAAACAGCAACAACCAATACGATCAGCTCAGAAGCAGTGACTATATCGACTGCAAACCGAAGAGAAGACAACATATCATAATAAAGAACATTTAGAACATCCACCAATATGTTCAACTCACAGAAATTTAAGGATGATTGCGCTCATGAAAGTGCATTATCATGTAGAATAAAACCTGAAATCTCCGAAAACAGATTCAACTAGTGTGCAAGAGTTTTTAAAAACTCTCCGATTCCTTTCTTCCCATATCAAGTAGACAACAATGCTGAAGGAGACCTTTTTCATCCTGGCAAAAATATTTTTCCCCCTGATATTAAGGCCCCGAACAGCACTACTAATGGTGGCCATACCCTTGCAAGGTCGAAGCTAGGATTTCACCTTTGACCACAAGAGGGGTGTCCAACTTCAAGCAAAGAAGAGGTGATTATGACTTTCTTCATGATCCGGACAGAAGACACAGCTAGCATCAGTATTAACAAAGTGTAGTCTGTCTCTTGTTCTCATCCTCCCAAGCAAAGCAAGCCAAAAGATGAAGCTATGCCTTGGCAAACACCAAGGTTCCCAAACAACTTTAACCCATGACACCAGGGTTCCTTTGAATCTCAAAAACTCATAAACATGACCCAAGAAGGGCTCAGAAATATTTTCCTAACTTTGCATCATAGAGATCACTTCTGATTGACCCCCACAATCTGCAAGGAGTTGATCTCGAATAGTAAGAAGGGATTTCCATAAGGGAGAGAAGGTTCACTATAAAGGAACAAACCAGATGGAACTATCATGCAAGTAAAAATAGTGCACCCATCTAATCCAAATCGAGTCAGTCTTTAAATGGATATTTTATAGCTGTTTTGCGATGAAACAACAGTTCCTTGCCTTGATGGCATAGAGCCCTAAACCTCCTTCATCCTTTGGCAAACAAATGTGTTTCCAGGCTACTAAGGTAGACTTACTTCTGGTCGTGTTACCAGTCCATAAGAAGTTCCTGCAAATGCAAGAAATTTGGTTGATGACAATATCCGACATGGGAAAAATATTAAGCTAAAATTGCACCATGCCAAAGAGAACAGATCTAATTAATTCCACCCGCCCAGCATATGATAAATGCTTGCCCATCCAGCCTCGCATAACAGATTCAAGTTTATACATGAGAGGGGAAAACTAGCTAGTAAGAAGCCTGTGGGACTGAAGGGGACACCAAGGTATTTGAAGGGGAAGCTGCTTCAGAAAAACAAGAATCTTGAAGGATACCCTGCTTAATACTAACTCCAACTCCACCAAAATACATAGAAGATTTCCCTGCATTAATGTGTAACCCTGAGGCATGGCCAAAGATATGCAGCTGCTCTAGAAGAATCCGAATAGAAAGTCTATTCCCTCGACATAACAGAAGAATGTCATCAACAAAAGCAAGGTGACATATATGGTGAAATGCACATTTCAGGTGATAGTGGAAGTCTGGTTGTTGAGATGTTATCTTTAGCATACGGGAGAGGTACTCCATGCAAACAAGAAATAGATAGGGAGAAAAAAGGTCACCCTGTATAACTACACACTTTCCAAGGAAGAAACCATATAAACTACCATTGATAGCAACAGAAAAGGAAGAAGTTTCCACACATAGCATAACAAGATGGACAAAACACTGAGGGAAACCCAACAAATGAAGAAGCTCTCTAAGAAAAAGCCATTGCATCGAATCAAAGGCTTTCCTGAAATCAACTTTTATGAGGCATAATGGGGAGGTTTTCTTCCTGCTATAATGTCTGAGAAAATCTTGAGCTAGATTGATGTTACCTATCGTATTCCTTCCTCCAAGGAAATTATTATGAGCTGGACCAATAATATCTTGGAGGGCACAGCTGAGTCTTACAACAAGAATCTTTGAGATCACTTTGTAGACCACATTGCAGCATGAGATAGGTCAAAAATCATTGGCAGAGTTAACATTAGCAGATTTCAAGACTAGAGCAATAATGGAATGATTAATCTGCTTGAGAATGTTTTCAGAGGAAAAGAAATCTTGAACCATCTCACAGAAATCAGCCTCAACTATGTCTCAGGACTTTTTAAAGAAAAGAGATGAATATCCATCAGGACTAGGAGCTTTGTCATTTCTAATGTTGAAGAGAGTTTTCTTGGTAGCTTTGTTGGACATAGGAGCCAAGAGAAAATCAAAATGGGTTTCATCAATATAAGGACCACTATGAACAAAAGTCTCATCAAGTGGGAGAGGTAAACGATGAAGTGCCAAGGAGGTTTTGATAAAAGTGGACAAATTCATCACCAACTTCATCAATAGAGGTAGTAATAGCCTCATTACTACGCTGGATGACAAGGATGGAACTTTTCATGTGCTTGTGACTCATCAAAACATGAAAAAAACTTGGACCTCTGTCACCGTCCTTGAAGAAATTACACTTGAGGTTGAAATGATTCAACTTCAATTCATTAACCCTGTTCAGGAGAGAGATGTCATCTCTGGAATCATCAAGGAGGTATTGATGATACTCCAAATCAACCTCAGTTTTAGCAACTCTCTCTGAGATGTGATTGAAATGAAGCTTGTTTAAAGTCTTCAAAGGACTCTTCAAAGACTTGAGTTTCCTGTACAAAACAAACATAAAAGTACCAGCCACTGGGGATTGCTATCCTGCAGAGATTAAGCCTGCATAATCAGGGTGGTCAACCCACATATTAAAAACTTAAAGGGACGACGACTAGGGGATTTGCTGGTACCAACCTTAAAAGGAAAATTCTCGAAGCATCTTTGCAGGGGCCAATTCATCATTCCATGATGGCTTTTTAGCAATAGTTGTTTGGTCATAGGGTGATGTTGTCTTTCAACACATAAAAAATAAGTTGTTGATATAAGCACAACATGCATCAGCGCATCATCTACTTGTCGCTTTTAGGCGGCACGTGTGGGTGACTACAATGGTGGAAAAAAATGTTTTGTTGTGGCATTGGATGCGTCTGAGCCTTTTCTTTCTTTTTAGACGGCACATATATAATGATGATGTTCGATTTGGTGTTGGTTTGATTTTCTTTTTTCCCTTTCATTTCTCTCTCATATGCCTCGGTTTTCAAGCTGCCCATGAAAAAAAAAACATAGCATCCCTTGAACTTCTTTTCTTTTTAGATTCAATCCCTATTTTATCTATTTTATTTGGAAAAATCACTTCAAGTTAGAAAGTTTTTTATTATTACCAATAGTAGTAACAAGAAGAACAACAATAATAATAGTGGTGGTAATGGTAATGGTAATAATAATTATTATTATAATTATAATAGTAATGATAATAATAGTAATGATGAAACCAATAATAATGGTAATAATAGTGATAATAATTATAATGATGGTAGTAGTTTTTTATTGTGGTGGTGGTAGTAGTAGTATTAGTGAAGTTAATGGTAATAGTAATGTTAGTGCTAATAGTAGTAAGAAATGATAATATTAGTAGGGTTATGATAATGATAATACTACTAATTGTGATAATAATGGTAATAATAGTGATGATAGTAGTAGTGGTGGTGGTGGTTTATTATGATGGTTGTAGTGATAGTAGTTTATTATGATGGTTTAGTGGTTATGATATCAATAATTATGGTGATAATAATATTAATAATGATTAAAATAATGATGATGATATTAGCAATAAAGATAGCAGCAGTAGTAGTAATAGTAGGAGTAATAATAATAATAATAATAATATAGCAATAGTGATTGTGATAGTTAAAGCAATGGTAATAATTATAATTATAATAATAGTTATAGTAGTAATGATAACAATGATGATAATGAATAGTAGTAGTAACAACAACAACAACAAAAACAACAATGATAGCGATATTGATAATAATATTATTAACAACAATAATAATGGTAATAATAGTAGTAATAATAGTGGTGGGGCTTATAATAGTAATGATAATGATAATGATAATGATAATAGTGATAAGAATAAAAATAAGTTTATATAAAAAATGTGAATGTAGGATATTAAAAAGAAATGTGAAGTGTAGTATAATTATCTCATATCAAAAAATTAAGAAACAATTTAATTAGATGTAGGCTATACAAAATATATGAGTGACTAAGTATTCATAAATTAATTTTATATTTTTAGGGTTTATTAAAAAGAAATAAAAAATATATAAAAAGTTAGGTCTCATCCAAGTTACACTAGGTCACCCAAGTTTCAGGTTAACTTGGCGAGTCACCCGGGTTTGACCAGGATAGTTGCAAGCTTGGGCTTTTATGATTTGAAACTCAACCAGGACTCGAGTTAACTCACTAAATTGGATTGACTTTCATAATTATACTTAAGTTACAGTTGAAACCTAAAATTAAAAACAAAATAAAAAAGAGAAAATAAATGATAAATGACACTCAATTAAGTTTGAGATTAAAAAATATTAATTAAACAAAAGCAGAGGTGATTACTTAATACATTTATAAAGGTCTCAATATTTGTTTTTTGAAATAGTAATAGTTCACTATCAGTTAGAATAGTTGACTTGTTGCTATTGGCATAACCAATTGATCGATTGGTTACTACTAAATTTCCCTAGTGTCTTTAACGGTTAAACAAATGATTGACTGGTTTGATTGACTGAATTAAACAATAGTCAATTTCACTATTCCTCTTATTAATCAATTGACCAGATCATTTGGTAATCCAAAACGGTAAACTGATTTGGGCATCATATCATATATTAGTTTTTTTAGACTAATTATATATTTACACAAACTTATACCAATCAATACAAAATCGATCCAATCATTTTAAACCAATACTCAACTCAAATGAGTCATGACTCGTTCATTCACTTATTATTATATCATCTCTCATTTTTCATTGATTTCAAGTTAGCAACAAATGAAAATAACATATACTAATAAACAACAATAAAAGTTAAGCATTCATGTTTAAAACAAAATAATATTACAATCCAAAATACAAGTAATATACCTAATCTATAAAAAAAGAAAGAGATAAAGTCTACTTTTGGCGTGAGTATGATAACATACAATACATCAACTAAGGAATATCTAATGAATAGTTAAAACATTAAAGAATACAAATAAATATCCTATTATTATGTGATAATCCTTAACCTATTAACTACATCAAACATCATAATATCATTAGTCACCCATGACCTGAGCCCACTGAATAATGTTGATACCAATTCACCGGGTGTCATTAGCTTACAGTCCATTGGATAACTAATCAAGTTTTAGTACATGTTGATGTCAATGTCTTTGCATTGACATAATTAGCCTTCCCCATATCCCAGAATCAGCAAATCAAATCTCTAGTAAATGCTGATATCAATTATCATCATTGATATAATTAGTCTCCTATACTAAAAATGATTAATCAATTCCGGTAAATACCGATATCAATGATCATCATTAATATTATTAGTCTCTCATATAAAAAATGACTAATTAAATTCAAGAAAATACCGATACCAATGATCATCATTGGTATCTTATATCGGGAATGACTAATCAAATTCTCAATTCTTATTTCTCTTTTTCTTTATCCACCAAATTATTTATTTTTTAATGCCACTTTAAAAAGTTATAAGGAATTAAATTAACAATTATACTTGTGTATTAATTTAAATAGAATAAGTGTTAGACACTTACCTGCCACACCTGATGTCCCAGCTCCTACTATAGACTATGGTCTGCTCGCAATAGTATCCCCTGTCAATACAAGTCAACTTCATCATCATTATATCTAACTTCCATTCTTTCCTTGTAATTTAATATCCACCACACACAATTAGGCTAAAAAACACATTTTCATGATGATCTCATATACCATTTACATTAATTATCCTCTCATTTTATGCCTATTTGGCCAAACCTATGCATAAAAAGAGAGGTAAGATTTTTCTTCACTTTGTCTCATATTGACACTTGACCAATTGTTTAATCACCATAATAAACGTGTTTCCAGTGTTAAACTACCTATTTAAACCATTATCTCTAACCTAGTTTTTCCATAATACAAAATAATGCATGATTCATTAAAATCCATATTAAAACTTTAAATTAAGCTTGGATTAGGCTTCCTCACCTCTTAAACACAAAAAATTTGGTAGAAAATGGTAAAAAAATAAGTTCCCCTTCACCTCTTTCTTCCTTTCTTTTCCTCTTCAAAACAGTCCTTCTCAAGAAAAAATTACCCCATAATTTGTTCAATTTCCTAGCTTAGATCTCCTTCCATCCTTTTTTTTTATCCTTTATTTCATGTGTTTAGATGAGATTTTTTTGAAGAAATTTTAAAAAAGATTTAATAAAACTTCTCCCTCTCTTATTCTCTAAATGGGCAACTTAAGAAGCTACGTGTACATTTATACTAGTCAATATCTTGCAATTTATGATAATACCCTCCTTTTTTATTTTGAGTGTTTTCATTTAAATGTTTATCTTATCTCATCAACCTTCTAAAAATAAATCGTGTCTAGAAATTTTGGTCCTTAAAACTCTATATCTAACTATTTATCATTGTTATATATATTTTTTTAAATTAATCAAGTTTATCACCGAGTCAATTTTACTCAATTAATATATTTAAATTAATTATTTTTTTCAAAACTAGGGGTTTACATTCTTCTCTCCTTTAAATGCCTGAAATTTTAAATCCATACCCGAGTCTAAGAACAATTTAGGATATTTCTTCCTTGTAAAGTCTTGAGAAATTATAAATAAGATGATTGAGAAACATGATAAAACTTTAATAAGAAAGATTTAATAAGGATAAATTAAATAAAATATTAGGATACATTGAATGAATAATTATAGATGATAAAAATGATTCAGGAAATTAACTTGGAGAGGTTGAAAGTATAGCCACAAATCAGTACAAGAAAACACCGGAAATAAATTTTGATAAATCCAAACAAGGCCTAGGGTCATTAAAGGGGAAAGGTATAAATAATTATGTGGTGTGCATGACGTTGAATGACAGATCTGCATCTTGAATTGAGAGGATTTTGAGTTTAATCATAAGATTATGATTTTTAAAGGAGTTGAAACTTAGTATCATGGTCATTAGAAAACCTATGTTCTGTGAGAGTCTAGGTAAGGGAACTAATTGTGCAAGGGGAAGACACATCACCCTCAATGCACCCTACCTATGGTAAGCTGCATTGTTGATTGATTGGTATTCTAAGTATTGTTTTTATTCGTTTGTCTTATCTAAAGTTCGAGATAGATCTCTCTTTGTAAGAAACTCTATATCTTATCGGATTAAATCCTAACAATTCCAGGGCTCAAATTTTAGCATTGCACTTATTTCCTACTTCGTATCTTTAATATTTGAGGATATACTTTATAGTGTAATTTTATATCCTTAAATAATAAAGTTTATAGCTAATTCCTAATGTTTATCCTTATTAATTCATTTAATTTAATATTTGGAGTATGCATTACGTTATTAAACAAATGAATTTTTATGTTATTTTTGAGATTTTGGTCAAATCCTAATGGATAATGCATTACGTTATTAAACAAATGAATTTTTATGTTATTTTTGAGATTTTGGTCAAATCCTAATGGATAATCATAAACTGGTATGATATTCGTTTGGTATTTTTAAAACATGATAAAAATGCACCTTTATTTTTAGGAAATATGCATGAAAAACCTTTAGAATTTAGCTGTATGCATGAAAACAAAACATATTTTTGTATTTTTTTTAAATGACCAATTTTTTGAATTTTTTGGATTTTTTGAAATTTTAGAGAAAAATAAGGTATTTTTAATACCGGATTCATATTTTACAGTGTAAGTATACAACCTAATAGTAAGAAAAATTATTAGAAAAATACACAAGTAACCCACAAATAATTTCAAAATGGTCCCTGAATTGTTTTGAATTTTTTGAACTTGTTTAGGGCCTGTTAAAATAAAGACAACCTAAATCTGGTATTTTTAAAAAAGATCCTTGATATTATTTTTTATTTTTTTTCCAGTAGTGTTGGGTAAAGGGGAAGTTTGGTTTTGGTTTTCGTTGTTTTAGTGCGGGAGGGTTGATGTTTGTTTGAAGTTGAATGTTGTTTTTTGGCTGGTTAGGTTGGTTGGAACATATGAGATTTTTTTCTCTCTCTCCTTTTAGTTTTCTCTTTCTTGAGTTCCTTCTTGGTTTTGTTAAGGGTAATGCCTTATAGCATGGAGTGGTACCCTTTTTCTTTTTAGTGTTCTTCCAAGATTGCTTTTATAGAGGTTTTGGAAGATTCTCGACTTCCTTTTCTTTGTTATTGATTTGTCACCACTTTATCTCCTCCCTTGATCTAATTATGATACAAAGGTAGCTGGGTTTTTTGGCCCCTTATAATAGTGAATTTGGTGTTGTAAAAGGAGTTGTTTTATTTTGTGTGGGTACGGATCTAGAGGACTTGGTATGCAGGTGTAAGTCCTTTTGTCTAGTTTAAGGGAAGGCTGGGAGAGGTGTAGTAAGGCTGCCATTCTTGGTGCTTCGGTTAGGTAAATGTTCAAACAGTTGAAGTTCTGTTATTAACACCTTCTATTGAGCCTAATTCCAAAAAATCTTTTTAATTTTATCCCTGGCATATTTTATTGAACCCCCAGCCTTTAACGCTTATTACACTATGATCCTTGATTTTGTATTTGGTCAATTTGACCATTAATTAACTTTCAAACTTTTATTTTTTTAATTTCACCTTTATTTACAACTAAATTTGGCCCCTAGATTCATGTACCTTTTGTAAACAGGTTTTTGGTCTTGAACTTCTTCTATTTAACCCTTAATTGACCCCCAAACTTTGATTTGTTTTCAATTTTACCCCCGATTTCACTCGATTGAGCTTGTAAGAATTAAATTTGGTCCTCCAAAATTCCAATCTTCTCAATTAAAACCAAATTTATTTTCACCAATCAAGTCCCTAATAAAATTAATTTGACCTATTAAAAGTCTAATTAAGTTTTTGTAGTTAACCAATTCTTTTAATCTGACCAAAATTATTTCCTAAACTTAATTAAAACCTTTAGTTGGGCTCATGATTAAATCAAATTGGCATGTTAAAAATCTAATTAAGTCATTAGGCTTAATTTTTATGCAAACTCGTCTAATAATCATTTAATTTAACCCTGAATCTGCATTGTCTTTCAATCTTAAGTATAGTTGGGTTCCTGATTTTGTTCATAGTCTCTGTTTGGTTCCTTCATACATTTAAAACCTTTGTCAACCTGTTCTTTCCAAGTTGCCAATCCTTTTTTTTTTCATTTCTTAATTTTTTTTTTATTTTTGTTAATTTTTTTTTTACTTTTTAAAGAAAAAGACAGTTTTGGAGGAAACCTAAAATTAGGTTACGACAGAAAGTCTTGTAAGATACTTTAGATAATAAGCTTGTAAAGAAGAAAATATAAGAGATTGTGCATTTTTCCAAATCAAGAAATAATTAATCCTTTTTTCAGAATGATGAGATATTCACAGATACTTTAGAGAATGACAGATCCTCAACAAAAAAGTCAGAAGTTAGAGCTTAAAAGCGCACTCAGAAGAAAATAGAGCGAAAAGCATTGTGTAAAAGATATATGGCTAAAAAACTTGTTATCTGAAAAATGAGAGCTCAAAAGCGCACTTAAAAAGAAAGAGATATAGATAGAAAACACGCTATCTAATAGGCGAGAGTTGGAAAGCACACTTAGAAAGAAAGAGATAGGGGTAGAAAGCACATTATCTAGCAAGTGAAGGATAGAAAGGTTTACTCAGAAGAGAAGAGATGTGGCTCAAAGACGCACTATCTAAAAGAGTTAAAAATGGAGATTTTTTAATGACAAGATTGAATTTGAGATTCCTGATGATAAATTTCTTGGTGTTTCCTAATTGTAGGGATGACACTTATCCTTCTTGATGGCATATTGAAATTTTTCTTTCCTAATGGTAGGGTTTAAAATGGTGGATTCTTGATAATTAGGTTTAAATAGGAGGTTCCTAATGACAAGGTTAAATTTGAAGATTTCTGATTACAGGGTTAAAATTAGAGATTCTGGTAACAAGGTTAAAATTAAAGATTCTTGATAACACAATTGAACTTCTTAGTGTTTCTTAATTATAGGGCTAACACCTATCCTTCCTGATGGCAGGGTTGGAATAGAGGATTCCTAGTAACAACGTTAAAATTGAAGATTCCTGATAACAGGCTTAAACTTTTTGGTGTTTCTTGATTACATGCCTAACACCTGTCCTTCATGATGGAATGGTTGGAATATAAGATTTTTTTTATAACAGGGTTAAAATTGAAGATTCATGATTATAGGCTTGAACTTCTTGGTGTTTTTCTAATTGCAAGGCTAATATCTGTCCTTCCTGATGTTGGACCTCCTGATGGTAGGGTTGAAACTGAGAATTCCTGATGACAGGGTTAAAAATAAAGATTTCATGATGACAGGGTTGAATTTGAGATTCCTAATGACATGGTTAAAATTAAAAATTTTCTGATGACAGGGTTAAAATTCTTAGTGTTTTCTGATTGCAAGGCTGACACCCGTCTTTCTTAATGGCACAGTTGGATTTCATTGAGGATTTTTCCTGGAAATTTTTTGCAAAAAAAAAATGCAATGATGATATAAATTAGCCTTGTGATATGACCCAAGCAAGGTCAGATTCGGATTTTGGTGTGAAATTCTCTACCGTATAATTTTACATTATTGAGTATGACTCCACATCCAACCGTTGGATCAAGTTGAAACTTTACCAGAAGATTCCAGAGGTATTTGTTTATGTTATGGTAAATGTTCAAGTGAATCAGAGTTTGGAATGGACTTAAGATTTAGGTCAGAATAGGTTGTGTGAATTTTGTTAATTACTTCCTTTTGACCTGTGGACTTTCTATTTAGCAATGATCTTTTTTCTAAAAGGATGTGGCAGCTTGTTTTGGGAATTTTCTAGGTTCCATAAGAATCTTTAATGAGTTGCAATATAATTTCCAAGAGTGACAACGATTCATTAATGTTCCAAAATCCTTTTTTCTTATAAGGATTTCTTATTCATCCTAGCTATACAAGGAAAGAAGGGCTAATGCTATTTAATGACAGATTAATTATTTTTATTATTTTCTTTCATGTTTGGGCTTAATTAAAACCTTATTTTGAGCTAGGATCCAAGACTTGTTTGAATCAGGTTATTGGCTTTTCTGTTTAGGGTTTTTAGTTCAGTTTTATATGTGGGCCAGTTCAGCCCATAGGGGTAGATCCATTAGGGTTAATTTTAAGAACTATTTAAACACATGTAATCTAAATTTCGATAGCCATTGATGAATATTACTTCTGAATTATTCAGTTTTAACGTGTGAAAGTGATTCTTGTATTCTTTAGTTCTTGAATGAACTGAATCTGACTTATCGAAGTTTAATTGGCTTCATGACATCATTCTACTTCATTCTAATAGTATTGGTGCCTTGGAGGCAGGTTTTTATTGTGTCACATTCCTATTAGACCTATTTCGGCTTTTCGGAATTAGATCTTAATCTTGATTATGGGTTGTGTGACCACATGATCACGAGGTTCACATCAGCTGATGACATGCATGCATCCTTACCTAGTTGGAAATATAGGCCCCTTTTTCTTTGCTATGCTTGATGGACAGAGTTTGTAATTCTTGAGATGATTTCTTTTGGTCATTTGACTCTTTAGCCTATTCGAGTTTTAACTAATGTGGTTAATGTGTTTGACTGTTTTTTTGTTGCGCAACTTAAACCTTATATAACAAATAAAGCTCCACTCAGTTGACAATTATTAGTTGACAAACATTTTAGTTATGATATTGCCCCTCTAGTCTGATGGTGTCCCCAATCATGGTAGTCTTGTGCCATTGCCCACTCAATAATTATTTTGTCAATAATAGTTGCAAATTGCCCCCCAACTTGATCATGTTGTGTGCAAGCTTTCAACATCTATGAAAGTGTACTCATGTGCTAACATCTTTCAGGTGTCATGGTTATCTTTTAAAGGGTAAAATAGACATTTTAGTCATGAAAGATGCCCCCCAAGTGTAGCATCGCTGATGGAGTTCATCAAATCATAAATTGTCTTTTAGCAACATTGTCCTCGGTTGATCTAATTGTGCTCATTCTTCTACTTCTCATCAAAAGCATTTGTCACTGTCAGAAGCTATTCATAACTTTGATGGATTTCGTTGAATCATCATTTGATTATGTGCTTATTTGCCCTAGCTAATCTGGATATTATATGTTATCCCTCTCAGGGTCCACTGCATTGCCCCCTGACTGCTTAACTTTTTAAGGATGACTCACAAAAAGTGTCAATGTTATTTTTGTCAAGAACTTTGCAAACTCGATCAATGACCTTTTTTGTTTGAGAATCACTTTCTTGTGAGATCAACTCGTAAATTTTAAGGATCATGTCTATTTAAGTCTAATCATTGTAAAGAAATCAGAAAATGTAACTTTGAAAGTGTTTTCTTTTATTGTAACCCCAAGACATGTCATTCATCACTAAGATGGATCTTTTATTCATTTTTGGTTGAGAATTGACAGGGTAATGATTAAGAAAGAAGTGTTAGCTCAAAGTTGGGTTATCCATGGTCCAAATGAATTTGTTTAAAAATAGAAATTTACTCAATGTAAACTTTTTGTTTTGAATTTCTTACAATTCCTAAGGGGTTTAATATTTCTTTAGGAAAAATGTTATTCGGTCTGGTGAAGATATACGATGAGGTGATCTTTTGTTTTAATGGCTTTCAAAGCAAGAGGCTTGAGTAAAAACTCAAGGTTTTGTTTGAGAAACATTTATCTCTTTTTAGCACTTATTTATCAGCATGAATAATGACAAGTAGTTCTATTCATGACATGAGAAGAAGTTCTTCTGCATTTTGAGACCGTTGTTTATAAGTTCAGTTACTTACTTGCTTGATTAGAAAAAACTTTTAAAAGCACCTAATGAGGTTATGACCTTTGGCTATGAAAGAAAATGAGTGTTTCAAGGTTTTAAAGACTTAGGATCATTGTTATTGTATTGTTCTTTTTTCCATCATGTTTCTTTGATTCATACTTTTTTATTGCTTTGGTGGGGCCTCCTCATCTTATTTCGACCTTGACTTGGTCTTTTCTCTTTTTTTTTAGCATGCCCCCTAACATTTGAATTTCTTGAGCTCTTTGGTTTTTTCATAGCCTCTCCTCAATCTTTTATCTTTGAAGTTTTGCTTGCCCCTTAGTGTGAAGTGTGATCTTAGTCAGGATCGAGTCCTGATATTTGGAATATTCATTTGCTCCCAGTATAGAGTATGATCCGAGTCAGGGTTCTTACGAAGAAAAACTTATTCATGCTCAATTAGAGACCACAAAAGATATATTTTTTGAATATAAAGATATAAAAAAATGGTTTTTCATCATTTCAAGCACAAGCGGTTAGAATCGATAAATTTTATCCTCTTCTAATGTAATGGTTTGAAAATTTTACAAAACACTTATGTTTTTATGAAATAATAACTAGCAAATCAAACTACATGTAATTACATATATAACTAAAATATGGCCTATGAGATATAGGGTGTGAACTTTTTGTGCATTTTTCATTTTTCATGTCTTGGTTCAAAACTGTTTCGTCACTTCAAAAAGTGATTTGCTTTAATGATTCGTTTTCCACCTTATAAAAGGTGTCTTGTAACGGCCTGTCCCAACATACTGTATGTTGTCCGCTTTGGGCCTCCTAGTCTACCCATTACCAGGGCTTTTACCCAGGTCCTCCGTACAGTTTTGTTCTTGCAGCCACATATGGCCCCAAAACGTGTACAACATTTTAGCAACCAGCACCACTAATAAGGCCAGTTAGCACTCCCTCACCCGCCGATATGGGATATTACAATCCACCACCTTTAAGGAGCCCGACGATCCCGTCAGCACAATCGGACAGCCAGTAAGGTAGGGTCTGATACCAAATGTAATGGCCTAGCCCAACATGCTGTATATTGTTTGCTTTGGGCCTCCTAGTCCACCCATTACTAGGGCTTCCACCCAGGTCCCTCTCACGGTTTTGTTCTTGGCAGCCATACATAGGCCCAAAATGCGTACAACATGTTAGCAACTAGCACCATTAATAAGGCCAGTTAGCACTCCCTCACCCGTCGATGTGGAATATTACATGTCTAAACGCTGTTTTAAGAAAACATCGAATTATTTCTGAAATTAAAAGGCAAATTCATTTTTTCATGATTATTTTGGCAATAAATCTTTTTGCAAAAACTAATAGAGTCATGGAATCAATTATAAAGGTCAATTTTATGATTTTTGAAATCATAAAGATTGCCTTCTAGTGTTTTGCATGACGCATCTTAGGGTTGGATCATTTCTGCCATTATAGTTATCCAATCATGGACAATAATAAAATACCAAGTTATTACTTTCACAAAAAAACATCTCCTGATTCAAAACAACAAAGAGAAAAAAAAAAGATGCATATTTCATTAAAAAAGATGAGATATGATCCCAATACATGAAATACATTCTTAAAAACAAGAGTAACAAAGTTCTACAATAGAAGATTGACAATGCAACACCCCATATTAGGTTATATTTTGTTAACATTTTTCAATCACTTGTTATGTTGAGGATGACCTAGTGGCTATGTGGTAGATTTTGTTATCCTTCACAAACTCAACTTGTCCCTTACTTACTAGCTTTTGGACTTGATATTTGAAATTCTTGCAACTTTTGATTGAATGGTTGAGGATCCCATCATGATATTCACACTTCTCATTTAGATTGTACTACTTAGGGAATGGTGGTTTTATAAGATCTGATGGAGCTGGGGTAATATGTTTGGTGTTCAAGAGATGCTAATAAATATCTTTGAGTGGTAAAGGTATATCGATATTTGATAATGGTGTTTGAGTAGCCAATGATACAATGAGATCCGATTGAACAAGATTTCTAATTTAAGAGCCATTTCCCAAGTCATGTCTTATCATGATTTTAGAGTTCTTGGTTGGACCTTTGATTTTTCCTACTTGACAGGTTGTTCAATTCTTTTTTGCCACGATTACTAGGTTAGTAAAGTGTTGGGCTCCACTTCTAATCAAGAACTCAAAGTAAAGTGTCTTAAAAGTGTTGGTAAACAGGCTTGCCATCTTTTTTTCTAATAGTGGAGGATGTACTTGCACAATTCGATCCCTTCACCTTTAAGTATACTTTCTTATGGTTTCTTTCTCCCTTCTCTAGAAGCGACAAACTTAATCTATCAGGAGCAATATCCATATTGTATTTATACTGCTTGATGAAAGCATCCATGAGGTATTTCATTTCCAGATCTTTATGTTGTCTTATCTCATGTACTAGCTTAGTGCTGCCCCCACTCAAACTGTCTTGAAAGAAATACATCAATAATTTTTCATCGTGCACTACTTCTGCTATTTTGTTACAATAAGACTTGAGGTTGGTGATGATTCAATCAGGAAGGAAGATTCTCACCATGTTTCGGGCTTTCCTTGCTAATGAGAGGTTAACCCACTGGTAAGGTTACTGAGTTCCGGTGTGCTTTATGAACTCAAGCACGCGAAATGTTTTTGGTATAACTACATTTAGAACTAGGCACATCTTTGCAGCTTGCACATGATCATACAAATCCACTCCTTCAATAGCCCATATTCTTGCTTCTAACAATACTATCTTATTATAATCAATGTCCTTAGAGGAATTTGTCTTGAGCATTTCATTAGCGAATGCATCTATAACTATTTAGGTCGATACATGTATTATTGACTGCACAAATGCTTTATTGCACTAAGGTTTTTGACCCAATCCACCCATCCTTTCTTTGGGCTGAATTATTGCCTGAGTGTGAACAAAAGTCATAAGCTGATTGGACGGAACTTTACTAGAGATGTTTTTGAGTGTTTGCTCGAGCAAGTTATCGATGCAGGCTAATTAACCTTTATGGAGTTCAACCCCTTTTACAAGTAAGCATCATATTGAGTGTTTTCTTAATCTTTCATGTTTAGTTTTTGTCTAAATCGAGTGTTGTAAACTCTATAAATTTGGACTTTCCGGGACCTATGTTTCAACATGTGTATGTTGTGAAACCCTAGAAAATTTATAATTTAAATATACGGATATGTAACTTGCCATGTAAACGTAAGATTGAAAGTGATATATAATGGAGGGGATGACCTCCCTAAAATGAATTTTGTTTTAGAATTCATAAAGACAAAGAAACTGGTAACGTGTTTTGATGGATAAAATAATGAATGAAATGACAAAATGTTTATAAGAAATAAGTGAGGTAATAAATGAATACATTCCAAAATAATAAAATGACCTTAAAGGTTTAGAAGGATAATTGATATTATTTTATATGAAGATTGAATAAGAAAATTTGGATCGTTGACGAAAAGTCATGAACTGATCAATTTTACATTAGAAAGCAGAGCTCTCAATCTAATCATCAGATCGGGATAAAATTTTGCATGAAGTCTATTAATATGTTTTCCTACCTTGGTGAAAGATCTCATCCCAATGGCAGGTTGGTAAAGACTAGCGATTTTAGCAGAAACAAACCGAATAGTTTACATAAAAAATAAAATAAAATACATAAATACATAAATGAGGGACATAATTGTAATTAGGGGAAAATATGTCTTTAAAACAGAAAAAGGCCACCAGTTCAAAAAAAAAGAACAGAAAAAGGGTGAGAGACAGTAGAGAATTTGTCTAGAGAGAGGTGCATAATTTGGAGGAACCAATAATGCTCCGGTGACCATATCTCTGGATCCACTGTTGGATCATGTTGATTTTTGGATATATTGTTCTTATCACACTCCTCTACAAACTAACTGGAGGGATTTGAAGGCATGTAATCCTTTTGACAGAAATCCACATTGGAAGTTTCCTGGAAAAGAAAAGGAAATACACCTGCAGGGTAGTTTTGGTCGCCAGCCGATTTCTCTCTCTTCCACCGTTGGATCATGCCTATTTTTGGATATGTGGTGCACCTAGATGTTGCCCTCATTATGGACGATGGAGATCAGAAACGCTCCGGCAGGGTGTCGTTCATGTTGAACAGTAGCTCATCCATTTTCAGGTTAGTTCAGTTTTATTCAGATCTATAGAGATCCAACCGTTGGATCATTATGATTTTGAAATATATGTACACAACTCAATGATATATATTCTGATCGTTGGCTTCAAGCAAATAATTAGAGGTGGATGACTTATTGCTTTTTTAATATATTGCCAGTCTTAGTAAAACTTTAGGAAGCTTGATTTAATTATATGTTTTGATGAAATTAGAATTTGTGTGGGTGTAGGGTTATGTAAGATGTAATGGTAAAATATGTTCTTGTTATTAATGATGTTATAGATTAATTGTGTTAGTAAAATGTGTTAGGGAAGTTTTGAAATTTGGATAAAGGGACATTGAGTTTGTTGATTTAATGGATATATATATTTTTAGGCATTAAAAAGGATTGGGTCATCCCTCACCATGAATGAAGGCATTTGGCCAAATGAAGAAGAAATAAGGAGATAAGACTTTGATTCATTTTCTATGTAAATTAGGTATGTATGCATTTATGTGTATAAAGAAAATTAGGAATTGTGTCAATTCAACCAAAAATGAAAATCTTAAACTTGAGTTTAATTCAACCTAATGTTATGGGGATTTTTATAGGATCGTGGTTTGTTGAATGCCAAATGAATTGTGTTATGTTTGAAATAATATATTAATGTGAGGAAAAATTCATTTTTTGTGGAATTTTAAAGTTGTTTAAATGGATAATAAAAGGGAAGGAAAAGGTTAAATTAAGGCATATTGAATTATCTTGTTAAATTTACTTAAGGTGAAGTAAAGTGGACTTATGAAAAAGAATTGAAAGACTCATCATGAAAATAAATAAATAAATAAATAAGGTCATTTAGTCAAGAATTGGTTTGATAAAGAAAGTGAATTAGTTTCAATGGTATGAATAAATGTAAGGATGTGAAGTTACTAAGTCTGTACATGATGGGTTGAGTAGACAAAAAATAAAATAAAATAAAATAAAATTGTTAGGCCATGTTTAAAGATATTCAGTCTAGAAAAACAAGTCATAAAAGGAAATGAAATAAATGAATAAATATACGAATGCATGTGTCATGCGATTTTAAATTTAAATGAATTTTAGAATGGAATTTTCAATTATGGTGGAGCCATATTTGATATGTATCTTTAATGATACAAGAGAGATTGCAGGATCTGTTCAATAGTATGAGACTTTTGTGCGAGTGCAAGCATTAAGCAGGTGTCTTACACCTCAAACTTTTGTTTAATTTTTTTACAATACTTGTTAGAGTTAAATAAATGGTATTTTCTATAAATGTACTTGTGGTTGTGAAATTGTAAATGTTTATGTCGAGGAAAATATAATGGACTAGTTGGCTTGAATATTGTTAGTGACGCTACTGTACTAACTGCCGAGTTAGATGCGTAATAACAAAAATGAAGTGTACTAATTTTAGGGTAGTAAATTTATGGTATATTATGATTTAATTATTGATGCTCAATTTATATATGTATACTGATGATGTGTATGTGTTTAAATAATTTATATGAAGGAAGTAGATGTTCGACACCTTGGAGTAATTAATTAGTTTATATTTTTTTATTGTAGAAGAAATTTTATAGATTGTAAATTCTAGTGCTGGTTACTGGAAATAATGCCATGTTGAACAGGCAAGCTTTGAAAAAATTATTTCCTGGTTACTGGAAATAATGCCCTGGTAAATGGGCAAGCCTTGAAAATTATTTTCTAGTTACTGGTGAATGGGCAAGCCTTGAAAAATTATTTCTTGATTACTGGAAATAATGCCCTGTTGAATTATTTCCTGGTTACTGGAAATAATGCCCTGGTTAATGGGTAAGCCTTGAAAATTATTTCCTGGTTAATGGAAATAATGTCATGTTAAATGGGCAAGCCATGAAGATTATTTCAAGAGTACTGGAATTTATGCCTGGTTGAATGGTCATGTTAAGAAAATAAATTTACGAATTAATGGGGTAATCACTCAATGTAAAATATATTAATTTTAAAACTTTAAAATTAAATATACTGGTTTTGTGGGAGACACTCTTGATATTTTTATTTTAGTAGATTTATCTCTACGTCTAGAAGAGAATTTATGAAAATTAGAAATTTCAAAAAGAAAATAAAACAATTTATTCGATGATATGAAAGTCACTTTTAATGTATATGAATAGTTAGTCCTTAATCAATTACTTATTGAAATGTGCAATTTTTTTAATCATGTTTAATGCGATTATGTTTTTAGGTACTTCGCACCCTCAATCTAAAAAGTAGATGCTTGGATAAATAATTTTGTTATACGATTAATGTAATTGGAAGAACTAATATTTTGTTGTAATATACTTCCATATCTAAAAATTATAATGTTTAATTTATTATCATGTGTATGATGTAATTTATAATGTTATTATTATTAAGTTGAATTATGGTTGGTTCTACATATGTTTTGAGCACAAATACTTAAAAAAGAGAAGAAAAGAAAAGAAAGAGACGATGCATGTTATGAATTTTTTTTATTTTATCATAATGTTCTATAGAAAATAGAATTGAGATATTGAAATATGTTTGAGTTTTGAAAGTCCAAATGATTGGATGATTATTCTGATTGATGTAACAGGTTGAGAAATGATTGAATCGATAACTTAATATCTAAAGAATATAAAGGAAATTTTGCTGAAATTTAGGAAAATAATATATATATTTTGAGTTTACAAGTTGAAATTGTTACACGGCCAACATTTTGATAGAAATTTGGTGGAACCGATATATTAAAAAAAATTACCTGAAAATTTTCAATGTATCACGGATGTTGGAAATCGGGGTTGTTACATATGCACTCATGACATTTGACCTCAAAGCATAATGCATATGGATACAAGTGTATGTACACGTACATCGAATATGGATTAACTTGTTCAAAGAGTTAATCCATGACTTCTTTGTTAAATACGGGAAAAAAATCTATAGTCTGATGAATCTGAAAAGATTTTTTCAAGTCCTAATCTGTTTAAATTCCACACAGAGAGTACAAAACATAAAGGTGGGTTTGAGCCATTTTCATTTAAAAAAGATAAAATGGTTTTTATGTGCGATAATTTCTCAGCCTTGGTCCTTAGGCAATTCCCCCAGCTAGTTACTTCATCTTAGATTTTTGCTTGTATTCATAAAAGTCATGGTTTTAGCTGAGAAAATCCTACGGAGTTTAGGATTTTTGATCAAGTCTACCTTCATTCAAAATAAATTATTAGGTAGTCCATATTCTAAGGGCGAGTTCTAGCCACTACATAAGGGTTAGGCTTACTATCTAGTCTCAAAAGGGTCTATGATCTGCCCAATTATCACTTCTTATTAAGGCAATATGAGAGCTTACAAGGAATTGTTGGATCACAGTATGACCGTCATTACCAAGTAAACGCTCAACTTATAGTTGGGTGTTTTATAAATCTAAACCACGACTGAAAGTCATGAGACAGACCATTACTTCTCCACCAAACCTAGACTTGAGTTTATTCTCAAAATTAAAATATATGAAGGCATTAATCAATATCTGATGTATTTATTCATGAGCAATATATAAAAAAAATGCATTCTAAAATTAAATTACACAGACCAACAAAATAAACAGGGTAGCAAACAATCAAATAAACAAAGCTCAGTCCAACTAGAAAGTCCCTAGTGGAGTCACTGTGACTACGACTAGAGATATGAGGTTAAGTGTAGTGTCTCGATTGTAAGCACCTTATAATTCAGCTTGAGGTAGTCATCACCAGCTGTTGAGGAGTTGCTTGAAAAACAAATTGGTTCTTTAGAGGTCGAAATGGAGACAAAGTATGAAGAACAAAGTAGGTGGCAATGGGAGGAGATGATGACATACATGTTTAGTCATTATCCTCCCTCTTATGGATATCTATGAGATTCTCCTCCCCATCTATCTCCACCTCCAGCTCCACATGAAGCTCTAATTTGTTTTTAATATATATAGACATTTATAATTGATTTTTATAAATTAATAATATAAAATGTGTTCTTCAATTCAATTTAGCTGTTTGATGTTGTTTAATATGAAATTGTTTGATAGTATTTAAGAAAACAATTACTACAATACCAACAAAATCATCGATGGACATGAGTTGTGAACTATTTTGATATAGACCAATGGATTTACCAATAGAACATATTTGTCGGTGATTTTATTGGTCAATTCATCGATCATGCACGATATATTACTAACAATTAGTTCATTAATGATCCGTTAGTAATATTTACCGACAGAAAGGTCAACAGAAAATGGATGATGCTTATTTTTACCACAAATGTGAATATTTTGCTGCTTTATCCATTGAAATTTAAATCACCCATTGAATTACTGATGCATTTGAAATCCTTGATGAGACACTTACGGATGACACATTTCCATTAATAAATCCATTAGTGATTTTTATATAGATGGAAATATAATTTTTACACCAATGGAATATTTGTAAAGCAATATTTTTGTTGTGTTCTTCCATATCATGTTCATATATTTTAAACCTAATAATTTGTTTTGGTTTGCACGCTGCATCATGTTTGTAATGTCAAAAATATCCTCGCATTAAATTGATGTTCAATTTTATAAATTAAGATTTAATTTTATCAATAAAAAAATTAGAACATGTACCAAATTTAAAACAAAAACAAAATAACATCCTTTTATTATTTTTACTCTTCATTGGTCCTCAAAAACTACACTTTGATCCTTCAGGTTTTTACTTTTATTTTTGTCCTTGTTTTTTTGGAGTTTCACATTTTAGTCCAAGATTTTATTTGGTTTATGTTTCAGTCCCTTGAATTTAAAAGGAGAGAGAGTCACTAAGAAATTAGTGAGTAGAGAAAAAGTCATTGATTAATCAAATTCAAGTCACCCAAAATACCAATTTTTATGACAATAGGTTCGTCTTAGAGAGAGGGATTCAATAGAAATGGTGTTTTCCTTTAAAATTGTCAAAAAAAAAATATATCAAAACTTCTAGAGTTTTTTTTATTCGGCTAAATTTTTCTTATTTTAGGCCTTTTTAAGGGATTTAAATAAATTTATTAAGATTCCTAGGATGTTTTCGATGTATTTTTAGGTTAAAATAAGTTTAAAATTGGGTTTTTAGAATCTAAAAGCTTGGACGTTGACGTTGACTTTTTTTACATGTCGTGTCGTCTGGTATTTAAAAACATTAGCACTTTTGCCTATTTATAAAAACAACTAGGTGTGTGGTCCTAATTTCCTAGGCCCATGCATGCATGGTCTATTTTTTCTAGGGCTAGGAGTGCCTAGGTTGGAAGGCCATGCCCGTGCACCCCTAGTCTCTCTCTTTTTATATATAATTTTCCTTTATTTTTTATTACTTTCTAAAATTTAAGAAAAAATCTCTTTGCATCAATTTATTAAAATAGAGTATTTAATAGATCATCCAATTACATCATTGTTTTTAAGCCTAATATAAGTAAATTGTTTTATGAATAATTGTGTTTTAGCCTAATATACAAAAAATTTAAAATAATTTTCTTATTGATATTTAATGAGAATAAATTATCTATTTTTTAAAGTTTTTTATTGTAAACTTTTTATATAATTTTCTCAAAATCATTGTTTTTAATTTTTTTTCATAAAGGTGCATAAAAATTATCGATTCATGAATTTTAATGTTTTATTTAGAACTTGCTTTCACAATCATAATAAGTTTTTACTTAAAAAACAATACTTCTCAAAAAAAGCATTTTTCATCAAAATAAAAAAAATAAATGTATGAATAAGGAAATTAGCTTATTTGTTTAAAAGTATACTTTTTTTTTCTTTTGTAGTTCAAATCATTATATTTGTTTTTTGCAAATTTCACAATCATAATAAGTTTTTACTTAAAAAACAATACTTCTCAAAAAAAGCATTTTTCATCAAAATAAAAAAAATAAATGTATGAATAAGGAAATTAGCTTATTTGTTTAAAAGTATACTTTTTTTTTCTTTTGTAGTTCAAATCATTATATTTGTTTTTTGCAAATATTATTTTTATTGTTGTTGCTTTTTATTCAATGAGCTTGAATTAAAAAATAATTTTGATGAAAAAAGCACTCATCCTCCATAATTTTTATTTGTTGTCTTTTTTATAAATTTTTATTTTTATTATCATATAATTAAATAAAAAAACTGGATTCTAACAAATTCTTAATGATAGCGTGTGGGCAATATCACTATTAAAAACTATAAGATATTTTTTTTACTGTAAAATTTGTTGTGAACTCTTTCATTATTCCACTTTAAATTCCATTGTGCAATCCACAATGATCCAATTTTTTAATTTTCAATTTGGCTCTTGATATGTGGCTTTTCTGTCATGATGTTTTTCTTTCTTTCTTCCCTCTCTTCCTTTTTATTGCCAATTTAATTTACTTGGGATTGAATTTTTGATGAGGCAACAACTACATTTATAAAATGAGAAGTGTGATTCTAGATCTCAAATACTTTGAAAAGGGATATATGCTCCAAGAAGCACAACTGTGTAGAAAAATACATAATTTTAAAGAGAGAAATTGCAAGAATTTAAATATACTAAAAAGTTGTAAAAAAAAAAAGCAATGAAACCCTTTAGAAAAATAAAATATAAGAATTAAATATGTGAGGTTGACCATTGTTTATAGTTGTATATGGTCATATAGAGTTTAAGTCCTACTTAAATAAATAATTCTATTCCTATACAAATATTGGTATAAGATAAAGAGGTTTATTAAATCTTAATACAAATTAAACTCTTCTTCTATTGATACAAATATGAATCTTAGAATAATTTGTAACTTCTAATTAGTTATTTTATTAAAGACTCTCGTTCTAAATAAAATTGTATCTTTTAGTTATTCATTTACATTCAAAATATATTGGTCGATCATGACTTTTAGTCGTTTGGTTAATTGGTCATTCAAAACTCATAGTCTATCAAGGACTATTCTAGCTTAGTTGATTATTCTTATTCACAATTGATTTCAGTTTTTTATTTATTTATGTTTATAATGAACAAACATCATTTTATATGATTGACACATATGATTATTTTAGGTGTAAACAATGCTCTTCATCTTATTTTATTTCTCAAATGAAGAAATATACACCCATCACACTTGTACTAAAATCAATTGATAAAATCAACAAAGCATGATGTGACAAATGACACTAATCACCTAAAATTAGTCAATCATGTTTTAAAACATGTTTGACATATGAACCATTTCATCCTATCAATTTAATTTTAAAAAATGATCATAATTTGGCTTTTAAATGTGACGTTTAGGTTCCTACTCTTAATTTTTCATCCTATACTCGAAAAATCTCTAACCCCTCTTTTATAAAACACAAAATTTCAAGAACCCTAAACACCCTTCTTCTTATTCTTTAAAACAAGAATGGTAACCTTGAGATCTATTTCATAAAAATCCATGATTATATTTTGTTATCAAAACCTTGTAAACTGTTTGTCCTACATCAATTGGCCTTGTTAACAGGTTTGTCTTAACCTGTTTTATGAAAG
>Ga0325410_1000952_pt1 | contig 31295 bp, 17 predicted proteins | sample PopdelMetagenome_16_FD_206182 | JGI IMG/M metagenome (GOLD analysis project Ga0325410, IMG submission 206182) | Populus deltoides microbial communities from Bellville, Georgia, United States - Xylem-PdIQD-R3 | ecosystem: Host-associated > Plants > Phyllosphere > Stem > Wood/Secondary xylem...
TGAGCTGTGACCTGTGTGATAAACATTCAACGACCCACCGAGGTATGTGCCATGCGCGTTGCTTCCTCTGTCGCCTCCAAACTTATCCACATTATTCTTTTTGTTTCCTCCCTCCCTTAATTTAACCGCACTCATCTCCACATAATTCCGTCTTTCCCTGCCGAATTTTCCATCAATATTTTACCATACTGACGGATCTCACTTCCGTTCAAGAGAAGAGAGGGGTACAGAAACACAAATTTTCAAGCCTTCAAAGTCGAAGGGTCGCCTCCGTGGTAACGTGGTTCAGTGACTGATTCGAGCTCATGGCTCATGGACGTGAATTATATATTTTTGTTTTACGTGCCAATTTGAAGTTATGCAAAGAAATGATTTCCATATCCCAGGCATGAAACAATGTTCAGTATATGGAACAAGGATATGAAGCATAATGTTTAAAAGGGAATACAATCCTCAATTTACCTACATAATACATAGCTACGCAATTGTTTGTTCAAATCACCCCTGTAAAGATGTGCTCTTATTGGAATTCCAAGTAGGCCAAAAAGAAACTACTCCCTGCAAACAAGAACGTGAAACCGTAGTCAGACTACAATAAATGATGGACCCGTCACTGTAAGAATATCAAGAACAAGAATGCTAGATCATGGTCAGTTTATGATAAAAGGTAGACAAGCCACTTCAAAAGTGGCATCCAGTTATATCTTCTCAAAGCATCATCCCAACAAGATATTATTGCAATAAAAAATAATCTACTAAATTTCATTTGCTACCAATTTCAACATCTACCACCTAATCATCCACACCATTACTTGTCCAGTTGACTATCAGATTGCATCTCAAAGGACGGCTCTGCTTCCTAGCCATGAACCATGGCACTTTTATCGGGGAAAAAAAGACACAGGATTGGATATATCCAACTGAAATCAAGCTATCCATGCAAAAAGTTAAAAATAAAAATCAAATTTACCAACAAATAGAAACATAGATCAATAGAAGAGTCTATTGTACACAGAAAATACCAGTTTTTGCTCATCAGCTCAAATGACCTTCTTAGTTTCTTCATTTAAGTACATGTTGGCAGCAGAGTGTTAGAAGATAAGTGGGTGAGGGGTATTAGCATATGCTGATTTCCTATCTTAACTTCTTATGCAGCATACACTTAGTTGGATACCTTATGCAAGTCACAAACACTAGTTCGACAAGTTCCATAATCAGCAATGGAGAACTAGAATTATGCATTCTACTGAATCCCACAAGAGGGGCAAATTGTAACGTACAATCTACACAAAAAGAGATCACCTAAAATCAGCATGAAAGGTAAGAATTCTTGATGGATGAAAATTTGTGAAAAATCTAATTGATGGCCCTAGACATATTAGCAGATTGCAGTTTATTATTCAGTCCGGTCAGAACCTAAAACAAAGAAATAAATCAACAGGCATTCTACAGTCACGCATCTCACCTCTAAGAGAATATATCATGCTCTTTCTTTGCTCACAAATCAAATTTGACATTCCATTTTCCATTCATGTCAGCATTGAGGGTCCAATTATTTTCCTTAATCTGCAGATAAGGCACCTGAATAGGGAAAATAAATAAATAAATAAAAAGTGGAAAAAGGAAGACAACTCAAGTCGAAAGCAGTTGCTTTTGACTATGGCAATGTATAACACAATGCACAGGCTTTCAGATGTTTTAACCATAAAGCTATGGGAAATGTACCTTGGTAATCACTTCATACCCAATTCTGAATCTAACATCTTGTTCTCTATGGAAATTATATATGCTCCAAGATACTTCCGCAGCTGCTTTTGAATTCCTCTGTCATGGTAAGGGAAGGAAATTAGCTGCATATGGTAGCTAGAACAACAGCTTACAATCTACTTCAATCAATGAACAAAGTCTCCAAATAAACTACACAGTATCAAAAACTTGCATTAAAAATAAAAAAAATACCAATTCTCATATACAAAACGCAAAGAAAACACCAACCTTTTTAAATTCTTTGTCAACATCACATCGTCCCTTAACATTGAAGCTTATCAAACCATCATTTGTCACAGGAAAACCCTTTTTTCCTCGAACAAAATACCTGAGTTTTTCATGCTTATCATATTGCAATCCCACTCCAAGACAAGCAGACAACTACAGTTAAATCAATACAACGTCAGCCCGTATTCTTAAAAGAACAAGAACTTATCTCGCCATATTAAGGATTACAAGAAACATACATCTGGATAAAAGTGTCTTATCATTGCACTGACATAACTAGGAGCTCCAATTCTTGTATCTAGCTCCCCATGAACCTAACCAAAAAAATAAATAAATTAAAGCCCCAAATTTGCATTTTAAGGAATTCCCATAAATAATATCAAGAAATCAATCCGAGTTACCTGCAAGTGGGTGCTGGAATCAATGGCAAACCTCTCCTTGGCATGAATTTTGAGGGCTTTGGAATCTACTCCATATCTTAGAGATGTCTCCATTGTTGTATCTCTAACAATAATCTAAAAAATCCACCGAAACCCAAGTAGATTGTAAAAACCTGGTTCTGGTGGCTGCGCCTCCGACGCAGTGGTGAAGACTTGTGTAGAGAGAGTGTTGTGTTTCCCACCCGGTGTTATCTTCAAGCTTCGGCCATTTTTAGGTGTCACGTGTCCACGTTTCGTCTTTTCCGGCCCATAAAAAGGGTCAAATGGTTGAGTATTACGATTTGAGTTTGAAGGGCCTAAGCTCTAATATAATCTCTCTAATGTCCAGCCCACAAATAGATGACATTCCATTCAATCCATGTTAAATGGGTTTTATCACTAAAAAAATGCATAATGGGCCGAGTTAAATAATTGAAACCATCTTGCCTGGCCCGACCAGACGAAGAAATCGGGCTCCATGTAATCTATGCTGATTGCATCACAGAGTCAGAGAGAATCAAACGTTCGAGCGGAGGAGGATCTATCAATCTATGTTCAAGTAGTTCCTTGCAGAGAAACGCCGTACTGATCGAAACGAAAGACTAGTTATGGGATTTCGTTGTGATTTACTTTTGTTGTTTACGACACTTGTTTTACTCTCAACAACAACTCCTACTGTACTTTCCGATGTCATTCTCTCCAAAGTCGATCGCCGTGTAAGTTTTGCAATTTCAGATATCTTATTTTCTTGAATGGTTGTTTTTGAAATCTCGAACTTATGTTTGATGATCTTGTGTTGCAGATTGATTTGACTTCTCAAATTGTGCGCGTTACTTCGACATTAAAGGTGCTTCACTGATTTGCTTTTTTTTTTTTTTTTCCAATTCTTTTAAGATTTTGATGTTTGATCTTGATGTTTTCAACTGGAAATAAGTTACTGATTCGATTATTGAAGCCCTTTTAAACTTAGTTTGTTTTGGAAATGGGAATTGCTCGTGAACCTTAAGCTCGCATTTCTTACTGCTACCTCACATTTTTAGGTGGAGAATGCTGGTCCTGGTCCAGTTTCTGAGGTTTTGCTCACCTTTCCTGAGATTCAGGCAAAAAATTTAGCATATTTGAAGGCAACCCTTAATGAGGGTAAAGGGAAAGTGAAAAACTCAGGTAGTAACCTCCCTATAAATGTTTCCAATCCAGAGGAATTGCCTCCATCTCTGATTTTTCATTCAGTATCATTACCTAAGGCTTTGGGTGAAGGAGATAGTTTGACTATAGATGTGTTAGCAGTATTTACTCATGTATTACGGCCATTTCCTGAGGAAATTACACAAGCTGATATTCAGCTAGTTTTGTTCCAAGATGCTGCTCACTATCTCTCCCCTTATGCAGTTAAGGTTCAGTCCCTTACTGTTAAATTGCCCAAGGCTAGAATAGAAATGTATACGAAATTAGAGAATACTAATATCCATGGCTCTGATATCAAATATGGCCCATATGAAAACGTTCCTCCCTTTTCATATGCACCCGTAGTTGTTCACTTTGAAACCAATCAACCATTTGCTGTTGCTCAAGAGTTAGTGAGGGAGATAGAAATTTCCCATTGGGGCAATGTGCAAGTTACAGAACACTATAACATTGTCCATGGAGGTGCTAAAAGCAAGGGTGAATTTTCCAGGTCAGTTACTTTATCTTTATGTGTTAGTATCATGTTGGTGATTGCTATAATATTTAAAATTTGATTCAGGTTTTATTCTTTGATCCTGCAGGCTTGACTTTCAGGCTAGACCACACCTTCGAGGTGCATCAGCCTTCAGGAATCTTGTTGCAAAATTGCCACCAAGAGCTCATTCCATTTATTATAGAGATGAGATTGGAAATATTTCAACATCTAATGTCTGGGGTGATCCTAAAAAGGTTGGCATTTTGATTGACGCAAAACAAATTATTGGAATAGTTGCTCTTGTTTGTAATTCAAGTTCTCTTAAATTGCAGACAGAACTGTTGATTGAACCTAGATATCCGTTGTTTGGAGGCTGGAGAACTACTTTTACCATTGGATATGGTTTGCCACTTCAAGATTTTTTATTTGGGTCAGAGGGGAAACGTTTCCTTAACTTCTCTTTTGGTTCCCCAATAAATGATTTGGTCACTGATAATCTCATTGTGAAGGTTTGTTCAATAGAAAACATTTCCTACAAGAATGTTATCTTTAGGCAGTCTTGACTTGGTTTTCTTGTTGCAGGTTGTTTTGCCAGAGGGATCTGATGATATATCTATTTCTACTCCCTTTCCTGTAAAACAAGGACAAGAGGTATCATAGTGTTGAGAGTTTATATTGTCTTCTCTTGGTTGTCTTGTATTCATATTTCTTAACATTATTTTTTCAATGTTTCAAGTTGCTTTTCATCTTGGGCATAATTTCTTCTCTACTATAAAATATTGAGGCTATCTTCCTTTATTTGATTGTTTTTCTGATTTAATGCAGACCAAAATTTCCCACTTAGATGTTGCTGGGAGACCAGTTGTTGTGCTGGAAAAGACCAATGTTGTTCCTGAACATAATCAGTATTTCCAGGTACTTCTACTGCCTATTTTGATATCTATGAACTGCATCGAAGTGCTAAAGTGTGAATTAAGGCCACTGTTACTACAGGACTAACTTTATCAAATGCGAAACAAGAGACTAGCTGAAGACTAGTGAATTCAATGAAAATTGGAACAAGAAGAGTGCTGGTCCTTCATAGTTTATTAAAAGGCATGGAAGAATGTTTTTGCTATTCTTAATTGCGACTTGGTTTTGAGGATGCTTGATTACTGTAAATATTGTGTACAGTTGTAGCATTGTTTTTGTGTTAAAAAAACGTGCATTTCCTCCAAGAAATTCAGAAATGTTTCAACATTATTGTGCAAGGCCTTCCTACACTAATGGATTTAACAGAAGTCGGATATCTTCTTCTTTTGTTTTGCTATTCTTTGGAGAGGTTAAGGTATTTGAAAGCGATGGTCTTTACCATGGCATGAAATTGTAGACAACTGCTTTCTTGTGTGTAATGTGGTGCATATTGGTGGGCAATACATCTGGGTTTCCCATCCTTTGAGACTTGAAGAACTCTTGTTCTAAGTTTCTAATTTTCCAATACGTTGAAGTGCAGGACCTACATTTCTTAGATTTTATAAGCAATATTTCTTCATGATTGAACTGGGTTTTTCTTTTCTTTGATACAGTCAACAATTGAATGTATCATTTTGCTTATGCAACAAAAATTAGAAGGAAAAATAGCTTCTGGTCTTGATATTCCACATAATTAAATGATAGATGTCTTGAATGACTTTTTTTTTGTTTTTCAAAAATGCTGTTTGTACTGCAGGTCTATTATAGGTTCAACAAACTTTCGATGCTTAGGGAGCCATTTATGTTGATTTCTGGATTTTTCATCCTTTTTGTTTCTTGCATCGTATACATGCATGTGGACTTGTCAATCTCGAAGTCATCTGCCTCTTATTTGGCAAAACTGCAGTGGGATGAGGTAAGGAGGATGTCATACCATGTACTTTTTTCAGTTCCGTCTGACATCATTGTTTACCACAGAAAAAACCAACATATATTATAATATTAACTCATTTATGATCTCAGGTGCGAGCAACAATTCAGCAAGTCATAAGTATTATCAACCAATGCCTATCTAAGCATGAAAGGTTAGAAGCATCACTGCATGATCTTTCTAGGACTGGGGATGTTCAAGCTTGTAAAACTGCTCGAAGGACTGCTGACAGCTTGTTTAAAGAGTATTCCAAAGAGTTGAAGCCGTTGCTTTCATTCTTGCAATCTTCTCCTCAGGCTACTCAGATATTGCCAAAGGTTTGCCTATTTATTTGTTATCCTTTTGTCATCAATAGAGGATACATTTTTGGAATTTATCCCAAGAAGCGGTCAAGAGCTATTGCTAACTGAATTAGCAGTTACTTATAACAGCATTCAACTATCACTTGGGACATGAATTGTAATAGAATTGCCAAAACTGAACAATATAAATCATGTTCTGTTAGCATTTTCACTTCCTTCTGTTTTGCTGTGCATCCACATTTCTGAATGTAATCAATACTGGCTGTTTATGTAGGTGGAGGAGCTGATGGCGAAGGAGAAGGAATTGCAAGAGAGGCTGATAGCAAAGCATTCAACCATAGTGGACTGCTATGAGAAGAAGATTGGAGGAAGGGAACTTGAGAATCGGGTTGCTTCACATCAACTAAAAGTTGTAGCTTTGAAGCAGGAGGTTGAAGATCTTCTTGACTACGTTGAAGAAATATAGTTTAGGTTTAGGGTCCCTAGGTTTCAGGGTCAGAATTTGGTTATTATCTAAGTTAAAACTAGTTGAGCTAACTGCAATTTTCCATGGCAATAGTTTGCCAAATATAACTACTACATGATAATGATACATGGAACTTTGAGCTTACAAGAACTATCCTTATTTGCCCTGCATGTTGAATTTTGAGTCCGGCACTATGGTCAGGTGGTGTTATCATTCAGACCAATCAATCATTCAAGTTCTCATAGCTTCCAGAATAATGCTTCGATGAGCACATTCCAAATGCCAAAATGGGAGTAGTATCCCTCGTCCCTGGTAGCCAATCTTGCAATCCCCCCCAGTTATGTATTGTTATCAAATATATATGATATGCATCCAAGAGGCCATGATACAGTTGACATTTTGCTTTTATTCATGAAAAAAAAGGAAACGAAAATCTAATGGCCATTGTCATCATAGGTTGCTTGTTCGCGCATGTTCATTGCATGTGTTGTGTGTGTGAGAGAGAGGGAGAGAGGGGCAATCATGTTTCTTCAATGAGCTCAACCAAAACCGTGTCATATCTGGGAAAAATTTACAATATCAGAACTGAAAATGCTTGGGGGAAATTGCAATTGTCAACTTCCAACACAGGGAAGTGCGAGTGGCCTTTTAGAAGCAACGTTTCTTCAATCAAAAGAATCATGTTGCCAAACCTCTTCCCAGTCAGAAACAAAAATTTCTTTCACCTTGTATTTTTGTAACCACAAGTAGGCTACTTTCCTTCAGCTGGCATTACTTGCAGAAGCTCAATGTTCAATTCAAATGAACTTCCTGGCTGCATTACGAATGTGATAATAAGTCAGCACAGTTTGTAACCTAAGCATTTTCTAGATTACTGCAAGCAGTTGCAGAAAATATGACAACGGATATGCGAAAGAAAGAGGAGGAAAGAAGAGCCGCAGGGGCTTTCTGCTGCACAAAATCCTGTTGAAGGGGGAACTTTCCAGGATTTAAAAAGGCAGAAAATGATTTAGTAGTCATCCCATAAACATTTCCTTAATATGGAACTTATAGATTGATTTGCGACGACCAATGGCCTACTAATTCAAAGCCACATTTCCCTCTACAGAGAGGAATACAAATTTGAATCCCCTCTAGATTCTGACTACCATAAAAACCCTCATTTATTTTCCATTTGCTCAGCTAAATCATCTACTTGACATTGTATCTGCATATGAACAACATGGCACTTTGACATTCCATAGAAAAAACATGAAAATGTTAATTTCAAGGATGAACAAGAGATGATTAATTTAGGTGGGATAATGATGTCAGCAGAAGGTTGTAGTTTAACTTGATCCACGGGAATCAGTCAGCAAATCAAGGAATAGTGTTTACCGGAATCTCATTCATTCCTTTTTGTCCATAACCAGCCTCTGGAGGAACAATCACAGTCCTCTGCAAGAAGAGAAAAAATGATACTGAAAAGAGAAAGAAAGCCGGGAAAGATAGAAGAATAATAAAGAGTCATGGAGTCTAGTTCAAAGGCGAATCAGAGAAATTAAGAGGTTATAGAATAACCACCCTAACAGCTTAGCATATAATAGCAATAAATTAGAGGATGCAATCACCTTCCCTCCAACTTTCATCCCTTCCGTTACCGAGTACATAGCTGGAGGAGGTTTGGGTGCAGCCTGTGCAGAAAATAGACCATTTGGGTTGTCCACAAATTCACGCTTCCTTTCTTTGCCTGGTGGTGCCCCAACCTTGAACTCATATGGCTAATTAAACCATGGGGAAATCAGTACTGGCAATCTATCCAATTGCAAATCCAAGTTATCATGATTTGAAAATGCTACCAAGAAATGAGCAACAGAAACAATCCAAGTTAAAGAAGCATGCTGCCATGGACTGATAATTAAACAAGACTCATTCTCAATGCAACGTCTGAATATTTGCAGTTGAACTTAGCCTAAGGTGGGGTGTAGCTCAGCTAGACCTCTGTCAGATTAGCAAAAGGCCAGGGCAAGAAACATACCCCCTTCCCCCTCCTTTTCTCTCCAGGAAAGAGTCCACACACACACACACATTTAAGTAGGAGAAGGATCAACCTGTGCAATTATTCGATTTCCAGCTAAAAGCTTAGATTCTCGACTCGAAATGGCTGTTATTCCCCTATATAGACAGTCAAAATGCACCTACAAAGGGAAATGCACGAGAAAACATAAGTTTCAATGAGAGAGGCAGAAACAGATTAGTTTCGGTTTCTAACAAATTTACCTGAACTGTCATTCCCTTTTCTGCTACTGCACCCTTTCCCTCGAGAACATCATAGTACTTCAATCCATCAGCTGCTAAATCCCCAACAAAAAAAAAATAGTAATTCTGAATCCCTTTTAAATATATCCATAAAATCACAAAAAAAAGGACTAATCAAAACAACAGAAAGTGAAGAAATGTAATGTACAATTAGAGGAAACATTGAAAAGAAGTAAGGGAAGTTTGGAGCAACTAACGGCTAGTGAGATAGTCTTCAAGAGGGATGGTCTTCTTGTTGCGTCTCTCTCTGGCCTCAGATAATTGAGGTAGTGAAGTGAGGGTAAAAGGCAAGGTAGATATCAAAATCGCACATCTTCTTGAAGTGGGTTTTGAGAGAAAAACATGGTTTGATTGTTCTTGTGTTTTTCTTGGGGTAGATTCAGCTAAATTTTGAAGATGACGATGACCTCTCCATTTGTCTAAGCTCCTTGTTGAAGCCATGGCCGTTGGAATCCAAAAATGGTTTTACGGTTATAAAACTCCCGCAAAACCCACGTCTCTCTATCCACTCTTGCTACCAAATCACCATTTTGCCCCACCCCCACTTGGCTTTTGATTTTAGCCCCCTCTACTCTTTTCAATCAAATTCCAAATCCCTTCTTACATTAAAAGAAGATTTTGATAATAGTTGTTGAATTTACTTTGTTTCTGAACCAATATATATATATATATATATATAATTTTCTAAATCAATTCGTAGATAAAAATTAAAAAAAAATTCTTTTTCGATATTTTTCTTATCTTATCGATGCTTGTTAGATTAATCGATCAATTTACCCAATTTAACCATATTATTTTTCAAAACGATTAAAAAAAAAAAACTTACCCAGAACAACAGAAAAATAGAGTTCGATACGTGAAATCCTACTTTGTATATAGGGATTCGTACCTTCCTCAATTAACATTGGATTTTACTCAACTTTCTCTAATAAATACGATGAACCTATGATGGGCATATGAGGATTCTCCTCCACAAGTTTTACCAAATATACATAGGGATTGAGTGCAGGTAAGAAAGCATCCTGGACTGGAATTTTCGTACTAGTACAACTTGGTATACAAATACAACAAAACTGTTGATAAAGTTTTTGCTTTCATCTACCCTACATGCTGTTCGAGGTTCTGGAAACAAATCTTTGTTGCTTCAAACGTAACAGCAGTACTACCGTCTGAAATTTCCACAGCTCATAGGGCCTTGTCACAAAATTTTTGTCTTGAGACTAACATGACCCATAACTATGCTTAACTTAGTAGATCCTGGGGATCAAATGGGAAGCTGCTGTCACTTGGGCGACGTTGGTGATTTGCATCGAGATCCACAGTTGCCATTTTATCTGCTTCAACATCAGTGAAATCTGGATCTTCAGTACCAAATTTCATAGGTCGAGGTGGTGTGAGGGATGGGGAATGCACTGAAGAGGCATCCGGACTTCCACCCAAGGTCCTCGTTTGGAGTTGACCTGGTTTCCCTTCATTCGTTTTCTTCACAGCCTTCTTGTGCCAATTCTTCAGGGCCTTTGAAGCTTGTTGATCAAAGATTGAGCGCTTCATGGTCGATCCCATCTGAAAATTCCGAACAAGAAAACTAGCATTCAATGTTTCATGCTGTTTTAGTGTATACATAAGATCCTGACAGGAGTAGTTGCCATTTCTTTTGAGTTGCTTCAAGAAATTTAGAAAGAAAAAGGTGAAAAAAAGAGTAATACCTGCGTAACAAGGGCATAGAGTGGAAGTGTGGCATAGCTGCAAAGGATTTGGGCTCCCACCCTGAGAATTTAGAAACTTGGTCATTTTCAACAAATTAATACAAAATATATGTTCAAGAGGAGAACGAGCCATTACCCATGCCCAAATGAAATATGTTAGCTCAAATGCATTCTGGATATGAAGATAAGCAAAAGGCTCGTCAGAAAATCCCAGAAACCATTAGATTAAGATAAAGGAACATAGAAAAGAAGGTTCAGTGATACCTGAAAAAGGACAAAGTGGATGAGATAAAGGACAAGTTCGGGCCAGGAAAACCAGAAATTTCAGTCAGACACTTGCACAAGTGGTATCCCTTGCACCACAGCATGTTTTTCTTTAATTTCAATAGCCATTGTTTTTATAACTGCTTGAAGTTTTGTTCCTACTGCAAAGGTTACCTTCAATGAAACAAATAGGCAATATTTAACGTTTAAAATAAAACAACACGAGAAGACGAGTCTTTTATGAACATTTTCTTACAACTAGAGGAAGAAAGGAAACAAAGAACTGAGCCTTCCATCCTGAAAAGGTATACAACCAATTACTAATAGGGAGCCTTGGTCCAATTTTGATGAAGGATGTAAAAAAGGCTAAAATTCATGAAAAGAGAAAGAGGAAGAACAAACCATGAACATTCGAAAGCAGATTCAGAATTGCACAAGCCCGTAGTAGTGGACTGCCAGGAATACAGAGAAAGCAGATTCAGAATTGCACAAGCCCATAGTAGAGGATTGCCAGGAATACTTGAAAACTACTGTCCAGACAAGTAAATTTAATCTGCAATCAAGTGGAATTAAGTTTGAATGGCTTACCTGATTCCAACAGCTACCTTGAAATCGTCTTCTAATGTTTTTTTGATAAATTTTTGAAAATTAAACTTGCTTCCAGGTGCTGGATGGACCTGTAAGAAAAAAAATCAATCTACTTACCGATCATCGTTTTTCAAAAAGATGGTTAAAAGTTTTGCACCTGCTGAAACTCACAGAAATGAATCCATGTCGCATGGTCATGTAATCAGCCTTTCGAACAGATCTGAAGAATTGTCGAAAGAAGCATACCTGGATGGATTAGAATAGTCAAGCTAGCAGTACTGTTGTCAATATGAAAGCTAAGAACATAAGACTAAAATGAACTCTAAACATTTCAAAGAAATGTCAAAAAGATCAGCTATGAGTCAGACTGATATTTGACAGATGATTATTTCAGTTTTTCCACATTAATTCCTTTGTTTGAATATATTTTCAACATTAAAAAAAGATAGATATTCATGCATCAATGTTAAAAACAAGACAATAAAGAGTGCATCAGAGAAATCACTGATTCAAATTCTATTTCGTATTGGCTAAATATCTTTTAGTTCACAAGGTCTAGAAAATTCAAGCACGGAGTTTATAATCTTGAACTGAGGAAGGAGAGTTCTGAACTTGGAAACTCCTCTTTAAAGGAGACGTGTGGACAGCATTTAAACTATGCATCAGATTTTGTTAACCGTTGTAATATGGTACAGGGCTCAATTGAAGTTACAGATTCCTACAAGATTTTATAATGCAAGAATATCAGGATGTTCAAGTAATTGAGCATTTTTCTACCAACAATTTATCTTAACGAAGATGCATCATAAAAGAAGTTGAGCCTGAAAACAGTGACTTCTTTCTTACCATTGTAAAAGAGGATTGGCGTTTTTGTCCAAAACCTCGTGTGTTCTCTTACGAATGATGTCTCATGAGTGAGCCTGAATCTTGTAGGATCTGAACAATCAGCACTAACTTCCTCAGAACTCGAGAAATTAGAATTAAATGCAAAGCTTTACACTAGATTCTTGAAAACTGAACAATGCATGCCTCAATTTATGGGAAACGAAGAACAGGTTATTAGCATCTAGAATACCATTCATGGCCTCGTGCTCCAACCAACTTTCACGTTCCCAATCCTTCCAATTGCGTGTCTGCATATGAGGGAATATTGTAGTTAAGGTCATTTATTAATTAAGTTTGCGTTTAGTTAGTTTCTCGAGATAGAAAGAACATATACAAAGAGAGCAAAAACGTATTTTTTAGTTAGTTTCTCGAGATAGAAAGAACATATACAAAGAGAGCAAAAACGTATTTGATGGAAGGGATGGAAATACAAACATAGGACAGTTTTAAAGTGAATTTGTCATTTCAAAAGAGAAAGAACAATACAATGGACATGTCCCCTCCATTTCTAATGTCTTTATCTTTTTTATTATAAGACAGTAACCAAATACTATTTAAAAGGATATTATCACCATAGTTCAAACGGGTCGATCGGAATGAGGCATTGGAATGAAAAAGCATCAAATTAATTCAAGCAAGTTGCTATTCACTTTTCAGTGAGCTTTTTTTTTTTTTTTTTTTGCAGATCTCATTCTCACCGTGCCGCTTGCATCAGCGAATGGCAAATAAAACTTCAAAGAAATAAAATAACAAAACCATATGGAAACCTGGCCAATATGCACCCCCTCTACCTTCATTCTTCGAAGCAACATTGTTATGACACTGTATACCACATGAAATACTGCTAAAAAGAATATGAAGATACGCAACTGATGCAGTCCACGGGCAGATATTAGTGGCACTGACCCCTGAAAAAACAAATTAACAACCATGAGTTTCAAAATTGGGATAAGAAAAGGCCAGCAGCATAAGGTCATTTGAAGAATTCTAGTTCTTAAACAACTTTTAGAACCTTCACAGAATCTAAGAGAATGAAGGAAAAGGATAGAACCCTCTACATGCATAATCGTTGAGTTCAAACGCAGGATGTAAAGCGTGATGGCGATGGATTTTAGTGCTCCAACACCATCTCATCAACTCATTATATATTATTAAAAAGGACTAACAATTTCAACTATTTGACGATATTGTTTCCTTCTAAACAAGTCATACTTACATCTTTGCACTCTTTGCTTCCACTATCACCAGCTAACCTCCGCTGATCATACCATAAAAGCCTGCGGTGAAGCTTCCCTTCACTTTCGACATGCCCTTCATGAGCCTTCGGGTTTCATGGCAACATTGTATTTGCATACCTTAGAGGAATACAGATACCCACAATGTAGTTTTGACTGAACGTCAAGGTTAGAGATATGAATCCTAAAACCATAAGCTCTGCAAAAATTACAGAAAAAAAGGTTATATCAATGGTCCCTCGGAATTCCTCTTTTTTTTTTTGCATTAATCAAACATTAGAGAAGCAATAACAACTAGAAGGAGCTAGACATAAACAAGAACAAATAACAAAACATTATCGTACCTGTTTTAACTTTCTCAAGAGCATCAAATAAAGCAGTGTTGTGTTTCTTATGAAACCACTGAAATAAAAAACTATACCAGTTAGATCGATTATGGAGGGAAAAAATCCAATGCAATCCAAATGAATCTAATGCTATCTCATTGCAATTGAGCCACGAAGGATACAAGGGGCATGCATCAGATTTAGAAAAGAAATTAAGCTTTTAACTTAAATGAAAAAATAAATTAATTACCTGTGCAGTTTTATGAAGAATCTTCTCCAATATAATAGAGATCACAATCATGGCAGCACAAACTGCAGAACCTGCCCATGTTGGTGTCTTCTCGAGGTCTCTTGCCCCCGGGGCTTCCCCACCGGCCATTTTCTAAAATTCCAATCTTGAAAGAAACAAAATACACGACAATTAAGGATCCCACATTAACGTCTTGATTAAAACATGTGCAAATTAACTTGGAGGAAAAATTCTATATCTGTTATTCTGGAATAGTAATGATAATAATAAATAACCCGTTGGCTCTTTCTCTGCTTTCTTTTCCTGTAATTCTGTAAAGGTATTAATATGAGAATTTATAAGAGGATTATTATTATTCAAGAAATGGCCTTAGGTAGTTCCATAAATACCATGAGTGTAAATATAGTAATATAACAAGCAAATAGGAGAAAATGTATATATTCCCATGGATCATGTTGGATGGAGTTTAGATTTTGCTAAATGAACTTCAATGCCCAATTTGATTGAGGGCTGGCTCGTTGTATTTAGTTGAGGTCATGAAGATCCTCAAATTAGGCTTGTGAGCTGAAAGATGCTATTCGAGTGAATTTCGTTATTTTTTTTTTAGCTTAATTTTGAATTTTATGTTATTTTTCTATTTGATTTAAGATTGTTTTTTTACTAGGTACAAATCGGTTTCTAACTTATTTAGCAAGCTGTAAACCTCTTTAAAAAAATCAATTAGAATAGAATAGAAATTAGGTTCCTGCGGTGATAACCTTTTCGGCAACAATTCTTTCTTCTTGTATCTTGTTTTCCATCTTCGTCATATTATGATTACGAATTTAAAAGGGAGAATTCATGCACCAAGCGAACAAAGACTATAATTATGATCCCTCCTATTATTGTCATCTCTGTTTCCCAAGCAGAGATCTGTGTTTGTTTGGCATTGCTATACTTTTAACTCTTTAGTCTAAAAACAGTACATAGTTAGATATGCCAAGATCTTCATGGAGAGGCTTTGTGAGGATCTGATAGATGAGATCCTTTTATGCTTGCCAATCAAATCTGTTGTCCGATTTAGATGTTTGAGCAAGTATTGCAATCAACTTGTGTCTGATCTTAGGTTTGCTACCAATCATGCTCAATTCCTGAGGTACGTACATGGCATTTCGACCTCGATCAGTTCTGGATCCTCACAACATTCTCTACCCTTCTGTTTGAAGACAAGAACTACATGAGAGAAACAAACCCGACAATTCCACAGAGAGTACAGTGCTAGCTCCTGCAATAGCTTTTTGTAATAGAAATCTTCTTCGAATTCCATCTTTCTACTTATAACCCAGTTTTCATTAGGGTTGTGATTGAACCAACAAAGTTTGTACATATTTATAGAGCTCATATCTTGGTTTCAGGAGAAGAGATTTTAATTTTTTTTGGATAGAAAATCGGGGTGCAATCGAGTGGAGAAATTCCAACTGACATGTCCAGCGGGTTGACTTTGTAAGCCTAAGCATCCAGCAGTATACTTGGATAAATGTTTGGATTGGGCTAGGCAATATGGTGGCATTATTGGACTTCAGAACTGAAAGAGCAATGGGCTCGAAACCAAGATTATTCATGGTTTGGAACTGCAAAAGGTTTGATTAACATGCATGGTATTTGTTTTACGTGGAGAAATTGTGTTATGGGTTCTTCATGATTATGAAAACAACAACTGGGGGAGTGTTCGGAGCAAGATCGGAGACTTGCCAACATGGAGCATTCTTATCCTTTTTCTCTTCGATGGCAATCAACTAGTCCTGGACTCGAAGCTACACGCAGGAGATTTAATTTGCACATGTACAATATATATGCATGAAACTAGACATCTTACTTAATGCCATATTTTCTTTTTCATTTCATCAAATTTCACACTAGTCATCTCATATTCCACAACAATAACCATAATCAATATCAATTTTATATTTTCCTCAATTTTTAGCTAAGAGAACTAATTAGAAGATTTAAGGATTTTGTTTAAAATTTTCCCAAACCTCATTCAACAATAAAATAAGTGGTAGAGAACACTTTACCCTTCAATTTTAAGCTCAAAATATGCTCTTCAAGTGAATTTCTCTTTCTCTCTTTCTTCTCTTACTTCCAAATCTTCTGGTTCCTCTCTCTAACTCTCATTTTCTCTCACTTTAATCTTTTCCAAATCTTATGTTTATATCTTTGAACTCTAATAGCCTCACTTATTATGTCTTAAAATTAACTTGGTTTTCCATAAGAAGTTTTGGGGAAAAGCAAGACAAAGAGAAAAAGGAAGAGAAAATTAAAGAATTTACATCCTTTTATTTTGTTTTAAGGCTCTTGGCATGAATAGTGTCAAGAAGATAAGAGTTTTGCTAAAATTATAGCAATGTCATTAAGAAGTTCATGTGTCATTTTCTGTATCTTTATCTGACCATCAGCACTCTTGAAAGACCATCCTGAACTTCAATTATCTTGAAATTTTAACGCAGTATAGAAAAATATATCAAAAGGCTCGTTGTAGAATTTCATTCCGATCCAACAGTCGGATTGAGAATTATGTTTGATACTGTAAAACTAGACAACATGTAATTTTTACACAAAAATCTGAATTTATGAATGAAATCATACATTAATTTATTTGGAATCCTTTTCTATTTTTATAAATATCAACACCCTAAATATACAAAAATTATTCATTTAAAATAATTATTTTACCTGATCAAAAATTTATGTGATTTATCATTAGTTAACATTTCACGTATAAATTTTATTACTTTATCTCATCCGAAATATAAATTAATTTAATGGGGATGTTTATGCCAAATTAATCACAACAATCTTTCTCCTAATTAATTATTATTTTTTAATTAAAAATTACCCTATTTAAAACTGATTTAGTTATTTTTGAACTAAGGATTATTTATTGTGTTGTAGTTTTAAAAGCAATTTATTCACGTGTAAGATGTTATTTCCTTAAGGAGTACTAAATAACTAGTTAAACCATGTTTCTTCAATCGACTTAATATTAGATATATATCGGACGCAAATGCCAATGAAGAGATTGTTTCCATACCATTATTGAACTACTTGAATTCTTTCTCAAATTAATTATGCATAAAACCATGTCAATTAAGTAGCACCACTAATCTTCTGAATCAATCAAATCCAATCGCTAATTGGGATGGTTTTTCTATAATTATAGTCAGATGTTAGATTGACTGGATTTTATAAGAACGGAAAAGACTCCCTCCTCATCTCCGACCGTGAACTTGAGATAGGCAATTTATGTATTATTACATTACTATTTGAGGGAAACGAAATCAACCAAGTCGTTGTAGTATAGTGGTAAGTATTCCCGCCTGTCACGCGGGTGACCCGGGTTCGATCCCCGGCAACGGCGTAATTTACCAAGTTTTTGTGTTTCTTCTTTTCTCTGGGTTTGCAATTCGGAATTAAGGCCTCGCCGGCCCACGGCCACTTTACACCCACAACATGATACTTGACCCATTCGTAGTTAATTATTAAGCCCATTATTGTTGTTAGCCTTATCAGTTTTGTTTTGTTCTTCTTTTTTTCTAAGGGTAAAATGTGACAAAGCACCTTTATGTTTTTTTTTTTTTAAAAAAATATAAATTAATATTATATATATATATATATATATGTTAATTTTAAAAATGTTTCTTCCTCCTTTTCATTTTCTTTTCTTTTTTCAATGTAAGGATTTAGCGATTGATTTTTTTTTTAATAAGAAAATTACCCTTAGTACTCTTGCACAGGAGTGATATGTTTGAAGCAACCAAAATCCTTCGGATCCTTTATTTTATTTGTGGGGACGGCGGCTTCTTTAAATTCCTAGCCTAACAACTAGTGTGTTGTGTGTATGTATAGAAAATTAGAAATATATATATATATATATATGTGTGTGTGTGTGTGTGTGTGTGTGTGTGTGTGTGTGTGTGAAGATCTTGTCGCAGACATCCTTTTTATGTTCGCCAACCAAATCTGTTGTCCGATTTAGATGTCTGAATCTCCGAGCAAGTACCACGATCAACTCGTGTCTGATCCTAGGTTAATCATGCCCTTCTATCAGCTCTTCCCATTTTCTTCGATGGTCAAAGGCTTATGATCGTATTCGAAAGAAGAATAAATTGCTCAAGTTCAATATGAAGCCAGAGAAGAAGGAATTGGGCAGGTTTAATTGCATGTGGTCTAGGGATGACTTTTGTTGGCTATATATATATATATCAATTGGAATAAAACTGTCACGTCATTATAAGATTTATTTTTTTAAATCTCACTGTAGTATTATTTGTAATTTCTTCAATATATATCATGAGATTACTTTTGTTAATATTTTTATGAACGAAGTGTACTCTTGGGTTAATTACGTCGGTAAAAGTTATATTTTATTGTATTTTTCTGACTTTTTTTATGTTTTTCTTTACAATCAAATGCGTTTTAGAGTTTTTATTTATATACCCTTACTTTATTAACAATTACAACAAGATTGAACCATAAAATAAATATTATTTTATTTTTAGAATGTATTTAATTTGATTCTTAAAATAATTTTTTTCTTAATTTTCATAATTAACTTGAATATTTTGTCCTCCTGTTATAGATAGACGTGCAGAGCGTCAAATTAAACCCCTATGTCTAGTGATACTAGTTTATTGAAAATTATTGAAAAGATTGTACTAGATAATTCACTAAAGAAATTTTACAAATATAAACAGAAATATTAATAAAATAAATTCGTGAATTTTATCGATAAATTTTTTTATTAAATTAATTGATAAATACCTACGCAAATATTTTATCGGTATATACCGAGAGAATTACAGTGAAAAAAAATAAAAAAAAATCAAAAAAATATAATAACATGTAACTTTTACCATGTAATTAATCCAAGAGTAAAGTTCATCCGTGAAAATATTAACAAAAGTAATTAAATTTAGAAGGTATTCAATTACTAATAATTAAATTGCTAAATTAATTATATATATAAGACTTTTCATTTTCTTATTTAAAAATCCCATGGAAGAGAATAAGATCATATTTAAAGTCTCAAAACGTATTTCTCTCTAAACTCCATAGCCACTCAACATAAAGAAAGCCTCGAACCAAATATATAGTTCACATCCAAATAAGGACGCATGCTTCCAAGTTTCCTCCAATCCCCACCAACAAACAAAATTTATATCTTCCGTCCAAATATATATATATATAGTCCTCCATTTCTTCCACTTCTTCTCTTCTCTATTGCATTCATTCTACAAAACCTAATTAAATTGAATAATAAAAAAGGAAAACTAGAAAGAAATCCGACAATGAAATTTTATTATAGTTAAGCCTCAATAAATTAATACCCCAGAAATCATAAAAAAATATTAATTTATTATTGAGATATCATTTAAACTTCAAATTAAATCGAGATAGAACAAAAATATTATTTAATTGAGATTATATATATATATATATATATATAAAGTATTAATTTATCTATATTATACTCTAATAGAATTTAAAAAAAGAATTCATATTTTTAGGAGAGATATACAATGGATTTTCTGTGCTTTTAATTTAAAACAAAGAGAGATGAACTAAACAGAAGATAGATTTGGAGTTATATATATTATCAAAACCATGATTACGAAAAATCATCAAAATTTAGTTTAATCAAATTAAACTATGATTTTGAAAGGATTTAGACTTAATCTACATTCACAAAATCAAACAGACATTTATTATCTTAGATTAGGACATGAGAAATATAGTTCCATCCTAGAAAAATCTTTGGATATATGATTGTATTAGACATTTATTTTTTTTCTTGAAAAAGAAAAGGAATCAACTTTTTTTTCTTAATTATGGAATTCTCTTCCAAAAAAAATCTAAATCTTCTATTGTCTCAAGATTTTTTTTAATATAAACCACGAAGATAAAGCCTAAATAAAGAAAAATAATAACCCAAAAAATGGGTCAGAACAGATAAGATAAAAGTAAATAGACAATAATAAAAGAAATCGATCAAAATTTCTTATTACTTATAAATTACATAATGTTTATATTTTATCTATATCTTATTTATTATTTAACAAGTAAAAAATTTAGATATTTATATATTATCTATTAGGTTTTTTTATTTTTATATGTGTATTCATTCATTATTTATATTATATATCTAGCAATATAACTTTTTAAAAAACTCATATGTTCAGGTTAGTTTAAATCGTATTCATCATATTCATATTAAATTATTGTTTCTATTTATATTTATATATATAGTTAATATATAAATTTCTTGAAAATAAAATAAATTCAATATTTTATATTTAGACGTTGGTCATTAATAAAATTCCTATCTCTGTACATGGCAAGAGACATGAAAATTCATCAGAGCCAGCAATTTAATAAGCTAATTAGTCATTAATTTAGTTTTCCTTACTAAATAAGTACAATAACCATCATTAAATAAATTTTACTTTGAAGAATCCTACATAGCAATAGAGTTTAAAGCAGCCAAAATTTTGCGGCTATCCTGTTTGGTTTTACAGTTTAATTATATATTTTTAAAAAATTTAATTTATTTTAATTTATAAATAATTTTTTTATTTTTTTATATTTTTGGATTTTTTTATATATTAATATTAAAAATAAAATTTAAAAAATAAAAAATATTATTATAATACATTTCTAAACAAAAAAAAAAAAAAGCAAACAATTTAAAAACCAACCTCTTCAACACTTACAGACATGCTATTTCTTAGTATTTTAACCCAACAAGTAAAAGCACTAAATCTTCCTCTCTCTCAGACATAGACAGATTCCAAAACAACCTTCACAACCTGTAACGGTAAGAATTCATGTATGGAGAGACTCTGTGAGGATCTTGTCACCGACATCCTTTTATGTTTGCCAGCCAAATCTGCTGTCCGATTTAGATGTCTGAGCAAGTACTACGATCAACTTGTGTCTGATCCTAGGTTTGCTACCAGTCATGCTCTTCGATCAAACCCTGATGAGGTACATGGTCTTCTTCGGTTTACAGGTAGGAGTGCAGATAAGATATTCTTCTGTTCTTTTCATTCAAAACCAAATATCCACAATAATCCTAAAGTTGTTCCCATAAATTCTCAGATCATAGCTTCTTGCAATGGCCTTGTTCTAGGTCTCTCTGATTCTAGTCTTTCTGTCTGTAACCCTATTTTACCTGATAGAATCCAGACTATACCAGCACCTGAAACCCCATATGGTGCTAAATGTGATTTAGGTTTGGCTTATGACCCAATTGGTTTCTCTTCGCTTGAATTCAAGTTAGTTCATGTTTACAGAGAACAGATCTTGAATATGCCACAAGATGAAGATTCTTATGGCTTTAAGATATTCGATTCAAGTGCAAATTCATGGAGACAATCTACATGCAAGCTGTTCTTGAGAAATTTAATTCCTATGCAGCCTCATTTTTATGAGTTGAGAGGGCAACCGGTGTACTTGAATGGACATGTGCACTGGTTTAGGGCCTTCGGTGATATTGTTGCGTTTAATGTAGAGAAAGAAGAAGCTACACTCATCGGTATGCCTCCAGAACTGCGACTAGCATGGCTTAACTATCAAGACTATTCGTGGTTCGGAGCTGCGGATGGTTTTCTTTATGTGGTATGTGTTTTCAAGAGACAATTTCTGATGTGGGCTCTTCTTGATTATGAAAACAGCAAGTGGGGGCTTGTCAGGAACAAGATCAAAGGGTTATCAAGAGTGGCTCAACCCATTTTCTTTGATGGTGAGAGGCTTGTTCTGAATTGTGGGCCAAAAAAGAAATTATTGCGGCTGTTCAATTTGAAACAAGATCAGTGGACGGAAATGGGCAGGTTACCAAGGAATACAATGGATGACAGGACTACCGTGTATGTTCCTTTCAACCCTACCTTAGCTCCTCTGATCAACAGCAGCGATCCTTCAAGAACTGCTTCACTCCCAGTCCTTCCGACTATGATGCCGATAAACAACAAGTGCAAGAAAAGAAAACGAGGCAGGGTCGACAGAAAGTAGAGCCAGGAGCAAGAAGGTATACCCTGATCCAATCAATATTTTGCGGTTGAGAAATCATGACAGGATTTCATATTTCATAGTGTTCAAGAAAAACTTTGTATTTCTTGTATTCAATAAGACTATTTATAGTGTTTACTATGTCTTCTATGCATCTGTGTCCTTAATGTGAGGAGGCTTGAACAGGAACTTGGTTTCATTGACCAGGTATGCAAAGAGTACTTATCACTTGTCAAGACTTATTTGCTTCAAAGCATATCTTCCTATTTTATTTTATGTCTTTTTATATTTCTAAGACCCATGATAAGGCTTGAGCTTGTTATATAGCAATAGTGACTACTTCTTGTTTTGAAAGCAATCTGTTCACCCTTTTAAATAATATTATTATTGGATTAAATATTAGATCTTCATTCCAGTTGAATACAAATTCCAACGAAGAGATAGATATCATTATTTGATTTCAAACTTTGTAATTTTTATATTCAATATGTGTGTATTTACGCGCGTATACATTAAATTATTTTAAACAGGAGTTTAGTTTCATATTATTTATGTGTGCGTGTACACGTGTATACATTAAATTATTTTAAATAAAAGTTTAGTTTCATACCATTTATGTGTGCGTATGTATGCGCGCGCACACGAACATTTTAAATTATTTTAAATAGTAGCTTGGTTTCATTAAGCATATATGCAAAGTATTTATCATTTATCAAAACTAATCTTAGCAAATCTTATAAGCCTATATGGATTTTGAGTTTAATTAATTAGCTCATCTCTTCTGTATCATTATTTTTCTTCTATATTTTTTTATATTGTAATTTTTAAGTTTTATGTATGTTTTTATGCAACAATAGTAATTAATTGTTGTAGTTTTAAAAGCAATTTATTCACCCTATTCAATATTAAATAAATTAATTAAACTTAATTCATGTTTCTTTAATATTAAATATTCGATCAAATTAAACATAAATAACAATGAAGAAATCGTTTCCGTACTTTTATTGAATTACTTGTAGTCTTACTTAAGGAACAAAACTATAGCCCTTAAAAATTTTGTTTTGTTTGGTTTTTTCAAATTAATTATGCATAGAACTATATCTATATTAATAAATTTTCAATCTCAATTAAGTAGCACCACAATTCTTGTGAACCAATTAAATTACATCACTGAGGGCAACGAAACCAATCAAGTCGTTGTAGTATAGTGGTGAGTATTCCCGCCTGTCACGCGGGTGACCCGGGTTCGATCCCCGGCAACGGCGTCTGTTACATATTTTTTGAGTTTCTTCTTTTCTCTGGGTTTGCAATTCGGAAAAATAAGGCCTGGAGGGCCCACGGACCTTTTACATCCACAGGATACTTGACCCATTCATAGTTAATTATTAAGCCCATTAGTGTTGATGGCATTATTAATTTTTTTTTTCTAAGGGAAAAATGTGACAAAACACCTTTATGTTTTTTTAAAAATAAAATTAATTTATCGTTTTTGTAATTTTATTTTTTTATTTTAAAAATATTTTATGTTTTTTCTTTCTTTTCTTTTTCTTTTTTTCAATGTAAGGGTTTGGAGATTGATTTTAAAAAAAATATATATGCAGGGATGATGCTTGAAGCAACGAAGATTCTTCGGATCCTTCATTTTATTTGTGGGGCTGCGGCTTCTTTAATTTCCTAACCTAACAACTAGTAGCGTGTCGTGTGTGTGTGTATAGAAATATGGGAAGACTACGTGAGGATCTTGTCGCAGACATCCTTTTTATGCATATATATATATATATATATATATGCCAACCAAATCTGCTGTCCGGTTTCGATGTCTGAGGCTCTGTGCAATTACCACGATCAACTCGTGCCTGAATTCAAGTTATATCATTTGATGTGGAAAGAAGAAGCGAAGCTCAACACCATGCGTCCGAAACTGGAACGTCCATGTTGTGAATATCAAGTGTCGAGAAAAAGGTTGAAGGGTTATCAAGAGAGGCTAGCTCATGCCATTTTCTCTGATGGTGAAAGGCTTATAATCACAGTCGAAAGAATAAGCTGCGCATGTTCAATATGAAGCTAGAGGAGAAGAAAATGGCCAAGTTTTCTAGCGGTTATCTTGAGATAAAAAAGACAAGACGGTTGGTTGGAAGGGAAGAAACATGTCCGGTTGGAAATTCATAAATTATAAGTGAATAAAAAATTAAATTTAAATTTTTTTAGTTTTTCTAAATTTAATTTCTAATTTATGGTGATTAATTAAAGGTTGGAATTAATTCTTCAATATTTTAACTTTTAAAACACATTAAAGGAGAAGGAAGAAGAAAGAGTTTAATCCAAGAATCTTTCAGATTTTTACATGTATAAACTTTTCAGATTCTTATTAGATTTTTCAATATATATAAACTTTAGTTCTTAATTCTTCCTTAGACATTTTTTGTTTAGCATGCTTTTGTGATAATAAACAACTAATCCATATAAATTATTTTTTAACTACAATTAATTAATTTGTTATGATAAACTAGTAAGCATATTTAATTACACATATAGTTACAAAATCCTTTTTTGAAATGATAAAAAATCATCCTGGATATAATTATTTTGATGTTTCTATCTATATCTTTCTAGCCAAACCTTTTTCTTCTTGTATTTTATATTCTGTTAAGAAACACTAACCAAACACAATCTTAATATTGTATACATTCCTTTCATTCCTACCCTAGCTAGTAGCTACCATCAACTGCATTACTCGCTCCTCTAAGTCTCGCGTCAAATCCATCAAACGTTGATGCCAACAAACAATATGTGCAAGAGGAGAAAACGAGACGGGGGGGTTCACATCATCAGTGGTACTGGGAGGTAGGTTTACAAGCAAGAACTAGCCAACGAATATTTTCCAGTTTAGAAATTATGAAAGGGTTTCATATTTAAATGTGCTTCTTTCTTGGATATATATATATATATATATATTAAAGATGAGATTCAAAGAAGAAAGTTTCCTCGATTGTTTTATGTGTGTCTACAAATGTTTTGATTGTCTGTGAGGCCGGCTGGTATGTTTGTGCAGTGTCTCTCTTTTGCTGGTTTCCAATCATTGAATTCCTGAGCTAATTAATGTGGAGCTGTTGCATGCAGGCTAAGCCTTCTTTTGGGTACGAAAGTCAATTACAGACAGACAAGGTGATGACTCTTTCAATCATGGAAGATATCTTAGGCAAGGAGAATTCTCTAATTAGAAGTTCTCAATCAGGTATTGGCTAAGCGATTAAAGATTAAAATTAAATTGATGAACGTGTTAGATTAAGCGTTATTAAATTATATGCAGCGCTAAGATTTCAACGAGGTCGTTGTAGTATAGTGGTGAGTATTCCCGCCTGTCACGCGGGTGACCCGGGTTCGATCCCCGGCAACGGCGTTTTTTCATTTTTGGGTTTCTTTTCTCCTGCTTTTGCTTTTTGGAAAATGAAGCCCGGCAGAGGTGAACTTAGCCTGCCGCCTTGACCTTGGCCATTTGCATCGAAAGCAGGAGTGGTGCCTGCTTTTGGGTTTTGGAAAATAAAGCCCGGCATAGGTGGACTTAGCCAGCCGCCTTGACCTTGGCCCTTTTCATCCAAAGCAGGAGCAGTGCTTGACCGTTAACCACCCATTGATTCAAAACAAAAACAAACTTGTGAATACCATTATCAATTACTATCAAGTCTACACAAGTTATAAGCCAAAAATGTTGATGTAAACCCTATGTTTTTTGGCGATTGCATTAATTATGGAGGTTAGCAAGAGCGGATGCATCTTTTGTAGCACTAGAAAGTGGTAAAAAAACTGCTCTAGAATGACAAAAAGGGAAAGTTTAATGTACAGAACCCCACTCTATGCATCAACAAAAACAAATCACTATTCCCTCATTTTTGTTCTCTAAGGAGACCTAGATGAATACTGGTTTTGTTGAGAATCGCTTGGAACAAACACATGAAGTTGGTCACCCCTCTGTGACCTGCCTTGCTGATAATGACTTGAGGTAGATCCTCTATCCTGGCTTGGAGCCAGTGAAGTACCAGTTCTTGTCCCTCTGCTTAGCAGCTCGTTGACAAGAGGGCCTCCAAAAAATATAGATTGATCTTTGTACAAAAGCTCTGTTCCTCGAACCTGAGACGAAGAACCAGCACCTCTTGAAGAAGAGACAAAGCGTCCAGCTTCTGGATCCCAATAAACTGCTGTTCTCATATTCTCAGCTACACCTAAGTTTCTTCTCATAGGAATTTGGGCCACATTCTCACGAAGAGGATTCCCATTTAGTTCAATTTGTCTTGCTGTCCAAGCAGGTTGATCTGTTGATGTCTGATAAATGGGGTTGAAGTGGTCTCTGTTTGAAGTTTGCTGTTGTAGTGGAGATGTGGCAAGGTTGGAGACATTAGCACTGCTAAAGTTGCCACGACTCTGACGGCATGACTCAATGTCATCCCTGCTAGCATTACTAGCATTGCTGGCTGGATATGAGTTAGTCCTGGAAGGAGATAGACCTGTCACCACTGCTCTATCGTTTTTATTTTGAAACCCTTGATCAGTACTGATCGGACTGCTCCTTCCACTAACATTGCTACTGGATAACTTACCAGCATCATAAAGGTTATATCGAGAACCTATGGGTCGTAGAACAGATGATGATGCTCTAGCCTTTGCAGCTGCTTTAAAAGCCTCACTGGAATCCAATTTCGCAAGTTTCCATGCACTGATTCGAACTGGACGCTGTGGTAACTTTTTGGCTCTGTCAGCTTCCTGAACTGTATCTGGATCAACCGTAGATGGTAGGCGTCCTGGCTCCAAATGTGGAATAATTTCATCCTGCTTGTTAAAGACCCAAAACTAATCAAATTCCAACCCCATTTTGTTAAAGAGTTAAGGAAAGAGAATCGAAAATAGCAAAGGATGTAATTACTACATGCAATGCACATAGCAAATTATAGCCAAAAGTAATCAAATTCTACCTTCATTATGTGTAAGTTCCTTGTTGATGGAACAATAAGCAAGGAATTATAATTGCAGTTGAAATTTACCTTTTCAGAGACAATTTTCTTAGTCATAGTTTCATGTGGTACTTGTGAGAACTAGGAGGCATTAAACTACTCTTATTTCTAACATAGGCGACACCAACTTTTCTTGATTACTTGATTCGGACAGATGTGGTACCTGATGGTCCATGAAGATTCTTGGAGGGGTACACCGAGAACCTTTATATTGCAAACTCATTCCTATAGAGCTTCTTCCGCTCACTGTAGTAACAGCAGAACTGGTTGGCGAAGTTGGCAAGCTTTGCTGCTCTCCTCCATCAACAGATGGTCCAGGTGGTTCACTCTGAGTTCTCATGGCAACCACATACTCGTATGTTGTGATACCCTGCAACAATAAAGTATTTCACCAATTGCATTTTACATAGAGGCAAACATGGTAAGAGAGGAGGCAAGGCTATTTATGAACACACCTTTCGAATCAGAATCAAATGGAAAAAAAATAGCTCCCCCAGAGGCACAGTGGCAAGCAAAGATATAAATGTGCACAGGGCCTGTATCCATTATCAAGTTAACATCATAGAATATAAAGGAAAAGCATAGACAACGAGAAACTTTATCGTGGTGAAAGCCATAGCATACTCCAGTTCAACCCCTAAGAAATTCCAAATCATACATTTATTTACAGAACACAAGCAAAACAATGGAAAATACATAACCCAATTTTCCCCAACTAAGCGGCAATTAATTTTTTTTTATAAAATTTAAAGTTCCATTCCAATCAACATAATCAAAATGTTATATTTATATACACATCTTATATCTATCAACAAAGAAATTGGGAAACATACCACAACTGTCGCAAAGGGGGGGCGCGAGAATCCAATGCCAAGTTTCTCCATTATTTGATGATCCATACCCTTTCTATCCACAAAGCATCGAATAAGGACAGCAACACCAACTCCGAATTCAACAATAAGCTGACAGCAATGCACAAAGGTAGATGAATATGAGAAGCGTATTTTGTTTGAATCTGGGGAACATATCTAATACAAGTAAATCGTGGTGTAAGAAAAATAACAAAACAAAGAATCACAAATAATATCTGAAATTTTACCCAGACAAGGCTTGTTGCCATAAGGGAAACAAATGTGATGTAATTTTTCTTCCCTACACAATTGTTCAACCACTGCATCATAGAACAGATATTTCATCAGCCAGTATTGCAAAAGCAAAAAGGATCTGAAAGGACAAGGATGAGCATCCAAAACTCACCCGGCAGTGATGATCAAATCCATCAACGCATTTGTCACAACTTCTGCAATGTTTGCTGAATTTGCGTACCTAGAAAAAAAAAATCAGCACCATGATACTGGAAGCTTTACTGGAAAACAAAATTGTGGACGGCAAGGAATACACACACTCCCACAAAATGTTACTCTTCCCTGGCATTAACCTAATAATTCTTCAACTATGGGCAACTAACTCAACCAGCTATTGTCACTTGACTGTTTGACATCTTTCCTTCTTCTTTTCACCCGTATTTTTCCTCTTGCTTCTAATTTTTGTTTGTGCATAGTTTGTGGGCACCCGTTTTCTGAAAGCTGGGAGTTTCTAAATAAAAGGGAACACTATCTCAGGCAATCAAAACAAAACCTTATGGAATAACCATGTACCTCAGCATTGCAAAGTGTACAGAACAAAGCCTCCTCTCCAGATTCTTGCTGTAGAATATCTTCATCTTTTCGGCAATCTTGTTTCACAAGAAAACAGCAAAAGAAACCTCCGAGTCTTGAACACCAACTTGAACCGTATTTATTGGATTTTCCTCCATTTTTTAACCTGGTCTTGCTAGGTTCTTCAGCAGAATTTCCTGATGACCATGAAGATTTTATGATTTTGTTCTAAAAAATAAAAACGTTAACGAAAAAGTTTATATCCTTGATAAAAGTTTCATAACTCCACAATGGACAATTTGTTCCTTTCAATAGAAAGGCTGAGCAATTGCTCACCTGCATCTGTCATTGACCGAGACAAATTCAGAGAAGCCAAAAAGACTAAAGGAACTTTCAGGTTAGACTTTAGACACAATAGCGTGATCATCAGCATTCCTGGATAAATTTCAGAATGCAAAATCAAGTTTCCAATCTAATGGTCCAAGAGGCACATGCTACTGCTTCACTGTTTCATTAACCTTGTTATACATTACCAATCAAATGGTTGACTCCAATCTAAATTTGCAATTCATAGATTTTCTAGTGAGAGAACTACATGGTAAGTAGACAAACCAGGCAGATATGTGTCATTTTCTGATTTATGGCCTCCTGTCTCATCAGCTTCTAGCAGAATTCCAGGATCAGCTGGATCAATTGCAGTGCATCGTACATAAAGAATAAATACAGAGAGCGCCTAGAATTAATCAGAAAAGAGGGCAAAAGCAATAAGGTGACAGAAGCCCAGAACAAAAATTCAAATCAATTATCAAAGAAAACAGGAGAGGGAGTAATCATGCTCACCGAGACAGAATAAACACCAATAGCCACATATTCATAGATGTCCTTCCCAAGGAAGGGAGCAAAAAAGGAATAGAATGCAACAGAAAGCAGGAAGAAAACTGTTACAGCCACAATCTGTGCACCATGAAAAGTTCAACACCAGTATATTAATTTTTGAAGAAAACAGCAATGCATGACTCCATCCAATTTATTCACAAATCTCCCCAGGATACAGAACCAAAGATCTTAAAACTCATATAACCGAACACAAGCATGAATACCCTGTCCATACCATCAACAGTTTGCAAAATACTACCAATCACTATCTACATTCAGCTCATATGAACTTTAACTAGCGGCATTTGACTTTGTTTTGTTATCACAACAACTCAAGTAGGTCCCTCCTTGACTAGATTCACTTTGCTTTTCTTATAAAATGGGCAACATGGATCATAAGTTGAAACAGATTACGCACATTACACTAACGCAATGTCACATCACGCGATCTCAACTAAATTAAGCCTTATATCAACAACTATCTGGCTCAAAATCAAAATTTTAAATGCCCATTTATCTCATAAACCAAGCCATCATTAACGAAACTTTACACGCAAACTTGGACACCACCCCAAAGTAGAAATAAATACAAATCTTTCTTAGGTTACTGTCATGTCAAAGCAAAATCCTTCCACCATAGTTATTTAATGGGGAAAAGCAAAAAAAAAATAAAATCCATCAGTCCATAATTAGAAACAGATATAAATTGACTTAACTAACTAAAAAACCAAAATCCCTACAACTGTAACTAAAAACAAAACCCAAAAAAGCTGAAAAAAATGTAAAAGGAAAGAAGGAAAGAAATGTACTTGAAAAGTATGAACAGGGAATTGCCATCCATGACGCCTGGCCATTATTTCAAAAACCCAATTCAGATTTGCCAATCAAAACCGCCTACACTCTAAGCCCACCATTTTCAAAAACTGTGACTAAACACATTATGTAAATCTATATGTAAAAAAATCCTTATAGTTATTTTTAATAGCCTTAAGGTTTATTTTATGAACTGGGAAAATATCAAAAACATCCCCTTCAAGTTTCAAATGTTAATTTAACTCCCTTGAAAATGTAGCAATGGCATTAATTCATTCTTCATCTTAATTCTCGAAAGCTCCCATGTTTCCCAAAAATTAATAAAGCTTTCCTTTTTTGCTCTCTATGTTTGTATAGAAGAAGATAGAGAGGAAAATAATTACAAAATCCGATCTGATTTAATTAGTAATTCGGACAGTCATTGACTTGAGTATTTGATGAGTTAAATTAAATAAAGCCATGCGGTTTTTGTTTTGTGATCCCTTTGATATTTAATTGAATCAATACTTTTTTTTCATCAAATTGGCAAGTCACATTAAGCTATTTTTATTTATGATCTTCTATTTATCTTCATCATCGATCTATTTTTTTGGTGCAAATTTTCACACCTATAATTAATT